>OIXQ01000824.1_pt1 | contig 12941 bp, 11 predicted proteins | sample 1587791 | NCBI WGS metagenome assembly OIXQ01 (sample SAMN03283273) | human gut metagenome | biome: human-associated habitat; material: feces | host: Homo sapiens | place: Peru | collected 2012
AATAAAGTGGAAACTGGTAAAATTTAACGATTGAAATTGAAACTGGTAAAATTTTGGAGAATAAAGTGGAAACTGGTAAAATTTAACGATTGAAATTGAAACTGGTAAAATTTTAGAGAATAAAGTGGAAACTGGTAAAATAATATTTGATAAATGGAAAAATACGAAATAGAAAAGCTGCGCGACCTCCCAATAGAGGAGGTTGCCAGCCAACTGGGATTGCAAGTGGCGAGACATAAAAGCCTCTGCCCTTTTCATAGCGATCATCATGCAAGCCTGTCGTTCAATACGAGGAAGAACCTGTGCCGCTGCTTTGTCTGCATGGACGAAAGCCTCGACTCCATCGGACTGGTCATGAAATCGCTACACGTGGATTTCCCTAAGGCGTGCTTCTGGCTCGCTGATAAGAATGGGATTCTCCTGGAGAAAGTCAGGGGAAGGAATTGGCGGAGAGATTGCGGCTCTGCTTCGGCTGCTGCATCTGCAGCATCGGTTTCTGCTCCGTCTGTTGCATCGGCTTCACCTTCATCTGCTGCATCGGTTTCTGCTCCGGCTGCTGCATCGATTTCTGCTCCGGCTGCTGCATCGGCTTCATCTCTTGCTGCATCAGCTTCTGCTCCATCTGCTGCACCCCACTCTTTTGATGCGGCACGATATGCGAGATTCTTCGAACATCCGTGGCTGAACGAGGCTGCCTGCAGATTTCTTTTTGATGAGAGGAAGATTGACGGGAGAGTGGCGAGATGGTGCCGACTGAGTTCGTGGACCGACCGCAAGGGGGTGAACTGGCTGCAGATTCCTTACTTCGACAGAGAAGGACATCTAGTGGGGATCCAAAACCGCAATCTGGATTTTCATCGAAAATCTCGTCCCACAGATTCTATGAATTCTGAAAAGACGGGGGAAAGTTCTTGTCCCACAGATTTCACAGATGGCACAGATTCTAAGGATGAGACTGATTTTGAGGAGGCACCACGATTCCGATTTCCCTACGGCAGCCAATGCGGAATCTACAATCTGCAGGTGCTGAATTTGCTGACGCCGGGAGAAAAGCTTTTCATCACGGAGGGTTGTAGCGACTGCTGGGCGATGCTTTCTGCCGGGCATAAGGCGATTGCTATTCCATCGGCCACGCTTCTCAAACCTGAGGACAGGGATGTGCTCGCCCATATCAGCGAAACGTTCGGAGTGGAATGGCACATGTTTCCCGACAGGGATGCGCCGGGAGAAAGACTCTTCCTGCAACTCAAGGAGATTCTGCCCTCGCTCATCCATCATCAGCTACCCTTGGGATGCAAGGATTTCGGAGAGGCTTACCTGAAGGGATTCAATCCCGCTGAAGAAATCAATCGTTTATAAAAAATTTAGCAATATGGAAGATTTTATCATTCGTTCGTACACCAAGAAGGAACTGGCTCTGATGTATTTTCCCCAGAGCAATCCTCGTACCGCCGTCAATCACCTGATGGTTTGGATTCGCCGCTGCACCCCACTCTGGGATGAACTCCTGCAGACGGGTTACAAGACTACCAGCAAGGAGTTTACACCCAAGCAAGTAAGGGCCATCATCGAACAGCTGGGGGAACCGTAGAATCCGTAGGAGGAAACACGAGAAATAGCAAAAACTAAAAAATCTGGAGTGTATGAAGCCTCATCATACGCTCCAGATGATTATATCAAGTTCATTCTAAAAACACCCCGTATAATGGCATGTTGGTGATATTAGCCTGCTGGCGATAAGGCAACATGGAATAACGGATAGCAGAAATATCAGGATGCTCCATCAGATAATGATGAAGCGAGGTAGCCTTGACACTTGTACCCCCTTTTACCTCTATTGGCAATAAGACACCATCACGCTGAATCAGAAAATCCATCTCCATACGAGAGGTATCAGAACTGTAATAATAGACATGTTGCAATCCTGTTGCAAGCAACTGCTGCAAAACATACTGTTCGCTAAAAGCACCTTTATATTCCGTAAATATCGTATCTCCCAACAATACCTCCTTTGCAGGCGTATCAGCCATGGCACCCATCAACCCACAATCGCACAAATAGAGTTTAAATGCCGACAAATCTTCATAGAACTTCAGAGGCAACTCTGGCTTAGAAACCTTTGTTATCTTATACACCAAACCTGCGTCCACCAGCCATTGGATGGCAAGCTCAAATTCCTTGGCTCTACCACCCTTCTTCAACACGCCATAAACAAACTTTTTGTTCTCCTTCGACAACTGTCCCAGAATGGATTGCCAAACCATATCGATTCGGGGCACCTCCTGCGATGGAGCATGCTTGGAGAAATCGCTGGCATAGTTGGAAAGAATCTCATTCTGCAGGCTGCGCACCTGATTGAGCAACTTGTTTTCTACAAATGCCTTCACCACTTCTGGCATACCACCCACATAATAATATTGCCGGAGCAAGTCCTTCAGTTTTTCATGAAAGGCATTCACCAGTTCATAGTCATGACTATGCATCAGCTTCAGCAGTTGCTCCTCGCCCATCGCCATGAGAAACTCCTCAAAATCCATTGGAAAGAGACGCATGGTCTGCACCTTGCCTACTGGAAACGAGATGCCTGCATGCAAAGCAACTCCCAGTAGAGAACCGGCTACTGCAATATGATATTCCGGAGCATCTTCACAGAAATATTTCAAAGCCTCTAAAGCCTGAGGGAAAGCCTGCACCTCATCCAGGAAAATAAGTGTTTTACCAGGGATAATATCTACCCCTGTCAAAGCGCTTAAACCTTGAATGATTCTGGCAACATCAAAATCACCCGAATAGATGGCCTGAAGGTTTACGTTTCTATCGCAACTTACGTAAGCTAAACTTTCAAATTCACGACGACCGAATTCCTTAAGAACATAGGTCTTTCCACATTGCCTTACTCCATTAAGAATCAGAGGCTTATGATGCTCCTGACATTTCCATTCCAGTAGCTGGTCATATATCTTTCTCTTCATATCTTTACACTTTTCGACACATAAAAATGCCAGTCCATTACACTTTTCGACACATGAAATCATGATATCGCTACACTTTCTGACACATAAAGTTAGCGCAAAGATACACTTTTCGACACATAAAACCAAGATTCCATTGTCTTTCCAAGATTCATTTAAGAGAAATTAACCCTACAACACAAAAATGGTAAAATTTTGCCCTAAAAAAGCGAAAATGGTAAAATTACAGAGATTTTAACTCTACGAAAAGGAAATGGTAAAATTTTGCCCTAAAAAAGCGAAAATGGTAAAATTTACAGAGATTAACTCCATGAGACGAAAATGGTAAAATTTTGCCCTAAAAAAGCGAAAGTGGTAAAATTTACAGAGATTAACTCCATGAGACGAAACTGGTAAAATTTTGCTCTAAAAAAGCGAAAATGGTAAAATTACAGAGATTTTAACTCTACGAAAAGAAAATGGTAAAATTTTGCCCTAAAAAAGCGAAAACGGTAAAATTACAGAAATTAACCCTGCGACACGAAAATGGTAAAATTTAGCTCTATAAAGGCGAAAATGGTAAAATTAGACGTTTAACATTACGACACGAAACTGGTAAAATTTAGCTCTATAAAGGTGAAAATGGTAAAATTAGACATTTAACATTACGACACGAAACTGGTAAAATTTTGCCCTAAAAAAAAGAGAAAACGGTAAAATTTTAGGGATTTCAGACTAAATGTTCCGCAATCGTACGGCATCGCACGACATCGCACGACTGGGTATGAGGAATGCCGTATCTTTGCATCGTGATTCAGAAAGCGCTGAAAAATCACTTTCCTAACTGGGAAAATATTTTTCTCTAACTGGGAAGCTGAATTCAAACCAAAATTCGTCAAACCAGACTCCAAGCCCTGCAACGAGTCCTTCGAATCTCTTACCGGAAATCTTCTGCGAGAGACGAAGCTAAAAGGGGGCAAAATGCTTATGAGCCAAAACATGAAAGCATTCATCAAGTATCTCATCGTGGCCGTGTGCTCTGCCGTTGTCACATTCCTCTCCAGCTCGTGTACTGCGGGTCTCGTGATCGGAAAGAACCAGCGACAACATCAGGAGAACAACATCTCCACTCGGGCAGATTCTTCCCATTTCGTTCCGACCATTACCATCCGGTAAAGGCTGCAAAGGGAAAAGAGAAGACTTCTCTGAAAAGAGCTTTGCGGGAAAAGACTTCTTCGGAAAGAGTTTCTTCGGAAAAAGCTTCTTAGAAAAGAGTTTCTTAGAAAAGAGTTTCTTCGAAAACGCCCCGAAATTCGTCTGCCCAAAATTCCCGTTCGACTTTAAATCGATTAGGGATTTAGAAGAAAAACTGATGAGTCAGAAATAGGATGATGAGTCAGAAAAGGATGATGATTCTGAATAGGATAATGATTCTGAAAAGGGCTGACGATTCAAAGGGAAATCAATCAATTATTTCAATCAATTCAATCCAGACTCCAAACCTCGAAACGAGTCCTTCTCCCTACCCTCTAACCCCCAATCTTCCTGATTTTCTGAGGAAACGTAATGCAAGAAAAGTCTTGACAAGCGGAAAGAAAGAAAACCAGATTTTGAGAGAAGATGGGAACCCGAGGAAATCCTCGGAAGGGAGAAGTTTACAGGAGGTTTTATCATTATGGCTATCAATTTGAAAGCAAAGGAAACCCTCATCCAAGTGGGTGAGCAGAAGGGAAATTACCGTTACGTGCTCGGTACTGACTTGTACAGTAAGTTGACTGAGAGCAAGGTGATTCAGGAGGCAGCACTCCGTAGTGGTGTGAGCCGAGGCGTGATGCAGGCTTGCTGGGATGCAGCCGGCAACGTGATCATGGCATGGGCAACTGAAGGTCACTCTGTAGCCATCCCCGGTTTGGGAACCATGCGATTTGGCGTTCGTGCCAAGAGCGTAAGTAATGTGGCAGAAGTGGCAAGCAGCCTGATTACCAGCCGTCGTGTTATCTTCACTCCTAACGTGGAGATCAAGAACGAACTCCAGCGTACCGCCATCCAGATTACCTGCTACGACCGAAACGGCAAACTGGTAAAGAAAGTGACCTCTGGCGACAAGGGCGATGTGGAAGACCCAGACAAAGAGCCTAACGGCTCTGAGGGCGACAACAAGGGCGATGCAGGCTCTAATGGCGACAACAAGGGTGACACCGGCTCTGAAGGCGACAACAAGGGCGACACCGGCTCTGAAGGCGATGGTGACTACGAATTGAAGTAGCCCAGCCCTCTTCGAAAGGAGGGGCATCTAAACAAAGTCCCCAATCCCATGACTCATAGGTCTCGGATTGGGGATATTTTTTACAACTCGATTACCTCCAAGTCATCAGGCACAACAACCCTGCCCTTGAAATATTCAGCAGCCTCCTGGGAATATTTCTCCTTGCGAGAGAGAAGAGTCTTCTCCTCCGTATGATAGAGAATGAGATTCTTCACGCCCAACTCAGCTGCCAACTTGCCAGCATCCAGCGCCGTACTATGACACTTCTCGTAAGGCTTGAACGTATCCCGGTCGGCATACAGACAGAAAGCCTCACACATCATCCAGTCAGCTCCCTCGATATAGCGGCGGTTGAGCGGATTGTAAGGCTCATCACCCAGACAAGCCAATACCATAGGTTTGCTTTCCTCCTGAGAGCCATCAGAACCCACACATTCCCCCGGCAATTCCGCACGGAAACCAAACTGCTTTTCCTTGGTAGAATGAATGTCGAAGCAGGTCAACTTCATATCCCCCACCTCGAACGCATCGCCATCCTCAAGCAGATGAAACACCACACGCTCCTCCACCTTCTGCAACTGTTTCTTAGCCAATATCATGTCGATGATCGTGCGTATCACCCTCATCACCTTATCATGACCATAGACGTGCAACTGTCCCTCATATCCCTTGCATTGGGCCACCATGCGAATCACCCAGATGACACCTAACACATGGTCGGTATGGGCATGTGTAACGAAGAGGTGATGGATATCATCGATGGCGACTCCAGCCTTGGGCAACTGTCCCAGGATACCGTTTCCGCCACCGGCATCAACCATCAGCCTGTCGCTCCCCGACTCCACCACAAAACAGGTGTTGTAGCAGCGAGTCACCGTGGCGCTACCCGTACCGAGCATGATTATTCTGTTTTCTTTTTCCATATACTCTTTCCCGTTTGCCAGCCTGTTGCTGTCGTTGCCTGCAACCGAAACATTAATATCTCTTGTTGTTTCCATGTGTCTTCCTTCTTTCATCAGCATCACAAGACATCATGATGCTACAAATAAAAAAACTATGATACTACAAATACTACGATACTACAGGGCACAAAAAAAGGAGGCTCCGAAGACCTCCCTTTGTGTGATCCGCTTGGAATCCAAATTCTAACGCCGTTGTAATCCTATGTAAGTCACATCATTACAGGGCTTTAGAAGGAAATTTTTATCTTCTACAAAACAAACGTCAAAGTAGTTTTTTTCAAAGTGTCACACAAGTGTCACACATTTTACTTACATACGTGCCTACATACATACTGAAAGCAGACAGACGTTTAGATTTTGAACTATTATTTTAAAGAACTCTTTTTATTGCTTTACTATCGACAAGTATCATTATGTCGCATAGAAAGTGTTAAATAGTAGGTATGTAGGTACAAATAATTTACATTTTGCAAATCAATCTTTCTTTTTCCTTATAATTTTGCCGAAGAAAGTTCGACAAGTGTTAAGGCAGACTGCAAAATTCGGGTGGTGTTCTATTCGTAGAATATCCTCTATATAACAATGCAAAGATACGAAAAAAGTGCGATATTACCAATGGTTTTCACGCTTTTAACCTTTACTTTGATATAGGTCTAACCCGACATGGAATTCATTACAGACGGACTAATTAATAAAACAGCAAAATTAGTTATCTATGAAAATAGAAAGAGTGACAAATATCACAGAGTGGGTTAATAGTATCAACCCCGGAGAGGTGAAGTCTGCCTACCTCCCTTGTGACAAAGTGCAGTCGTTGAACTGCCTTGCTTCACGTCACAATCAAGGCAGAGGCAAGCAGAGAGGCAAGTTCGTACACTATCATTATTGTTCCGACTTAGAGGTTGCGACAATAATTTGTGAAACAAGAGAAGATTATCTAACAAATAGAGAAAATGGAGAAGAGAACAGTTGGAAGACCCAAATCCCCAAGGATTTCAGATGATGACATGAAGAAGATTGTCATTGACCAGGAAGAGACCGTCATGAGTGTCGCTGCACTGGCTAAAGAGCTCGGCATATCGACACAAGCAGTAAGAAAACGGATTGAGCGTAAACTAATCCCTGCTCATAAAAAGGGACGTTTATGGTACATTCTAAAAAGCGAATACATAAACGCTATAAGAGCATTGTAGAATAATCCTCAATATAACTGTTAAGTCCCTATATCCAATGTCGGGAGATAGTGGATATAGGGCATTTTCCACTCAACACCACATTATGATACGACAAGAAACCATCGACACCATCTTGGAGCGCACAGACATCGTGGCGCTCATCGGCGAACACGTCCACCTACGGAAGTGTGGCACGCGCCATGTCGGCTGCTGTCCGTTCCACAATGAGAAGACACCTTCTTTCTATGTTTCTCCGCAGACCGGCAGATTCAAGTGCTTCGGCTGTGGCGAGGGTGGCGATGCCATCCACTTCATAGAAAAGGTGGAGAACAAGACGTTCATTGAAGCCGTCAAGACGTTGGCACAAAAGGCTAACGTCGAAATTGAGGAGGAGCAGGAATCAGCGGAGGCAAAGCAGAAAAGACTGCATAAAGAGGCTCTATGGATAGCCAACAAGCAGGTAGCCGACTTCTACCGCAAGCAGTTCCTTCAGTCGAAGGAGGCACAAGCGTATGCCTACAGCCGTTGGGGAAAGGACTACTGCACTCTCAAAGAGATTGGATATGCGCCAGCTGATGGGCACGCCCTGCAGCAGCTTCCAGTAAAGGCGGACTTCCTGAAGGAGTTGGGTCTTCTCAATCGTGGTGGCTATGACTTCTACCAGAATCGTATCGTCATACAGATACATGACCGTTTCGGGCATGTAATTGGCTTCACCGCTCGCTGCATGGATGAGCAGCAACCCAAATACCTGAACAGCTCGGACTCGCTAATCTTCCACAAGTCTACGGTACTCTTCGGCATCGAGGATGCTTGGAAGACGGCAGCGAAGCAGGATAAGATGTTTCTCGTCGAGGGGGCACCGGATTGTATGCGCTTACAGTCTATCGGCATATACAACACGGTGGCTGCGCTCGGATCGGCGTGGAACGAAACGCATTTCTCTACCATCAAGCGCATCGCAAGCAAGGTATGTTTCCTTCCTGATGCTGACCCTCCCAAGAACGGTGAGGTATTCGGGCATGGCGTTCAGGTGGTTATGGAGGCTGGCACACTTGCTATGGAGTCCGGAATGTCGGTGAGCATCAAGGAAATCCCGGACACGGACGACAACAAGAAGCAGGATCCGGACACGTTCTTCAAAAACGCCAATATCTTCAACGGCACGGAGGAGACGGACTTCATTCTTTGGATGGCGGACAAACTGTTTCCGCAGACGAACACCACGGAGGAGCAGCGCCTGACTATCAAGAAGATTGCTTATCTACTGTCACTGATTGATGATGAGACGGGCGTGTCCATGTATATCGGCAAGCTCACGAAGTATTACCAGGGCAGACGGTTGTGGCTCCAGGCGGTGGATAAGGAGCGGAAACTGCGTGAGGAGCAGGACAAGAAACATAAGGAGCAGGATGAGGACGACCTAAACCACAAATACGGCTTTTACATCGACCACGGCTGCTACATGTCCATAACGGAGAAAGGCAGTGTCTACGAGTGGTCGAACTTCACGATGGTTCCGCTGTTCCACATTAAAGATACAACAAATCCTAAACGTCTATATAAAATAAAGAATGCGATGAAACATGAGGAAATTTTGGAACTGAAGCAGGAGGATCTTATCGCTCTCGCTAAGTTCAAGCAGAAAATCGAGGGCTTGGGCAACTTCATTTGGAAAGGAACAGAGAAGGAACTGACGAAGCTGAAGTCTTACCTTTATGAGAAGACGGAGACGGCAACGGAAATCACTCAAATGGGATGGCAACGTGCCGGCTTCTACGCTTTTGGCAACGGGGTTTTCCACGACTGCCACTTCATCCCAGCTGATGAATTTGGCATAGTGCGACTGAAGGATAAGGGCAACTTCTATCTGCCATCCAGTTCGACCATCTATAAGAACGACCCGAAGCTCTTTACTTTTGAGAAGCAGTTTGTGCATCTCAATCTTTCTTCGGTTACGCTGAAGGAGTTTACAGAGCAGCTGTTCAAGGTGTATGGGGACAACGGACGTGTTGGCTTCTGTTTCTATCTCGCCACGCTCTTCCGCGACGTGGTGACTTCTACTTCTGCCAACCACTGGTTCCCTATCCTCAATCTGTTCGGTCCGAAAGGTAGTGGCAAGTCGGAGCTTGGCCACACGCTGCTTTCGCTGTTCACAATCAGCTACACGGCACCGAATATCCAAAACTCTACACCATCGGCTCTGAACGACACGGTGGCGCAGTCGGCTAATGCCCTGGCGCATATCGACGAGTACAAGAACGATATCGACCCGAAGATGATTGAGTTTCTGAAGGGTTTGTGGGACGGCACCGGTCGCACTCGCATGAATATGGATCTTGACAAGAAGAAGGAGACGACGGCGGTTGACTCCGGCATCATCCTCTCTGGTCAGGAGATGCCTACATCGGATATCGCTCTCTTTACCCGACTCGTCTTCCTGCAGTTCCCTCGAAGTGAGTTCTCGGACAAGGAGAAACAGAATTATAAGGTGCTGCTTGAAATGCGCTCGCTGGGTCTGACGCACCTGACGCTCGAAATCCTCAAACAGCGCAAGCACTTTGAACAGACGTGGTCTACGGCGTTCCATGATACGCAGAATATCGTCGGCAACGCTCTCGGTGGCGAAAAGGGTGAGGACCGTATCATGAACAACTGGTGTGTGCCGTTGGCTGCGCTTCGGGTGCTCCAAAAGATCATCCCTACGCTGACTTTCGATGAGATGCTGCAAGTCACCATCGAGGGGATAAAGAAGCAGAATGGTGAGTGCAAGACTAACGGTGAGCTGGGCAACTTCTGGAACGTGGTGCAGTATCTTGCAAGCGACGGTGAGCTGATTGAGGGTGGCGACTTCTTCATCCGCTATTGCAGCAAGTTCAAGACGGACATCATCAATGCCACTTGGCAGACTGAACGGCCGGTGTTGTTCCTTCAGAAGACTCGTATCTTCAATCTCTACCGCAAGGAGGGACGACAGGCTAACGAGAAGGTGCTGCCTACGGATGCGTTGAAATATTATCTTCAGAACAGCCGTGCCTACCTGGGTGAAAAGGTGGCGCGATTTGATGTGTATAAGAAGGGCATCATCCAGTACGACCATACCAGGGCTGCTATGGGTAGCACGCCTCCAAAACTTACTATGACACAACGTGCCTACTGCTTTGACTATGACTTGCTTTGCGAGACGTTTGGCATCAGTCTGTGGACTGCGCCTGACCAGTCCGACAACGACGAGCCTTTCTAAAGGCTTTTTACTCTTAAAAGCGGTAGCTTACTACGAATATATTTCTTTTCAATAGGTATCATAATCAGGTGGACTGCCGGGGCGATTGTATCGTCTCGGCGGTTTTTATTTTGCGGAAGACATGGCCATCCTCTGCGATGTACTCCGTTTTTTTTCAGAGGTCTTGCACACGATTTGTAATCTACCTACATACATATTGGTAGCCCATCACACGCTCCAAAAGGCATAAAGTGGTAGTCATTGACTATATATATGGTGAAATCCTCATTGTTTTTGCCCTCATTCATTTTTCAGAAGAGAAATGCTGTAATTGTTGTAACTTAATGTAACTTTCTGTATGTCATTTATTTAGGTAGACTATTATCTTGTAATTTCTTATAACTTCTTGTAACATTTCATTATGCTTTCTAAATACCAAAAGGGAAATAGGTACTGAAAATCCTTATTTTTAGTTGTAGCCCGGCTTCTCCTCATCTGCTACTGCTTGCTTTCTAAGCGGTATCGTAAGTATCACCATGCTTCAGGAGAACGTGCCTGGCACTCGTGAGCCTTTTCGCCATTGTTCTTCTTTGATGTATGGGCCACATGTCAGGCTTTACCCGTCGATAACCAAATGAAAGAGATATTGCTGACTCCTTTTTTATTGCTCCGCTCTTGTGGACATAGGTGATGGATTTCTACTGCATAACATTCAAATTGTCAGACATGCAGCCCTGGCTTCGTTCATGGGATTTTTCCGCGTGCAAAGTTAGCGCAAGCGACATTCTGCAAGGGCACGGCGCTGCCTTAGCTCGAATATTTTTTCAAGATTTTTGGGTGCGGTAGCTCCTGATCCAAATTCTCGTTCCGCCAAAGGTGAAAAAATATTCGGCTATCTCTTGCCTTAAATGTCTTCTTCTTGCGCTGGGTAAGGCAGCGTAAAAAGTCCTCATTTCGAGGGCTGCATCTAAAAGTCTAACAATTTAAATTTCTAAGTTATGCAAGAAATGGTTTTAACATCACCTAAGTCGGCTCACAAGAGCATGAAGGAGCAGTTTGAGAGTGTCAGCAGCTATATCGTTGATTATCTCTGGGATCAGCCTGCCATCTACTGTGGCACATACAAGAAGTACAATGAAGGCTCACTCTTCGGTGCCTGGCTCGATCTCCGCACGTTTGACTCTTACGAGGAGTTCATCGATGTATGCAAGCAGCTTCACGCTGATGAGGAGGATCCGGATCTTATGTTTCAGGATTATCAGTGCTTCCCTGCTGAATGGTATTCAGAAAGCTGTATGGATGAAGAAGTTTTCGACAAGATAATAGCTTTCATCCAAATGGATGATGACAAACAGAAAGCGTTTAAGGCTTATGTTTCCGCCACTGGCGATGACAGCATTTCGGATTTTGAAGATTGTTATGAGGGCGAATATGATTCGGAAGAGGATTTCGCCACACACATCGTCAATGAGTGCTATGATTTGGAGCGCATGATGGGCAATCTCTCATATTACTTCGATTACAAGGCGTTTGCAAGGGATTTGTTCATCTCGGACTACATCTTCGAGGATGGCTACGTCTTCCGCAGATAAAGGTGGAAGCCGGACGAGGCAATCGCCTCGCTCCGGCTGCCCACCTTTTTATAGCGTAACCGAAATTTATTCGAAGTAAGGAGTGTTTTATTTCAATGCTTCATCAAGTTTCTTGATTAATATCGCAGGGTCTTTACGAATCTCTTTCATACTTAGACCTTTGAGTATTTCCTTTATCTGAGGATAACCTTTAAAATACATTTTTAGCACAGTCTTTTGACCAATTCCTGCAATGCTATTATCCTTCAAATAATAGGTTCTTGCAAAGTCCTCATTCTTGGCTTTGTAATAAAACATGATAGCCATTCTGTAAATACTTCCCGATTTCACATGGGTAGCTGTGTTTATATAGTGAATATAGGCGGAAATGTTTTTCCCCTCATAAACTGGCTGAAGGAATACCGGATTTTTGTATAGTTTCGGATTCTCCTTATAAGACATGCTCATTCCCATCTGGGCAACCATCGGAATCCAGTTTTCCCATTCTCCAGTCTTCTTGTTATAGTATTTTATCTCTTTTACATCAGTAGATGCGAAGTCTGCCTTCTCACCATCAGTTTTTTTGATTCTGAACTCATGGTAATTGTCTACATTAAAGGAAAACTTCTTAATGTCACCTTTAATAAAGGTGCCGTTGTTCAAGGTTACTTCTGCATTCTGAGCTTGTGTCACTCCACACAATACAAGGGCAAGTAACATCAAAATCCATTTTTTCATACTCGTACATTTTTAAGTTCAACTTTATTTTGCAAATATACATCTTTTTCATTAC
>OIXQ01000825.1_pt1 | contig 12937 bp, 8 predicted proteins | sample 1587791 | NCBI WGS metagenome assembly OIXQ01 (sample SAMN03283273) | human gut metagenome | biome: human-associated habitat; material: feces | host: Homo sapiens | place: Peru | collected 2012
GGGAGGATGTGGTGGACGGGGTGCACTATGTGCTCATCCGCTGCAAGGGCTACCACGGCAACGGAGCCTCCCGCATTCTGAATATGCAGGAATTTGCCCGGAAGCTGCCGGGCGTGTGCGATCAATACCCTAGGCCCGATGCCATTGTGGCCACCTCTATGCCTCCCATGTCCTGTGCGGCGGGCATCAAGCTGGCCCGGAAATACGGCTGCCGGGGCATTGCCGAGATCGCGGACCTTTGGCCGGAGAGTGTTATTGCCTATGACATTGCCGGCCCCCATAATCCGGCGGTGCTGTGGCTGCGCCGGCTGGAGAAGTGGATTTACACCCGGTCTGACGCCGTGGTGTTCACCATGGAGGGCGCTTACGACTATATTAAGGAGCAGCATTGGGAGCGGGCCGTGCCCCGGAGCAAGGTCCACTATATCAATAACGGCGTGGATCTGGAGCTGTTTGAGTATAATAAGGCGAATTTTTCGGTGGAGGATCCGGACCTGGACGATCCGGATACCTTCAAGGTGGTCTACACCCCGTTCCACGGCTGCGGCTGGAAGCTGGTGCCGGAAGCCCTGCGGGGTCTGGGCGTCAAGCACCTGTACTGCGTGGAGCAGCAGATGGTGCTGGACGGCAATTTCCCCACCGTGGCCTCCCCCAATCCCGAGAATCCCGAGGGCTTTTATCTGGCCATCGAACTGGCGGACAAGGTCGGCGCCGACTTCATTCTGGGCACCGATCCCGACAGTGACCGCGTGGGCATCATGGTCCGCGACCATACCGGAAGGTTCGTGGCCGTCACCGGCAACCAGACCGGCGTGCTGCTGCTGGATTACCTGATCGGCGCGCTGCGCCGCGCCGGCAAGATGCCGGAAAAGCCGGTGTTTCTGAAGTCTATCGTCACCACCAACATGGCCCGTACCGTGGCCGAGGCCAACGGCGTCACCTGCTGCGACACCTTCACCGGCTTTAAGTTTATGGCCGAGAAAAAGGCGGAGCTGGAGTCCTCCGGTCAGGGTGAGGTCATTCTGTCCTACGAGGAGAGCTACGGCTATATGATGGGCGACTACGTCCGCGACAAGGACGCCGTCACCGCGTCTCTCATCATCACCGAGATGGCGGGCTGGTACGCCGCCCAGGGCATGACCCTCTACGATGCGCTGCAGGCCCTGTACGTCAAGTACGGCTGGTACGGTGAAAAGACCCACAATCTGGTGATGCCCGGTGTGGACGGGCTGGAAAAGATGGCCGCACTGATGAAGCATCTGCGCCAGACGCCTCCCGCTGACATCGCCGGGGTGGCCGTCACCGTCCGTAAGGACTATGCCGACGGAACCGCAACCGATTGCGCCACAGGGGTTTCCAGCCCCATGGAGCTCCAGGGGAGCAACGTGCTGCGCTACGAGCTGGCCGATGGCACCACCATTCTGGTGCGCCCCTCCGGCACAGAGCCCAAGATCAAGATCTACATCCTCACCCGCGGCAAGGACGCGGCGGAGCGGGACGCCAACCTCGTCAAATACTCCGCATGGGTGGAGACCCTGGTCAGGTAACAGCGGCGCACCCCTTTTGACCCCCGATTTTCGTAAAAAAGAACTGCATGATGAAGAAAAAAGGAGACTGGGAACTTTCCCAGTCTCTTTTCTGCGTTTTTTTGCCGAAACGGTCATCTCCAGATCTCGCTGTAGAAGTAAACGGCCAGCATACCCGGGCCCACATGTGCGCCGGTGACAGGTTCATGACACACGGTGAGGATCTCTCCGGTGCAGCCCACCTGCCGCAGCTTGGTGGCCACCACCAGCGCGTCCGCCGGAGAACCGGCGTGGGAGATGCCCACGGGGGCGCTGCGGTCCTCCACCATCTGGTCGTACAGCTTCACCAGCTCCTCGATGCCGGCCTTCTTGCCGCGGACCTTGGAGAGCATCACGATCTTGCCCTCCTCGTCGCCCTCGAGGATGGGTTTGATCTGCAGCAGCGTACCGGCCAGCGCCGCACCGCCGGAGATGCGGCCGCCCTTGCGCAGGAACTTCAGCTCGTCCACCATAAAGTGCTGGCGCATCTTGCCGCACAGCTCCTCACAGCGGACCTCGATCTCCTCGATGACGCGGCCCTCCGCCGCCAGCTTGGCAGCCGCCAGCACGATGAGACCTTCGCCCAGGGACGCGCCCCGGCTGTTCAGCACGCGGATCTTCCGGTCCGGATACTCCTCGGCCAGCTCCTTGGCCACCAGCCCCACGCCCCAGCAGGTACCGCTGACGCCGCCGGAGAGGCCGATATACAGCACATCGTCGCCGTTTTTCAGATGCGGCTCCATTTCCCGCCGGGCGGCGTCCGGTGTAACCATGGAGGTCTGCACCACGGCGCCGTGCCGCATGGCCTCGTAAAAGCTGCGGCCATCGAACTCCGCGCTGATATCCGCCGGCTGACCGTCTATGGTGTAGGTCAGGCAAAGCTCACCGATGCCGTACTGCTCCAGCAGGTGCTTGGGCAGGTTCGCCGCGTTGTCGGTCATAATACGTACCATAACAGTGTTCTCCTTTTTGCTTTCGCATACTATGCCAGCTGCGGCACGACCCACTGGGCCAGCGTGTCAAACAGCTGCCGGTAGCCCGGCATGGTCAGGTGGATGCCATCCGCCGAAATGAGCTCCGACAGATCCCGCTGCGGCAGGAAACGGCGGCGCACGTCGATCAGCGGCAGACCCTCGCGCATGGCGAAGGAGGCCACTGTGTCGGAATACAGCTCCTGATACCGGTAAATGCAGCCCACATCGCCCAGCCAGCGCATGATACTGTCTCGGCTGAGACCGCCCCTACAAATATAGTCCAAATAACGAGCGCCGTCAATAGGCGGAAGTGTCATCAGCACCGGCTGCACCCCCACGCGGGCCAATTCTGTTACCGTCTGCTTCAATTTGGACAGAAATTCCGGCAGCTCCGTGCGGGGCCTGTGGTCCCCCTCGGGGTCGGCGGCGATGCCGGCCCAGTCGAAATCACTGTCGTTGCCGCCGTAGGCCACCAGCGCCCAGCGGGCGTCCATACCACGGGCCACGTCGTGCTCCACCAGCGAGAGTCCCTTGCTGATGGTGGAGCCCATCTTGGCGCGGTTCACCACCTCCAGCCGCTCCGTGGGGTACTGGGCCATGACCTCCGAAAGATGAAAATGATAGCGCATGGCGGCGTCCGGCACCGTGGCCTTCAGCAGCGAATCTCCATAAATATAGGCACGCTCCATGATCTGCCCTCCTTGACGTCTTTTTACATAATATAGCATATTAGATTTCCCACGTCAAGGTATCAGTTGCACGTTTTTCTTGTCAGCTGCGGCATCTTGTGATATAGTGTATTACGTTCACTGACAAGGAGGCGTCTTTATGCAATACGACAAAAGTCTTGTGGCCCATAAGCTGCTGCGCTGGGACAAGTTCATCACCGATTACCATCTGCCGGAGTGGAACTCCATCCCCGATTTCGGCCTGTATATGGATCAGGTCATCGTGCTGCTGGAGCAGTATCTCAGCTTCATCCCCACGCCGGCGGGGGCCAAAGAGCATATCGTCACCTCCGCCACCATCAACAACTACGTGCGGCTGAAGATCATGCCCGCGCCGGTGAAGCGGAAGTATCATCGGGTACACATCGCCTATCTGGTGATGATCCTGACCATGAAGCAGAGTCTCAGCATCAGCGACGTGCAGAAGGTCATCCCGCCGATGGACAGCAGCGAGGATGAGGTGCTGTCTGTCTATGAGGACTACTCGGAAAAGTTCCGGCGGCTGGCGCTGTTTTTCAACCAGCAGGTGCAGTCCGCCGCAGAGGGTGTCCGCAGCACGGAGCAGGGCTCCGACAACGCCGTGGAGCTGCTGGTCATTGAGAGCGCCCTGATCGCGGGCTTTTCCAAAATTCTGGCGGAGAAGCTCATCCGTCTGTGCGGCGCGGACACGGAGGATGTACTGGCGGCGGAACAGGCCAAAGAGGAATAAAAAGAGAGGGCTGCGCCCTCTCTTTTTATTTGCCGCGTTTGTTGACCTTCTCCTTGTTGAACATGCAGAAGGCCGTCATGATGAGGATGCGCAGGTCAAAGGCCGGCGTCCAGTTTTCGATATAGTACAGGTCGTACTCGATGCGCTTTTTGATGGATGTGTCGCCCCGCAGGCCGTTGACCTGCGCCCAGCCGGTGATGCCGGGCCGCACCTGATGCTTTACCATATAGCGGGGGATCTCCTCCTTGAACTGCTCCACGAAGAAGGGCAGCTCCGGCCGGGGGCCGATGAGGCTCATGTCGCCCTTGAGGACGTTGAAGAACTGGGGCAGCTCATCCACAGAGCACTTGCGGATCAGGGAGCCGAACCAGGTCTTGCGGTCGTCCACGTTTTTGCTCCAGCCGGTGTTTTCGCTGCTGTTCACCCGCATGGAGCGGAATTTGTACATGTAAAAGTTCTTTTTGTCCTTGCCCACACGCTCCTGCCTGAAAATGATGGGGCCGGGGGAGGACAGCTTCACGCCGATGGCGGCGATCAGCATCAGCGGCGAGGTCAGAATGATGAGTACCAGAGAGCAGATGATATCCGCCGCACGCTTGAGGAAGGCGTTGCCCAGATTGTCCAGCGGAATACGGCGCAGGTTGATGAGCGGCAGGCCGTTGACGCTGTCGAACTGGGGGTTTGCGGGCATGTAGCGCACGTAGGACGGCACCACGGACAGCTTGGTACCGTCCTTTTCGCAGGCGTTGATGATGCGGCCCATCCAGCGGCCTTCCTCGGTGGGCAGGGCCACCACCACCTCGTCCGGCTTCTCGCTGGCGAAGATGGCGTCCAGCTCCTCGTAGCTGCCGCAATAGGGCAGGGCATCCCAGCAGCCGCGCTCGGCCACGTAGCCGATGACCCGAAAGCCCAGGTTTTTATCCATGGCGACGCGGGTCAGGTACGCCTCCGCGCCCTCGCCGTGCCCCACCAGCAGCACCCGCTTCTGGTTGTAGCCCATGGCGCGGCAGCGCCGCAGCAGCAGGCGCATGGCGGCGCGTTTGCCGGTGAGCAGCAGGGTACTGACGGCGTAGAAGAACACCACCGTCCAACGGGAGGTCTCGCCGAGGCGCAGCACGTAGATGGCAGCCATGACGATCAGCGACACCAGCAGCTCCAGCGCCGCTACGCGGCTGGCCTCCACATGGAAGCGCACGGTACGAAACGACTCGTACAGCCCTGCCACAGCGAACACCGCCAGCGTCAGGGCCGCGGCCACCACGCCCAGCCAGATATAGTAGTTCAGGGGCATGCCCCTCACGCCGCGGAACAGGCTGAAGCGCAGCCAATAGGACACCAGCATGGCCAGAAATACGGCCAGTCCATCGGTAAAGACGTGCAGCTGGTTGAGCAGACGTTGATTTTCCCGCATCATCGCGTTTTTCCCTCCATGACAGACAGATAGCGGTCCATCACCTGCGGCAGCACCGCGTCCAGCGCGTAGCGCTGCATCTTCTCCCGTCCGGCCCGTCCCAGCTCCGCCCGCAGGGCGGCGTCGGACACCAGACGCTCCACGGCGGCGGCAAAGGCTTTGGCGTCGCCGTAGGGGTACAGCAGGCCGTTTTCCGGCCCGATCAGGTCGGTGTGGCCCTTGACGGCGCTGGCCACCGCGGGCAGGCCGCAGGCCATGGCCTCCATGATGTTGAAGGGCAGTCCCTCCGACCGGCTGGAGGATACGGCGATATCCGCCGCCGCCAGCCACCGGGGCATGTCGTGGACTTGCCCGGGAAATACCGTGCGGTCCGCGACGCCCAGCGAAGCCGCCTGGGCACGGCAGTCGTCCAGCAGGGCGCCGCTGCCGGGCAGCAGGAGCTTCACGTTTTCCGGCAGGCCGGGCAGGGCCTCCAGCAGGGTATGCTGGCTCTTGCGGCCGGAGAATTCCGCCGCGTACAGCAGGGCCACATCGCCCTCCGACAGGCCCAGCCTGTCCCGCATGGTGCGCCGTGCGTCCGGCGCGGTGCGGAAGCGGGTGAGGTCTACACCCATGCCGGGGATCTCCTCCACACGGGGCGCGGCACGGTGGGCCATGGCCCAGCGGGTATCCCAGGCGTTCATGGTCAGGAGCAGGTCCGTCTGGGGCGCGGTCATGGTCTCCGCCCTGGTCAGGAGGCCCCGCTTCAGCCCCGAGGTCTCGTCGTCGAAGAGGTAGCCGTGGACCACGTTGATGAGCTTCGGGCGGTGCTTCAGGCCCCGAAGGGCCCAGCGGGTGAAGAACGCCGCCAGTGACGTATGGGTGATGATGAGGTCGTACTGCTGCCGGATCACCATGGCCCGCAGCTGGGACGCCGCCTGAAAATTGGCGGGCGAGGACATCTTCTTCTCCAGCGGCAGCGACACCGCCCCGTCGGCAAAGGGGATGTCGCGAAGGGGGCCGCCGCAGGCCACCTCCACCTGCCAGCCCAGCTCGCGGAAGCGGCGCAGGTAGGGCAGGTGGAAGTTGAGAATATGGGAAAATGTGGAGGCTGTGTACAGCACGGACGGCATAGGCGTCCTCCTTTCACCGGAGCGGGGCGGCTCAGCCAAGCATCTCGCTGAGGTAGGCCGCCACGTCGTCCTTCAGGGTGATGGCGCCCAGATTCTGGGCGTTCCACTCCGTCAGCTTGTCCCGCAGCTGGGATGCGCCCGCCAGGAAGGCGGCGCTGTTGTCGTTATACCGCATCACCAGCCGGAAGCTGGCGTCCCAGGTGTCGGGGTCGGAGGGGGTGTAGTCCACGTATTTGTCCAGCATGGCGAAGCCCTGCTCCGTGCGGCCCAGGCGGAAATCCGCCTCCGCCAGATACTTGGGCACGGAGTTGGAGTTCAGCTTCTCCAGATCCGCCATATAGCGCTCCAGCGTCTCCTGCATACCGGCAGGCAGATCGCTCTCCGCCGAGGCGCTGTATACGTAGGACAGCTTGTGATCCGCCCACTCGTAGGGGTCCAGATCCGCGGCCTCCTGGGCCGCATCGTAGCTGCCCTGCTGGACGAGGCTGGCGGCCCAGAGGTTCATGCACAGCAGCACCGCGAACACGGCCAGGCCCAGGCCCTCCACCCGCGCCATCCAGCGGCGGGCGCTCTCCTTGGCGAAGGTCAGGGGCAGCAGATCGCCGCAGCACAGATTGACGGCGGCCAGCGCGCCAAAGCCGAAGGGCAGGAAGTAGCCGCTGGAGAAGATCACCTCCACGGCGGCGTGGATCATCAGGAACAGCAGCAGGGCACCCAGCGCGGCGGACATGGCAAAAGCCTGCTGCTCCCGCTCCTTCCGCCACAGGCGGAAAACGGCGATGGCGCTGGCCGCCAGCGCGCCCACCCACAGGAGCAGGCCGATGATGCCGGTGTCCACCATGCTCTGGACATAGTGGTTGTGGACGTACTTGGTCTCGTAGTGATAGCTCTGGACGTTGTAGATGCCGTTTTCAAAGGCGCCCATGCCCAGCCCCACAACGGGGCTGCGGGAGAACAGCTTCATGGCGTCCTGGATATACACGGTGCGCTGCACCACGTTGCCCTCGGAACGCAGGGTCTGGATACGGCCCGCGATGGCCTCCGGCAGCAGCGTGTAGTTCAGCTTCAGTTGGCCGGACGCCGCGCCGTCGTAGCGGATGGCATCGATATGCACCGAGGCATCGGCAGTGACGATGAAGGTGACGGAGCGGTTATCCGCCGGTGCGTTGAAGGACGCGCCGTCCGCCGCGCCGGAATAGGCCGTCTGCTTGCGGTTCATGACGGCGTCCTCCCAGGTTTGGGTCTGGACCTGTACGTTCACGGGGCCGTCGGCCTCCACGTGCAGGGTGTAGGTGCCCTCGCTCAGGTACGCGCCGCGGGTGATGCTGTCGCCGGCGGCCATGTCGATGGGGCCGGTCCAGTTCACCGCCAGTACCGCGACGGCGGCCACCAGAGCCAGCGCCGCCAGCAGCACGATGTTCACGGTCTTCATCCGCTGGGCCATGCGCTGGGCCAGCGGACGGCCCGCGAAGATGTCCAGTGCGCACAGGGCCGCCGCTGCGGCCACAACGGCCAGCAGGGGCAGGATCTGTACCTTCTCCCCCGCCGCAACGTAGGCGGGCAGCACGGCCAGCGAGGCCGCAGCCGCCAGCACCAGCGTCTCCACCATCAGGATGAAGGACACGGCGCGGCGCTGGCCCCGTTCCATCAGCAGGTACAGCAGGAACGCCGCCGCGATGGCCGCCATGGCGCCGCGGCTCACCGCCAGCAGAAACGCCGTGCTGTTCAGCAGCAGGCAGGAAAGGTGCAGGCAGCGCTCCTTCCGGTCCTCCGCACCGGCGGCCAGACCCAGCGACAGCAGGATGGCCGCGCCGGCGGCGCCGGCGAACACGTTGGGATTTTCAAAAATGGTCTTGAGACGCTGCTCCTGCAGCAGGGTGTTCAGCTGCATGGACGCGCCGAACTGGGCAGTGAAGGACACCATCAGCTTGTAGAGAAGCTGGGTAGACACGGTGTCGATGCTGACCAGGGACACCAGCGCCCCCGCCGTTTCCAGCACCGTGGCGGCGCAGCGTCCCGTGCGGCCCGGCCGCTCCGGCTCCAGCGCCGTCAGCAGCAGGGCCAGACACGCCGCCCCCGCCACCTTCAGAAATTCGTACAGGGCGAACTTGCCGGAGGGGGCGTACAGCGTGGAGATGCCGTCCATGCAGATATAGAGTCCCAACAGCAGCGCGGGCCAGCTCATGCGGCGGCCCAGCTGCGCCGTTTTCACCACGACGCACACCACCGCCGCAGCCAGCAGCAGCAGGGTGATGCCCTTGTTGGCTCCGTGCTTCATCAGACAGGTGATGAGAAAGTAAAAAACAGCCAGCACCGGCACCAGCCACGGACGCCGCAGCTCCTGATGCAGTGAGGCCGCAGATATCTGGTCTTTACGACCTGTTTTCTTCGCCATAACGTTCTCCTTGTCTAAGAGATAGTCTTTGTTCAGTATATCTTTTTCGCCGTTCTCTGTCAATGCGCAGGGGAAATATTCCGCCGCTGCGGCGCATAGTCTTACGTCATAGGAGGTGAGGCAGATGCGCGGTGTGCGTCATCTTCTGGCTTTGGGCACCGCCGCCGTGTGCGGGGTGCTGCTGTATTGCCTGCGCCTGCGGTTCCCCAACCCGCTGACGGAGGCGCTGGGCCCCGCCAACGCCAGTCCCTGGGAGACGGGGAAGCTGGTGTTCTGGGCCATGCTGCCTGCGGCGGCGGTGCTGCGGCGGCTGGAGGGCAGCGGCGGCGCGGGGCTGTGCGCCGCCATCCTGCTGGGCGCGGGGCTGGGGCTGGCCCTTGCCGCCGCAGGGGCGGCTCCTGCCGCAGCGGCGCTGCTGGCGGCGGCCATGGCGCTGGGCGTCCACGCGCTGGCGCTGGGACGGCTGGGCGGCGACGCCCTGCCGTGGTACGGCGCGGTGATCCTGCTGGCGGTGGCGTATCTCCTGTTCAGCATCCTGCCGCCCACGGGACGGCTGTTCGCGGAGCAGGCCGGTGTGCCCGCCGCCTCTATCCCCTTTTGACGGCAAGGCGGGCAAAAAAGGTCCCCTGCACTTCCGTGCAGGGGACCTTTTTGTGGGGATGCGGTATCAGGGCATAGTGGCGCGGAGACCGTCGGTGTTGTAGGTACGGCTGAGGGTCTTGCCGTCGGCGGCCACGCCGCGGACGGTATAGGCGTAGGTGGTGCCGGACCTGCCGCTGGTGTCCTTATAGGTGGTGCCGCTGACGGAGGACGCCAGCAGCGTCCAGCCGGACGCGCCGTCCACCTTGCGGTAGACGTTGTAGGTCTTGGCGTCGGCCGCGCTCTCCCACGTCAGCTGGATGCCGCCGGTAACGCGCCTGGCGCTGCTCAGCTTCACGTAGTCCGGCGTGGTGGAGGCCGCCGTCACCTTGGCGGTGACGCCGGTGGGGGACATGGGCCCCAGCGTCTTGCCGTCGGCGGCCACGCCACGCACCTTATAGCCGTATTTCACGCCCTTCTGTACCGTGGTGTCCTTGTAGCTGGTGCCCTTGACGGAGGAAGCCACCTGCGTCCAGCTGCTGCCGGCGTCCGCCGTGCGGTAGACGTTGTAGGTCACGGCGTTGGCCGCCGTGTCCCAACTCACGGTGATGCCGGCGGAGTCAGCCTTGGCCGAGCGCATCGCAGGGGCAGCGGGGGTGGGCACGGTGCCGTAGGTGATGGTCACCACGGAGCTGTATGCCGAGGCGGTACCGTTCGCCTTCAGGGCGCGGACCTTGTAGTAGTAGGTGGTGCCGTTGGCGAGGTAGGAGGTATTGGTATAGCCGGTGGCGGACTGGGTGGACATCAGGCTGTATGTGCCGTCCTTGCTGCGGGCGCGGTAGACCTCATATTTGGCGGCGTCCGTAACCTTGTCCCACTTCAGGGCGGGGCGGCCCTGACTGTCCTTGCTGCCGGTGACCAGCGGCGCGCCGAAGGGAGCCTTGTAGGTCACGGAGACGGGGGTGCTGTCCGGGCCTGCCGTGCCGTTGGCGTCCAGAGCCCGTACCTTGTAGTAGTAGGTATTGCCGTTTTCGATGTAGCTGGCGTTGGTGTAGCTGGTGCCGGTGACGGTAGAATACTTGATGTAGTCGCCGTCCTTACTGCGGGCGCGGTACACCTCGTACTTGGCCGCGCCGGAGACAGCGTTCCATTTCAGGGTCGGGTGGCCCTGCGCGTCATTGCTGCCGGTGACGGTGGGAGCGGACAGAGTCTGCTTATAGGTCACGGACACGACGCTGCTCCACGGGCCTGCCGTGCCGTCGGATTTCAGGGCGCGCACCTTGTAGTAGTAGGTATTGCCGTTTTCGATGTAGCTGGTGTTGGTATAGGACGTGCCAGTGACGGTGCTGTACTTGATGTAGTCGCCGTCCTTGCTGCGGGCGCGGTAGACTTCGTACTTCGCCGCGCCGGACACGGCGTTCCATGTCAGGGTGGGACGGCCCTGCGCGTCATTGCCGCCGGTGACGGAGGGAGCGGACAGAGTCTGCTTGTAGGTGACGCTGACCACGCTGCTCCACGCGCCGGCGGTGCCGTTGGCATTCAGAGCGCGCACCTTGTAGTAGTACGTGTTGCCGTTTTCGATGTAGCTGGTGTTGGTGTAGCTGGTGCCGGTGACGGTAGAATACTTGATGTAATCACCATCCTTGCTGCGGGCGCGGTAGACTTCATATTTGGCCGCGCCGGACACAGCCTTCCACTTCAGGGTCGGACGGCCCTGTGCATCGTTGCCGCCGGTAACGGTGGGGGCGGACAGAATCTGCTTGTAGGTGACGCTGACCACGCTGCTCCACGCACCGGCCGTGCCGTTGGCATCCAGAGCGCGAACCTTGTAGTAATAGGTATTGCCGTTTTCGATGTAGCCGGTGTTGGTGTAGCTGGTGCCGGTGGTAGTGCTGTATTTGGTGTAGGTGCCGTTCTCGCTGTAAGAACGGTAGACCTCGTACTTGGCCGCGCCGGACACGGCGTTCCATTTCAGGGTGGGACGGCCCTGACTGTCCTTGCCGCCGGTGACGGTGGGGGCGGACAGTTGGGTGCTGCTCGCCTTGTAATCCGTGGCGGAGGTCCTGGATTGGTACTGGGTCCAGTAGGGGGTGTTCAGCTTGTCCGTCTCCGCCTGGTGGTCCCTGCTGAAGCTGGTGAGACCCTTCAGGAAGTACTCATAGTTCTCGGGCTTGAGGCCCGCGTCCCAGGTGGCGTCCAGACAGTAGTACTTTTCGTCCTCCATGCGGACGATGTTCCAGGCGTGATCCTCCGTCTGGGTGCCGTTGTAGGCCTTGCCGGTGATGATACGGCAGTCGACGCCCGCGTCATTGGCCAGACGGTAGAACAGGTTGGCGTAGCCCTGGCACACGGCCTTTTTCTGGACGGCCGCGGCGTAGGCGGTGTATTGCGGCCAGTAGGTGGGGTCGTTCATGTGGCTGTAATCGTATTTGACGTTGGCGGTGATCCAGTTGTAGATGGCCTGCACCTTCTGGTAGGTGGTCTTGCCGCCGAGGGACAGCTGGGGCAGGATGGTGTTCTGGATATAGTTGGTCAGCGCGGCCTCCTGCGCGGCGGTGGTGAACCAGATGGCGCTGGTTTTGGGGTGACGCTGGAATGTCACCGTGAAAGTAATATTCGTATCATCATCCCAATAATCAAACGGCGGGCAGTCGTGTCCGCTGTGCTGCCAGTGCAGATAGTCGCCGGTGGTGCCGCTGCCGGAGACGTGCTCCATGGCTTTGTCCCAGATGCCCGTAACTGCCTCCTCAATATCCGTTCCGGAGGGCAGCTTCACATTCAGTGTCATTGTCTCCTTTCGGGCTACCATCTGCTTGCGAAGCGCCGCGACCGCTTCTGTTTCTGTGAGATAATCCACTGCCTGTGCGGCGACCGCGGTCTGTGCCGACGGGGCAGTCTGGAGCGATGTTTCCGCGACGCCCTTCCACACGCGGGCATATACCGGATTGGTATGCGCGCCCACATATGCCGTCCCCGTATAGGTCTGCGTCGCCGGCGCGGTGTCCGCCGCCAGCGCCTGGGCCGGCAGCAGCGTCAGCGACATCACCAGTGCCAGCGCCAATGCCGCCAGGCTCTTTCCTATCCGTTTCATAGCTCTCCTCCTCATCTCATCTGTACTTCCCTTCCGGGGATTCTCTGCTTATAGCTTTAGTTTACCATGTGTTCCCGGAAATGTACATTGCCTTTTCACGCTTTTTGTGCTATTTTTTCGCAGAACAGACACGCTCCCCTCCTAATTTCCCTCCGGGCATAAAAAAAGAGACGGCGACGCCGTCTCTTTTTTATCGGTCAATTCTTCTTGCCGCCGTGGGTGGCCTTCATCCGCTTCTCGTGGTTCAGGATGGTCTTGCGCATCCGCAGGCTCTTGGGCGTGACCTCCAGCAGCTCGTCGTCCGCCAGGAACTCCAGGCACTGCTCCAGGCTCATCTTCCGGGGCGGCACCAGACGCAAAGCGTCGTCGCTGC
>OIXQ01000840.1_pt1 | contig 12807 bp, 10 predicted proteins | sample 1587791 | NCBI WGS metagenome assembly OIXQ01 (sample SAMN03283273) | human gut metagenome | biome: human-associated habitat; material: feces | host: Homo sapiens | place: Peru | collected 2012
CAACTGGGAAATTTTTTCGGATTTGAACGAAAAAACTTTTGAGAATTTTTCTGCGAACCCCTCTACTACTTAATTGGGAATTTTTCCGGCAACAATAAAAAGAATTTTGAAGAAAATTTTTAAGCGCCCCTCCCACTAATCAACTGGGAACTTTTCTGGCAAATAACAAATAGGATTTTGAAGGAAATTTTTCAGGGCCTTCCTACTAACCAATTGGGAACTTTTTCGAGATTTTGGCAAAGTAATTTGAAAAATTCCCTCAACTTTTCAAAAGTCCCTTCTACTTACTCTGAATAAGGGGTGCCGTTTGTGGGGGTATTTTCGAGAAATTTCTCAAATATTTTTCTATCTGAACGCAAAAAGCCGCCCTCCCGGTGATAGAAGGACGGCTGATAATCACTATTGACTTATAGGTGACTCATATAGAAATAGAGCACCGGCCAAGCGGTCGGTGCCCTATTTCTAAGTATTCTTGTCCTGCTTCAGTTTCTCTTTAATAATTGCCAAACTTTTTTGCCTTGAAGTGTCTATCGAACATTCGAACCTTTAGTCTTAATAATATCCTTGGCATAAGTAAACCAATTACCGAAATCAATAGATTCTATCTGATAGGTGTCTCCCGCAAGTACTAAGAATGTATCCGGGCGCATTTTCTCGAGGAATACCTTCATTGCACGGTTATCAATGGTGCTGCATTCGTCTACAAAGATAACATCATAATCAGGAAGGTTTACCCTCTTCGTAAAACTATTGATGCTTACAAAACTGGCATCAGCCCCCGGATTATTAATTCGCCTCTGCAGATTCTGCAAGGCCGTATGTGTTTTGGTAAGAAACAATTTCCGACGCCCAGACAGCATTGTCGAGATCATATCGATTAGGGTCGTTTTTCCGGTACCGGCAGCTCCGTAAATAAGAAGTACGCGGGAGTTTACAAAAGCATATTTAAGAGTTTCTTCTTTTTTAGGATCAGAAAAAGCAATATTGCAATCTCTCAAGTATCTTTCATTAACTTCTTTTTGGCCTTTATTTGGGAGCTGCGATAGTTCCAGTAGTTTATTCAAAATAAAGAGCGTCGAAGCTTCATATGCTGCAATACAAGCAACATTTCCATCCGAAATGATTTCATACCCTTTCTGTCTTTCCCAATCGTCTAAGCAATCACCTATTATTTTATCGTGATCATAGTCAAGCTTAATAAGATAACCTGCATAAATGGCTGGATGCTCGCCACGATAGATTGCTGTTTTTCCAACAAGCGCTGCACTATTTGTTCGGTTGAAAAGAACATCTCCGGGGAAAAGCTTATACTTTTCTATATCGTCTGGATCATTCGAATAAGCCAAGTCTGACCAGTCGATTTCTCCTTGCTGCAAATTGCCCATCCGAAGTACAACCACACTGCCAGATGCATTCGATTTCTTTGCGGTGCCGTATTTTAATGAGCCACACAGCTCATCTACACTCTTTTTTTCCCAACTCTCCATCCCCACGCCGTGCTCCTCCCGCCATTTCGCAGTCAGTTCACCGGTGAAGGCCTTGTGGAGAATAGCGGCTTTGCGGGTTTCAAAGCTATCCACCACGGCCTGTGCCTTTTCCTTGGCCTCATCCAGCTTGGCAAACAGGCTTTCGATTTTTCCTACAACACGCCGCTGTTCATTCAACTCCGGCAGCATAATCCTCGTGGACTTAAATGGCTTAAGCGTTATATGCACCATCCCAGAACCGTGAGTTTTTGCATAAAGCTGATCCACAACATATAAAAGATAATAGTATAAATATATTTTATCTATGCTTTCGTTGGGAATCACCTTAAAAATATGTTGATTCAACCATCCATCTTCACCATGCCAAATATGCGCTCCGAGCGATGCAGACCAAGCAAATAATAAATCTCCATCGGATATTCGATATTTCTCCTCAAATTGCTTTGTTGTTCTATTGCACTCCTGCGTTGAATTAGTTAAATTTTGAATTCTGATAATTGGCCTTCCAGATGTCTCCCACTCTTGTGGCTTGAACGCTCTGCCGTTTATATATGTAGCAACATCGCCAAGTGTTTTTTCTACCATCAGCCCTATACCTCCAGCGCTCGCAATTCTTTCACAACACTTTTCAGCAGATCGACCGCTTCCTCTAAATTTGCAATCGCTTCCTCGCCGCTTTCTACAGGGTCAGGGAGATCGTCATAATCCACGATGGAGTCGTCGCGGATCAAGCCAAGGTCAAGACTATCATCCGGATTCTTGGCGATCTCCTCACGAGTGAATCTGCTCCAGCGCTCGCCGGTGCGCTTGGACGGGTCTTCATACCCTGCCACAAACTCGTCGAAATCACTCTTGCGCAGCTGCCGGGTCTTACCAAAGCTGTCCATATTGGTGCGCATATCGTAGAATGCAACCTCGGTGGTGTTATCCTGCTCGGTTGTCCCGCGGGTAAAGAACAGCACATTGGTCTTGACGCCCTGCGCATAGAAAATGCCGGTAGGCAAGCGCAGAATGGTATGCAGATTGCAGAAATTCATCAGTTCCCGGCGCACGCTGGCACCGTCACCGGCAGCAAACAACACATTATCCGGCAGTACCACGGCGCAGCGGGCCTTGCCGTCCGCCTTCAGGCTGCGATAGATCACCTGCAAAAAGTTCAGCTGCTTGTTTGAAGTCTGGAAAGAAATATCATCTCTGGTGGCGCGCTCACCACCCTTTTTCGTGCCAAAGGGCGGATTGGTCAGAATGACATCAAAATCTTTCAATCCCTTGGCGCTTTGTGCGAGAGAATCCCCCAATGTGATATTGGCATTCATATTGTGCAGATAGGCATTCATCAATGCCAAGCGGTGGGTTTCGTGCACCAGCTCCACACCGTTGAACGCTTTGTTCTGCTGGAAATCTGCCTGACGGTCAGAAAGCGCATACATATCGTTATGCGCACTGACATAGCGGTTGGCTGCAATCATAAAGCCAAAAGTACCACAGGCCGGGTCAAAGCACTTGTCGCCCAGCTGGGGTTTGATGAGCTCCGTCATCACATCGATCAGCACACGAGGGGTAAAATACTGACCGGCACCGGACTTCTTCTCATTGGCGTTTTTCTCCAAGAGTCCTTCATACAGGTCGCCCAGGCCTTCCTCTTTGGCCTCATACCAGTCCAGCTTATCAATTTCCGTGATGATTTTTTCGAGATTTTTCGGCTCCTCGATGCTGGAGGATGCGTTGGCGTAAATCTGTGCCACGCGGCCAACGGATTCTTCGCCCAGCTTGCTGAGCAGCGTATAGTAGTGCTTTTTCAGGTCAATGCCGGAACGGCTGGTCAAAGAGCCCCAACGATATGCTTCGGGAATATCCTTATCTGCACCGGTCTCATCGGCCATTTTCAAAAACAGAATGTAGGTCAGTTCTGTCACATACTGGTGATAAGTAATACCGTCATCCCGCAGCACATTGCAGAGGTTCCAAAGTTTCTGTACAATATCTTGCGTGCTCATTTAAGCTGCTCCTTCGTAAATATAAGTGTTGATCTCGCGGATGATCTCCGCAAGCTGCCCGCCAAACTTCTTGTTAAAGCGTGCGAAACCACCATCCATCTTGAACGCCGGTGCCTCAAAGGTCTCGGTATTGAGGATGCTCTCGTGAAGCATATATACCTTGATCTTTTCCAGCAGATCCAGCTGCATCTTGTTAAAGTGATGCGCCGAAATCAGTTTAGAAAAGGCCATTTTCACGCGGTCATCGTGGTTCACCAGCGGCGTTTTAAGTACAGCCCGACGAACAAAGGCGATAATGTCTGCCACGATCCGTTCATTGCTCACCGCACTGGCCGCTTCATTCAAGCTGCTCTCGGTGAAATTCTCCTTATCCAGTTCCAGCTTTAACTCCCGAAGCTGCGCCCGGGTCATATCGCTGGGGCGGGTGCAGGCTATGCGGATCGCTTCGATACGGTCTTTGTTCTCATTAACATAGGCCACAAAAGAGTCCAGATAATCCTGCGGTTTTTCCGTGTCACCATAGCCGCGGGTCGTTTCCAAAAGAGTATCTTCCTTTTCGGAATAGTAATGTCCGCGTTTTTTGCCCTTCAGGTTGTCAAACCAAAGCAGGAAATCCTTATCCTCCCGGCAGCGTCGCACAAAAGCTTCCTCTGTACAGCTTTTCAATTCCTTCGCATATTCCCGAATTGTTTCTCCGCCTAAACGCTCGGATACATCATACTTTTGCTCATCGGTCAGATTGTTGCCCTTACGCTGCAATCTTGCCAAAATGCGATCTTTGACAGGCTGCTTGCTGACCTCACCCGGACGGAACAAATCCTCCAACAATTCAGCCATTGATTTGCTGACGGAGACTGACTTCATATTGGAAGTGTCATCCAAGTCCTCGTACACGCGAACTGCATCGAAGATATTGAAGTGCGTCTTTCCGATTTCCGGGCAAAGGCGAGTAGCGCGTCCCAGCATCTGCTCAAAGAGGATCCGGCTGTTGATCTTGCGCATAAACACCAAATTGCAAATTGCCGGCACATCGATTCCGGTAGTCAGCAGGTCGACTGTTACGGCAATGTTGGGGTACTGGTTGTTTTTGAACTGCTTGATCACCTGCAAAATCTTCTTTTTGTTGCCGCCGGCAGTTTTGCCCGTGATTTTCATAATGGCATCATTGGAAATGCCATAGGGCTTGTAAATCTCTCGGAGCGTATCCACAATACGGTCAGCGTGTGCATCATTTACTGCGAAAATCAGCGTCTTTTCTCCACTTTCCGGATTCAGGTAGGTCGAAACTTCTTCCAGCACCTTGCGGGTATGATCCGGCAGAACAATTTTACGGTTGAACTCCGACACATCGAAATCCATTTCATCGTCCAAAACTGCACCGTTCAAAAGTTCATTGGTGTTGGGGTCATATTGCGCCAAGGTTTCACCCTTCTTGAACTGTGCGTCATTTTCAATGAAATCCGTATTAATCAGATACGGAGGATCGTGATCCACCAGCCAGCCATCGATAACCGCCTCACGGTAACTGTAGGTATAGACCGGCTCCCCGAAAATCTCGGTCGTGTGCAGGGCGGGCGTAGCAGTCAAGGCAACTTTCACCGCATCGAAATACTCGATAACCTGCTTGTACTTGCTCATATAATCATCCTGATTATCGTAGAGGATTTCTTCTTCCGTCATTTCACGGTCAAGAATATAGCCTCGGTGGGCTTCGTCCACAATAATCAAATCAAATGCACCGGGCATCAAATCCGGTTCTTCTGCCAGAATCGTGCGTTTCAAAAGCCCCTGCACCGTTGAAATGCTGACCTTGGTTTCCAGATTGACGATGTTGTCATCGATCGCTTTGATCTCATATATTTTGTCCAGCGTCAGCAGTTCCTTCAGCTTGACATCTTTGAAGGTGTCCATTGCCTGCTCACTGAGGGACACTCGATCCACAAGGAAAAGAATACGACGGAAACGCTTGGATTCCAGCATCTTGTAGATAAGTCCCAGAACAGTACGGGTTTTACCTGTTCCGGTGGCCATTGCAAGCAAGGCCGTTCTCTTGCCGTCAACGATCGCCTCTGTTGCCTTATCAATGGCCTTAATCTGGTAGTCGCGCAGATTCAACCCATTAGGATCTGTCATAAACGAATTATCTGCTGCAGCCAGCGCCTGATTGGCCGCCGCTGTATTCTGACCAAGTTTTTCCATCAGGTCACTTGGGCTAAACCAGTTCCGAATAGGATACGGTTGATTTTCCTGTTCCCGGACATCCAAAAACCAAATACCAGACTTCGTCCGCAGCTGCTCTAAATATGCCCTGCCATTTGAAGCAAAGAGGAAGGGGACCTGATAACCATTCCAGTTTCCAACCGTATGTGGAATATCCTCCGGCTTAATATGTGCAGCATAGTCCTTTACCTGCACATCGATGGTAGATGCCACATCTTCCGACATCTTTTTTGCATCCATCAATGCTACGAGCTTCTCGCCAACGAAGAACGCATAATCCGCATACCCGTTTTTGTAAAAGGCCGAATTGGTAGGCCATTCGCTGATGGCAATATTTCTCCCCTTTACAGGACGCGTTCCTTTGCTGTAGCGCAGGTTCTGCGTATCAGCTTCCCAACCAGAAAGACGAAGCTGCTCGTCAATCAAGCATCTGGTCTGCGCCTCATTCCAATTCATCATAGCGGAGACAGATTCCGACCGCTTTGCGCGCTCCTTCTGCGTTTTGCCCGAAGCGGCGGTCTTGACCACGGCCAGTTGCTTCGTCAATTCCTCGATTTTCCTTTCCTGCTCGGCAATAACGGATTCCAAATCTTCGTGCGTGGTCTCGCTCGGCATAACGAACTCAGGCGCAATATATCCCCAGTCTCCATAGGTTTCCATAAACCAAACAGCAAGATTGTATGTCAAGGATAGCAATGTCTTTGCTTCGTCCACGGAGTCCGTTCCTGTATGTACTGCCGTGTTTCTTGTCTTGCGAAGAACATATAGCGTGTTGTCAATTTCGTGCGGCAATAAACCGGCTCGCTTCAAAATGCGAATTCGATTTGCGTGGGTGTTGTCAACAGCCGGCTCCGCAATGTGCTCAAAGACAAGGATCTCCTGCACTAAGCGCTCGGCAAACATTCCGAGTTTATAGATACAGGCATTGGGGTCAGAATAGACATAGGTTTCTGCGGTTGCGCCGATCTGTGCCAATGCAGGCCAGTATCGATTCAGAAAATCAAAATTTGATTTCATAAGCAGTCTCCCTCGATTTTTGTTAATTCATTTAGCATTTGATATAAGCACATCTCCAAAGTGCCAATTTGGCACTTTGGAACCACCGTGCTGGCACTTTGGGATTTCGCCAAAGTATCAATTTGATACTTTGGAAGCTGAAAGCTGATACTTTGAAATTCGTCAGCCTCATCCGACTGCCACTTCGACCTTTTTACCGCTGAAGGCCACGCCGTATTTATAAATCGTCCTGACCCCGGCGGTCGTCAGCTCGGTTTCGTATTTCTTGTCGTTGATCTGCTGCAAGGCCGTCTCGGACAGCTTTTTCAGCTGCTCATCGCTGCAATTTTTCTCCGCTTTCAGCTCGATCAGGATGCCCGGAAGGCCCTTTTTCGTGGGCTTCAACTGAATGTCATAGCGCCCGTCGCCGGATTCCCGATTGGAGGTCACGAAAGCGCCGCCCAGCAGGGCGCATAGGCCCAGCATAAAGCCGTGGTAGAAGTTCTCTCCGGCAGTATCAAAGGAACTGACCGACTGGGTCAGTAGCGTCTGGATCTGCGCTTTTAACCGCGCGTTATCACCGGAGAAGATAGCCTCTTGAACGGAGATTGCCGTGGACGGCGGGATCAGGTTTTCCAGCCGCTGCAAAATCTCCTTGTTGTACACCAGAGAAATCTCCCGGTTGGGCAGGGAAACCTCGCACATAAAGTCCCCATTGAAGGACGGCGTGGTTTTCAGCGCCTTCAGATAGCCAGTCACCAGCAGGAAGCTATAAATGGTGGAGGGATTGCTCTTGATCTGCGGATAGATCACGCCGGTGTCAATGAAGGTGGTAAAGGTCTCGCCGTTGACCAGCGCCGTCAGGCGGTTGTAAATCTCCTCGTCCGCCTGCGCAAGCACTTCCCCGATAATGTCGTTGCTGCCGGTGGAGACCCAGAAAGGCCTCGGCTCGCATTCGTTGCTGAAGTAGTTGACCACCGACCACGGATTGAAAATCTCCGTCTTGCCAAAGCGATAGCCGTCGTACCACTGGCAGATCTCATCGTACTTGTCGGCGGCACCGTAGTATTCCGCCATCTCCTTTACCTCGTCGGCGGTGAAGCCGAAGTAGGCGCTGTACTTATTGTCCAGCACGGAGTTGATGGACAGGTTGTTCATCCCACTGAAGATGCTCTCCTTGGCCACCCGCAGAATGCCGGTGAGGAAGCCGAAGGACAGGTGCTGATTATCCTTGAACCCGCCGGAAAACAGGTTCCGCATAAACCGGATGACCTTGTCGTAATAGTCCTTCTGATAGCCCTGCTGGATGGGGGTGTCGTACTCGTCGATGATGATAATGGGCGCAACGGCATAGTGCTTGTGTAGCATAGCGGACAGGTCCAGCAGTGCCGAAGCCAGCTCTACCTCGCTGACCTTGCCGTCTGCCAGCTTTTCATAGGTCTTTTTGCTGTACTCGTCGCACTTTTCACTGGTCAGCAGCTCTTTGTGCCGCCGGGTCTCCTTTGCGAAAATATCCCGGATAGCCGCAAAGGTCTCCTCCCAAGTGTCGAACTTCACATCCTTGAAGGTCAGGAAGATCACAGGGTACTTGCCCTGATAATCCCGGTACTTCTGGCCGCAGGCCCAGATCTTCTTGTCCCGGAAATAAACGGAGGTATCCTTGTCACTCTTTTCAAAGTAGGTGCGCAGCATATCCATATTCAGCGTCTTACCGAAACGCCGGGGGCGGGTGAACAGCGTCACCATCGGACGCTCATCGATAAAGTCCTTGATCATCATCGTCTTGTCGATGTAGTAGTATTCCGACGAGGCAAGGCAGTAGTTGGACACGCCGATGGGCAGGGGCAGCTTCGGCGCGCGCTCCGTCTTGCGGAAAGCGCCCGTCTTAAGCCGCTGATCCGCCGGCTTCTGCGTATCAGCGGGGATCAGCCAACGATTGCCCTGCTTTTTCGCACCGGCGATTCTCCCATTCTTGCAGAGCGTCGCAACTCTCCGCTCCGTTATATTCCAGCGCACTGCTGCCTCTCTTACCGAGATCATTTCAGCCATAGGGGATACCTCCACGCATAAAATCACAAGTACATTATACCCGAATAAAAGAACAATGTCAACAAAGTTCGGAACAATGCCGTTTCAAAACAGCATTGTTCTTTTCTGCACACAAAACAAGCGGAGGTCATCGACCCCCGCTTGCTCGTTACCCATATACAATTTCCTGCATCACGATCTCGTTCGCTCGGTTTCGGATGCCGTTCATCTTCCGCACCCACTCCATCGGGTCATCGGCTTTCAAGGCCTCCGTCACACCCTCGGCATCTGCGTATTGTTCTACCAGCCGAAGAAAGAGTTCCTGGGCCTGCTCCTCGATGTCTGCGAGGTGCCCGTCCAGCGTCCCGGCGGTCAGCAGGTTATAATACAGCACCCGGTGGTGCTCCCTCAGAAAGGTGCGCCGCCGCTGCCCGTAAACGCCGATGGAGCGTTCTTCTTCAGGCGATAAGCAAACATCCGGCAGGCAGTAGTCGCCCTGCCTTGTGTAAGTGCCGCCCAGCTGCTCAAATAGCGATTCCATATGTGATCCTCCCATTCAAATTTTCCCCGGCAGGTCTGCAATGCAAAATGCACCCGCCTTTCAGTTACAGCCTACCAAAACCAAAAGGCAGGTGCGAGTGTGCGAATTTCAGAATCGCACATTATTTCTTCATCTTCCTGCTGAACTCGTTCAGCGTCTGGATATGCCAGAGGCTTTTGCGGGTGATGGAGCGAAAGGTCAGGGAGCAGAAGAAATCCACAAGAAAGATTTTCGGGATACAGAACTTTAGCCCCTTCTGGAAGGCTTTCAGTGACCCACGGCTGCACCAGTTGTGGACGGTGGTCAGGGTATAGCCGGTCAGGGCCACCACATCCTTTACTGTGACCACATCTGGGTATTTGCGCAGCAACTTTTCATAGTAGCTGTGCATCTGCCGCAGCGTGTCCTCCGGCAGCTCCTTGGAGAGCCTCGCCACATAGTGGGTGCCATACCAGCCCTTCGGCGCAGAATAGAGTTCGGGAAAGATCGCCCGCTCCTCCAGATAGGCCTTCACATCCTCTTTCCGGATCTTATAGCACCGGGTCTTTTTACCGGAGCACTCGCAGGGCACCTTGCCGCTTTTGAGCAGGTGCAGCGCCGTGGACTTGCTGATGTGGCAGATTCGGAAAAATTGCTCCTTGTTCATCACCTCGGGAACGCTGTCCCAGTTAACGGGGAATACATCCATTTGTAACACCTCAAAAATAGATTTTTGTCGGTTGGAAGCTCTATTCTGCGGTGTATGGCCGTCTCCCGATTTTTCTCTCCTATCTTCCCGCATTTCTCTCCAAAATCGGAAAAAATGCCGATTTGAACCCACTTTTAAAAAAGCCTGTCCCGCAAGGCTTCCCGAGCGAAAAAGCCTGATTTCAAGCGGCTTTCGGCGGGTACGGAGCTTCCAGAAACGACCCCAAAACGGACACCCCCGTCACAGTTGCAGAAAAGACTCGAAATCAGTTTGCGAGCAATCGCACATGGGTTCGAATCCCATCCTCTCCGCCAAAAAAGTCCAGTAAACTCAAGGGTTTGCTGGACTTTCCTTTTTTGTCCGACTCCTTGAATTTTCCGATTTTCGCGTTGGAACGGCGTTAGAATTGGCCGTTTTTGCGTTAGAACAGCGTGTTTTTTAGTCAAAAACCGGGTTCGAATCCGGTTCTGTTATTTTGCCCTGCTCGGTTACATTTTCCCAGCGGCTCCCGAAATCATCTGACCTCGGAAGAAGCATTCCCTGCTCCATGGCCTGCGCCGAGGATATTTTGGATCTGTAGTCAAGATGGGCATAAATATTGGCGGTCGTGCTGAAATCCGAGTGTCCGAGCCATTCCTGGATTTGCTTCAGCGGCACGCCGTTGGCCAGCAGCAGGCTGGCGCAGCTATGGCGAAGATCATGAAACCGCATCTTCGGCATCCCGTATTTTGCTATGTACTTAGGAAAGTACTCCGTCAAATAGTTCGGGCGCATGCGCTCTCCCAGTTCATTCACAAAGACATAACCGTCGTACTCGTAGTTATAGCAATTGCCGCAAACCTTCTTGTTTAGCTCCTGGGCCTCTTTTACCTTTTGAAAGTAGTCGCGAAAGCTCCCCACCAGGGGAAGCGTTCTCAGGCTCGATTTGGTTTTAGCAGAATCCTGCTCGATGATCTTCATGGTGCCGTCGATCGTTGCTTCAGTGACTGTTCGTTTGATGGTCAGCGTTCCGCGATTGAAATCAATCGCATCCCACTTTAACCCGAGCACCTCACCACGGCGCAGTCCATAAAAAGCAGCAACCAAAACCGGAAGTTCCAGCCGCGTTCCCTTGACAACTTCAAACAACTTCTGCATTTGCTCCGCATCAAGGAAGGTCGGCTGAAACGAGTTCTTCCTCGGCCTATCTACCTTCATGGCAACATTCTGCGGTACCATGTCGGTTTTCATCGCATACTTCAAAGCCTGATAAATCACCGCATGATAGTGGATAACGGAATTCGGCGTAACGGTTTTCAGCTTCTCCGTATAAAACTGTTGGATGTGCCGAGCCTCCAGCTCTTTTAAGGTTAGCTCTTTTTTGCGGAAATACGGGCCAATCGTGCTTTTGACCATCCCTTGATACGAGCCGAATGTTGCGGGCTTGATTCTCGCTCTGACAACCTCAAGCCATTGATTCAAATAGTCTGCAAAGAGCATATTGGAGTTTAATTCTCCAGCAGCCGGAGGAATCTCAAATTCGCTGCGAATACGAATAAGTTCCCGTTCTGCCCGGCGCTTATTGCCTTTTTGGGGCAATCCTGTCGATACCCATTTTTGATGGCGTTTTCCTGCTGCGTCCTGATAGCTGAGAACGGCATAATAGTAGCCGTTCTTCAGCGCAAGAGTTCCTGATACCATTTTATTACCTCCGGAATCATTGAATTGTATACAGGCATCTCCCACCGACATCTATATTTTATCCGGTCGGTGGGAGATACTCAAATATGCGATCATCAAAACAGAGTTCAAATCGCACTTTTTCCCTGATCCATGACATACTCGATGACATTGACCTTGGGTATCCGGAACGCATTTCCGATTTTCAGGCCTCTGATATACCCGTCATTGATCAAGTCATAGGCAAGATGGCGGCTGATACCAAGCATCGATTGGAGCTGAGTGATGTTCACGATGTCCGGATATTCTGGAAACATCATCAAGTACAGTTCTCTCAGCTCAGACTTTTTCATTGTCATTCGTCTGCCACCTCATCTTTCTTTTCCGCTTTGGAGTAGATGATGAAATCGTACCCGTTGCGATAATTACAGAAATCACAGCGCTCTTTTGCTTGTCCGTGATTCTCCCGCACGATCTTATAGATTCCTGTGTCGAGGAACTGACCAAGGCAAACCGGGCAAAGGCACAAATACATCGGTCTATTCAAAACGGAGTTCTTCTCGTTCAAATGGTTCATATTCTGCTGCTCCTTTGTTTTCGAAATAATCCTTTCACTTGGTAGGCAACGAAAACGGGCAAAAATTAACCCCCATACAGAAGTTTTTTGAGTTTTGCGATTTTTTTGCAGATCGCGGCGGGGGCAATGCCGCGAATTTCTGCAACCTCCCGCTGTGAATATCCTTCAAATGCGATCAGCGTCAGCAGGTCCATATCTCTTTTGGGCAGAGAAATAATCTTCCGATATAATTCGTCATTCTCCATTTCATCAACCCACGCAAAGCGGGGGTCACTTTGGAAAGAATACTTGTCGCACACAGAAAGCGCGCTGGAGAACTTTTTTAATAGGGCAGACATAGATTCACCCTGTTCGGTTCCGTCGTCACAGGAGCTTTCTGAGAGGGGCTGTGTGCGCTGGAACTCCGCCCTGTTTTTTCTGAACACATTCAGGTCGAACGCATAGATATTCTGAATATCCTCTTCGCTCATGCCGGCAGCTTTATATTCGCGGTAGAGCTTCTTCCACTCCTCGGTGAACTTTCTCTTTTCGAGTCCATAATTAAATCCCATTTGTCGTAATCTCCTTTGAATTTTTGAATTTGGGTGAAAGTCAAAAATTCGGAGATCACGGGT
>OIXQ01000841.1_pt1 | contig 12807 bp, 11 predicted proteins | sample 1587791 | NCBI WGS metagenome assembly OIXQ01 (sample SAMN03283273) | human gut metagenome | biome: human-associated habitat; material: feces | host: Homo sapiens | place: Peru | collected 2012
CCCCTGTAGAGTTTATCCGCAAATCTGTGTTGCACTTGGCTTGACAATTTGCCGACACCTGATGACCCAGGCCGTCACACAGGGGAAGATAGTAAGTAATCAGTCCTGCGGTGCCCAGGCCGCCCAGGACATACTGCTTTTCCAACAGCGTGACCCGCTTTCCCAGTCTCGCCGCCGCCAGAGCCGCGGAAATGCCGCCGAAGCCGCCGCCGCAGACCAACACGTCACAGTCGTATTTTTTCATAAGTTACCCCCGGTAGATGGGAGCCAGCGCATCGTGCACCGCCTTGTACTTCCGGAACAGCTCCGTGTAGAGGGCATGATTTTCCGGGTCAGGCTTCGACACGGAGTCAATTTGCACACACCTTTCCGCCGCCTGGGCAAAGCTGTCAAACCAGCCGATGCCCACGGCTGTCATCATGGCCGTGCCGAAGGAGGAATCATCCACCTTCACCTTTTGCAGCTCCAGTCCCAGCACATCCGCCACGATCTGCCGCCAGAGCATTCCCTTGGCACCGCCGCCGATGATGCGCACCCGCTTCATCTCCACACCCAAGTCGTTCAGGGTGTCCAAGGAGTCCTTCAGGCTCATGGCCACCCCCTCCAGGGTAGCCCGGGTGAAATGGGCAGTGGTGTGGCTGGAGCTGATGCCGGTGTAACTGCCCTTCAGATCCGGGTCGTTATAGGGGGTCAGCTCCCCGTTCAGGTATGGGTGGAACATCAGTCCGTCGCTGCCCGGGGCGATTTTTTCTGCCGGGATATTCAGCTCGCTGAAGGGCTCCCGGCCGATGGTGTCCCGGTACCAGCGGTAGCTGGCGGCGCAGCTGGCAGTGGCCGTGCCGGGATACCAGAGGCCCGGCACCACATGGCGGTAGTTGAAAACAAATTTGGAGTCCAGAGGTTGGTCGGTGACGACGCAGATTCGTCCGGCAGTGGCCAGCTTCACCGTGGCGTGGCCCGGTTCTACGTTGCCAGCGGCGAAGACCTCCATCACCGTATCCGTAGTGCCCACGAGAACAATGGTTCCCTCGGCAAGGCCGAATTCCCTGGCCCGCTCTCCGGTCATGATGCCCGCCACATCCGTGGGGCGGCACAGCCTGGGCAGCCATTCCTTCCGGATGCCGCCGATTTGACACAGCTCCTCCGACCACCGCTCCCGACGGGTATCGTAGAACATGGAGCCCTCCGCGTCGATGGTGTCCGTTTCCAGAGTGCCGGTCATCCGGTAGCGCAGATAGTCCTTGGCAAAGAGCAGATAGCGGATTTTTCCCCAGGTTTCCGACTCGTGCTTGCGCAGCCACATGAGCTGGGGCAGGGTCCAGACCGTGGTGGGGGCGTTTACCGCCTGATCCATAATGGTATCCAAGCAGGTATCCTTCAGCTCCCGCACCTCGTCCTTGCTGCGCTGATCGGTCCAGAGGATGGCCCGGCGGAGTACCTGCCTGTTCTCATCCAGCAGCACCGCCGTATGGGTGGCCGCGTCAAAGGACAACGCCCTAATCTGCTCCGGGCGGATGGCCGCCGCTTTCAGAATGTCCGCTAAAGCACATTTGAAGGCCCTGCACCAGTCCTCCGGCTCCTGCTCGCACCAGCCCACCTGGGGATAATAGGTAGGATACTCACACCCGGCGGTGGCAGCAATGACCCCCTCCCGGCTGAGTAGTGTCAGCTTCACGCTGCCGCTGCCGATGTCCACACCCAAAACATATTCCGTCATGTTAACCACACTCCTGTCAAAAACGCCCCGGAGACAGCCATAAAATTGTCATCCGGAGCGTTCCTTAATCCATTACTTTACCCAATCATGCGCAGGGTCGTTGCTGCGGTTGAAGCCCTGATAGTCGCCGGCCATCAGCCACAGGAAATAGGTCTGGTAGCCCGGGGTGGACACGGTGGTGTGGTAGCCATAGGGGAACTCCACCAGCTCGTCGTTCTTCACCCGGTAGGCTTCATCCAGGGAGCCGTCGGCGGTGTACAGGCACTGGACGGCAAAGCCCTGCTTGGGGTCGAAGAGGAAATAGTAGATTTCCTCGGCAACGCACTCGTAGGGCATATTGTCCGTATCGTGCTTATGGGGTGGGAAGCCCGCCCAGTTGCCCTCGGTGCAATAGGCCTCGCCGATGGTCAGCACCTTGGCGTTGGAATTGCCGTCGATGATGAAGCTGGTCTCCCGCTGGAAGGGCACCCGGCCCAGCAGCTTCAGCACCACATGATCCTCCCGGAGCACCTGGGGAGCGGTTCTCTCCGTCACCGGGGTGCCGCAGACGGCGATCTTGATGTGGTCGATGGCCTCGATTTCCAGGTGCTGCTCCCGGGGCATGTAGAAGCTCTCAGCCTTCCGGTTCTCAAAAACATTTGCCCGGTTGCCGATATTCTCCTGCCGCTGCCCATCAAAGGACACGTTGCAGTGGCCCTCCAGCATAATGAAGGCCACCTCCCGATCCTCGGTATAATATGGCAGCTTTTCTCCGGCATCCAGCTCGAGGATGCCGAACTCCAGCTTTTTCAGGCTACACTGGCCAATCTTGCAGATGGGAGTATAGCCCTTGGCGGGAACGTAGGTTTTCTTGAAATTCATAGATTTTCCTCCTCCAACAATTGATCTGCGATAACTTCCCAATCTCCCACGATGCCATAGTCGGCATAGTCGAAAATCGGGGCCTTGGGATCTCGATTGACCGCCACTACAATTCCGGAGCCGGACATTCCGGCCAGATGCTGCACCGCCCCGCTGATGCCGAAGGCCAGATACAGCTTCGGACAGACGGTGACGCCGGTCATACCCACCTGACAGCTGTGCGGGGCCAGCCCCGCGCTGACCGCCGTCCGGGAAGCACCCAGCCCGGCCCCCAGCTTTTTTGCCAGCTTTTCCAGCTTGGCAAAGCCCTCCCGGGAACCGACACCCATGCCCCCGGCCACGATGATCTCCGCCTGACTCAGAGGCTTCCCTTCCGGAAAGGGTGTAAAGTCCATCAGTCTCACCCGGTTGGAGGGAACAAAAGTCAGCCTTTCCACAATAGGGTTTCCAACCGGTCTTTTTTCCGGCCGGAAGGTTCCCGGCCGGACGGTGGCCATCTGGATATCGCTCAGGGAGCGAATGTCCGCCATCAGGGAATTGCCGAAGGCAGGTCGGGTCTGAATCAACCGGCCGTTCTCCAATCTCAGGGCGGTGCAGTCCGCCGTCAGCCCGGCTTTCAGATGCCAGGCCAGCATAGGCATGAGATTGCGCATTCTCACCGTGGCCGGGGCCAGAATAATCCGACTGCCCCAGGCCCGGATGTTTTCCGCCAGAAAAGCGTCAAATTCCCCTTCCTCCGGGATTTCTTCCGGGTTCAGGGTTAGGATATGCGCGGCTCCGAACTCCCCGGCAGTTACCCCTTTCCCCTCCGGAACCAGTGCCCGGAGATTTCCGCCGGAGAGCCGGGCGGCCTCGCTCAAAAGCCCAGAATCCATTTCAAAAGGACACAGCACCAGCATTTCCCTCATGGTCTGGCCTCCCTTAGAATCCGGGTAAGCTCCCGGACGCCCGCTTCCGGGTCGGTTTCCTTGGGTCCCCGGCGAAGGCCGGGGAATCGGGCTTGCATGGCTGTGACCTTGGTCAGAGAGCCTTTCAGGCCGCACGCCTCCGGGGACAATCCCAGATCCGCCGCCGTGAGAATTTCCACCGGGGTCTTTCTGGCCCGACGCATTCCCAGGATCCCCGCCAGCCGCAGGGGATAGCTGTAGGCGGCAAAGCTGACCGCCAACGGCCTCTGGGCTTCCAACGTCTGCACCCCGTCTTCCAGCCGCCGGGAAAGAACCAGCTGTTCTCCCCGCTCCCGGATGCTCTCCGCATTGGAAACGCAGGGCAGCCCCAGAGCCGCCGCCAGTTCTCCCGGCACTTGACCGGTTTCCCCGTCGATGGTCTTACAGCCGCAGAAAACGGCATCAAATGGCCCCAGTTTTTCCGCCGCCGCGGCCAGCGCCCGGGCGGTGGCGTGGGTATCCGCCCCCGCCATACGCCGGTCGGTGATGAGCACCGCCCGGCTGGCTCCCCGGGCCAGCAGCTCCGACAGGGACTCCGCCAGTTTGGCGGGTCCCATGGTCAGAACCGTTACCCTTCCACTCCCGTCCGTCAGGCGAAGGGCAGCTTCCAGAGCGGACTCGTCGGCAATATTCCATTGCAGAGCGGTGCCCTCCCGTTTCAGCCGAAGCTGGCCGTCCACCGCAACCGAAGTGGACACCGGCACCGCCTTTACGCAGACAAGAATGTGTTTCATATTGTTTACAGCAGTGCTCCGAACAGATCCACCAGCTGATAGCCCTCCGGTACACACAGACCAAAGCACAGCAGCGTCTCCGGACAGGCCACCAGCATGGCCTTGGCCTCGGTGCGGGTCAGATCCTCCCACCGACCCCCGGCAATTCGGGTCACAAGCTCCGGCATGTAGCTGTAGGCCGCCGCCGTGCCGCAGGACTTAGAGAGCTTCTCGTGGTTGAACATTTCCGTCAGGGTGTAGCCCGCTGCCTGGGCCATGGCCCGAAGGGGTGCGAATTCGTGGAAGGTTCTTGCCAGTCGGTCATCATCATGACAGGCACCCAGGATGCCCAGAGCGGGCTTGGCCTCCAGTTTCTTCTCCTCCAGCAGCTTTGCAACATATGCGGTGGCGGTAGTGACACCGGCGGTGATCTCCCAGCCCCACTCGGGGTACTTCTGGAGCATAATCTCCGCGTCATAGCTGTCCAGCACCACCACCGGCAGGCCGGTTTCATTGATAGCCTTGTGCACCCGCAGAGCCTCCTCCGGGTCGGCGGGGGGATTGTCGATGATGAACCGGGAATAGTTCATGGCACCCCAGTCGTACCAGTGGGAGCTGTGGGAAATGAAGCGGACGCCGTACTGCTTGAAATTGTCTTCCACCGCAGCCTTCATGGCCCGATAGATCTTCTCAATATTATCATGGGTGGCCACCGTGTCCAGAGTGCCGAACATCTGAGGCAGATCCATAATGTGATCGGGATAGAAGAAGGTGATCCGGTTCTGGAACCACTTTTCGCCATACTCCGTGCCCAGATCCTCCGCGCCGTACTTCTTGGCGATGTCCAGCACGATCTCCAGCTCGGCGGCCACAATTTTCTCATAGCCCTCCAGAGTCAGATTCAGGAAGGAGCCCCGCTTCTCAAAGCCGATGATTTTCTTGATGATGGAGACGGTCTCCGCCTCGTCAAAGAGCCGGACGATGGAGGGCTTCACCGCCTGGACGATCTCCCGACAGGCCTGGTAGCCCACATGGATGTCGGGAAACAGGAAGGCGTGATGAATCCGGGTTTCGGGCTGTCTGACGATCTTGAACTTGGCCTTGGTCATGATGTCCAGGGTGCCCTCGGAGCCGATGAAGAAGGGGATCAGGTTGGGGCCGGTGGAGTGCTTGGGCACGGGCAGGGTGTGGATGATGTCGCCGTTGGGCAGAACTACCTCCAGGGACAGGCACATGTCGTCCATCTTGCCGTACTTGGTGGACAGGATGCCAATGCCGTTGTGAGCCAGAGCGCCGCCTACGGTGCAGCAGGTCATGCAGGACGGCAGGTGCATCACGGAATAGCCCTTCTCATTGACCAGATCCTCCAAGGTGGCGAAGATCATGCCGGTCTCGCAGGTGACGTATCCCGCCTCGGTGTTCAGCTCAATGAGCTTATCCAGCCGCTTGATATCCAGCAGGATACCTCCGGCCACCGGAAGGGCTCCACCCTGGCTGCCGGAGCCGCCGCCCCAGGTAGTGACGGGGATTTTATAGTAGTTGGCGATTTTCAGAACCTTGGATACCTCTTCCGTGGTGCCGGGGCGGACGATGATATCGGGCATAGGGCCTTGCTCACCGGCATCCTGCCATTTCCGGCCCAGCCAGAAGTAATCCACGGAGTACACCGCCCGCTCAATTTCCTTGGTGGATACGTTCTCCACGCCCACCGCATCCTCCAGCTCCGAGCGGATCATGTAGAACATCAAAGACTTCTCTTGCATGTTGCTTCTCCCTTTCTGGTAAAAAGCTCTCTCTTGTTTTGTGCATATTGCTCATTTCTTGAAGCCTTCCATAGGCTCTGCCTCTCGGGCCCAGGTGGGAAAGTCCCGGATGGGGGCTTCCTGACAGGCCCAGCGCGCCGCGTTTTTCAGCACCTGCCGCACCTGACGCTGATAATAAACCGGGTAGGTTTCGTGACCCGCCTGGAAATAGAAAATCCGTCCTTTTCCCCGGGTCCAGCAGCAGCCGCTGCGCAGCACCTCGCCTCCGGCAGACCAGGTGAGAAACACCTGCTCCTGGGGCTGTGGAATTTCAAAGTACTCCCCGTAGGTCTCGTCCATAGGGATTTCGAAGAATTCTCCGGAAAGTCCCTGGGCGATGGGGTGTGCGGGACTGACAATCCAGTACCGCTGGAGCTCGTCGTTTTCCCGCCAGCGCAGGCACTGGGTTCGGGTGCCCATCAGCTGGGCAAAAAGCTTGCTGGCATGGGCAGAATGGAGCACGATCAGTCCCATGCCCTCCAGCACCCGCTTTTGCAGATAGTCCACATGGGTCTGCTCTACCTCCCGCCAGTGCTTATGGCTCCAGTAGACCAGCACGTCCGTTCTGTCCAGAATTTCCCGGTCAAAGCCCTGCTCTGGATCCTGCATGGTAGAGGTGGTCACGACAGCCCCTTCCGTTTCCCGGAGGCAGTCGGCGATGGCTCCCTCCACGCCGTTGGGGTAAATCCGACGCATTTGTTCCGCCGCTTCCGGCAGCGGGCGGTCCTCCGCCCAGACATGTACTCGCATAGCCTTCTCCTTTACAGCTCCGCCCAGCGGTTTTCCCGGGAGGAAATCAGGCAGGCATCCACAAACCGATTGCCTAAAACGCCGTCGGCGAAGGTGGCGTAGGGCACACTCCCCTTCCGGTAGCCTTCCGTCCGGACAGCGGCATAGAATGCGGTCACAGCGTTTTTCAGGGCATCCGACCAGCCGGGGGCGTGACCGGCTGGCAGAGGCAGATAGGGCAAAAGCTCCGGTGAAGCCGCCGCCTTGTCCACATACACCCGCTCATTGCCCATGCCCCGGTTGCCGATTTGAAGCCAGTCGCACCGCTCCTGATGCCAGCCGTACTCCCGGATGTCCCCGCTGACCGTCAGGGACAGATCGTTTTTGTGACCCAGCATACACTTGGAGAACAGGGCGGAGCCGGGGGTTCCGTCGGCAAACTCCACCATCACGGCGGTGGTATCGTCGGAACGCACCGGGATCTCCCGGCCGGTGGCCGGGTCAACGCGCACCGGATGATGGGTGTACATCCGGGCATATACCCGGGCGATGGGCACGCCCATCACAAAGCCAGCGGTATCCGCCCAGTGAACGCCGATGTCAAGCAAGGCTCTTGCCGGGGAGGTCTCCGGAATCCGCCTTGGGGTATAGTCCGTTTTTCTTGCCACGGACTCCTGCAAATAGCCGCCGCTGACGTACAGCGGCCGCCCGGCATCCCCCCGGGCAATGCGCCCGCGCATTTCCAGCACCGCCCCGTTCATTCGGTACTGGTAGTTGATGGCGTGGGCGATACCCGCGGCCTGGGCCTTCTTCAGAATCGCCTCCGCCCCGGCGGTGGTCAGACTCATAGGCTTTTCCGCATAGATGTGCTTTCCGGCAGCGATGGCCGCCTCATTGATGGCATCATGCAGGGCATTGGGAGTACAGTTATGGATCACCTGAACGGCCGGGTCCGCCACCGCCTCCTGCCAGCTGTCCGTCACGTTATCCGCGTCAAAGTATTCCCGGACGATCGGGATTTCCTCCGGCCGGTGCACCACCAGGGTGCGGATATGCACCCCGGGTACCCGGCGCAGAGCGTCATAGTGGAGCTTTCCGATAAAACCCATGCCGATGATGGCGGCGTTGATCTGATACATATTGGCCTACCTTTCGTTCCGTAATCTGCTTGTCATTTCGATGTTTTCCGGTCGGCAGAGCAGGGTAAAGCCCAAAATCTCCGGCTCCCCGGACAGTATCGTATCCTCTGCCCTGCCCAGACACGTCAGCTCCCCGTCGGCGTTCAGCAGTTCCTCCCCGTCCGTCAGATAACACAGGGAAATTCCCTCCCGCAAATCCGTCGCCAGCTGCACCGCCGCCGCCATAAAGGCCGAGGTGTCCTGAGCCTGGCCCGGACGGCCGTCGTAGCGGTAGAGGTTTACCATAACCGTCACTTTTCCGTCCCCGTTCCGGTCATCCAGCACGGTTTCCAGCCGGGCGGCATAGCCCTCCCGGGTGCTTTCGGAAATCTGGTTTCCCGTGACGACGGACACATAATAATCCGGCTTCGGGGTGCGGGCCTTTTGCGCCCCGAAATTCAGAAGCAGGAGTAACACCCCTGCTCCCGCCATCAGGTACCACTTGTCGTAAAACCACAGACGCTCCAGCTTTTTCCTCATGACGCCTCCTCCGGGAAGTAGTTCTCAAAGACCGGATAGAAAATCAGGTTGGCGGTGAAGACGATCAAAGCCGGTGCACCCAGCACCAGATACCAGACGCAGTATTGATAGAAATCCAGGCAAAGCGCCACCGCCGCCAGGGAAAAACCGATAGCAGCCGCCGCCAGGGAAAAACCGATAGCAGCCGCCGCCCGTCCGCCGCCTGCCAGAATCAGCGCCAGGCCGTTGCCCAGAACTCCCCGGAAGGGCAGACGAACCATGGCAATCTGCTGAAAGCCGATGACCGTCAGCCCCATCATTACAAAGGCACTGACGAGCAGAGCTGCCGACAGGCAGATGCGCAGACTTCCCTGGGTCAGGCCGACCAGCCCCACCGCCCAGGCCAGGGATCCCCAGAGAATTCCCAGAATCCAGGCCAGAGCCGCGGACTGCTTCCAGTCCCCCTTCACGCTGGCAAAGAAATCCGAACCCGTGGAAACGTGCTTGTCCCGGATGAGCTGCATACACAGAAAGTTCAGCCCCGTGACACCCGGGCCCAGAAGACCCAGACTCAGGAAAAGCCCCAGGCCGCTGAGCCAGTCCCCGATCTGCAAAAAGAAGAACAGGCAGACAAAAAAGGGCAGGCAGAACACCAGGCACAGCAGATTTCCCCAGAAGAGCGTCATAAAGCTCTCCTCCAGAATCTGGAACCACCGGGCCAGTCCCCTTCGGCGCGCCCCCGCAGGGGCCTTCTTCAGATTATTCCAGAATGACTTCATGTAATCACAACCTTATCCTTTCGGAAAGAACCGAGGTTCCTTCTTTTTTAAGGGTGATTATATCATAATATAAACAAAAAGAAAAGAAAATTCGCTTCAGTTTTGTGCGATATATATAGAACTTACGCACTTTGTCAGGATTCGTTCTTTTCCTTGCAAATCCCGGCGTTCCAGTGTATACTCACAGTGAAATACTGCATTGGGAGGAATCCGCAATGAATCTGGTTACCATTTCCAACGACCGTCTCACCGTCATTCTGGATGGCTGCGGCGCGGTGCTGCACAGCATCCGCAAGGACGGTGCCGAGTATCTCTGGCAGGGAGATCCCAAATACTGGGCCCGCCGGGATGCCAACCTGTTCCCCTATGTGGGGCGGCTCACAGACGGACAGTACCGGCTGGAGGGCAAGACCTATTCCATGCCCATCCATGGCTTCTGCATCGGCAGGGATTTTGCCGTCACGGAGCAGTCCCCTGACGCCGTCTGCTTCACCCTGACGGACAACGCAGAAACCTATGCCATGTATCCCTACCGATTTGCCTTCCATGTGCGCTACCGCCTGGACGGCAACCGGATTGTCAAAACCTGTCAGGTGGAAAACCGGGACCGTCGGCGGATGTACTTCGGCTTTGGCGGCCATCCGGGCTTCAACGTGCCCCTGAATGGGGAAGGCAGCTTTGACGACTGGGAACTGACCTTCGGGGAACCCTGCCGGCCGGTGCGCGTTGACCTGGATCCTGCCAACTACCGGCTGGCGGGCACGGAGTCTCCCTTCCCCCTGGTGGATGGAAAAACCATCCCCCTGAGCCACAGCCTGTTCGACCTGGATGCCATTGTCCTGGGGAATGTCAGCCGGAGTCTGACCCTGCACAGCCGGAAATCCAGCCGCTCCGTCACCGTGGACTTCCCGGGCATGGGCTTTCTGGGACTGTGGCACGCACCCAAAACCGACGCCCCCTATGTGTGCGTCGAGCCCTGGGTCAGCCTGCCTTCCCACAGCGCCTATGTGGAGGATTTCGCCAAACAGGAGCACCTGATTTCCCTGAACGCCGGGGAAACCTATCGGAACGAGATGGTCATCACCCTGGAATAATCACGGACGCAAACGCAAAAGCACCCCCGTTCCGGGCAATCCGGAACGGGGGTGCTCATTCTGTTTTTACCGGGTGCGCTTCTTCTTGGTGACAACCGCCGCGCCCAGGACAGTGGTCAGAGCCAGAACACCCACGGCCAGACCGATGGTATCGCCGGTCTTGGGGTTGGTGGTGTCCTCCTTCTTCCACTTGGCGTAGACGGTCTTGTTGGCATCCATCTTAATGGTCTCCAGCTTCCGACCGGTCAGCTTGCTGTCCTTGAACCAGCCGCAGAACCAATAGCCGCTGCGGGTGGGGGTGTAGTCCTTCAGATTGACGACCTCATCCTTGGCGAAATTCTTGCTGCTGGGGCTGATTTTACCGGAATTTGCCTTAAACGTCAGGGTGCGAGCCTCCGACCACTTGGCGTACAGGGTCATATTGGATGCAACGGGGACACTGGCCTTGAAAGCCTTGGTGCATCCCTCATCCATGTACCAGCCGCCGAAAACATAGCCCTTCTCGCTGAGGGTCTCAGGCTTGACTGTGCCGGGGTAGGTTACCTTCTCGGAGGTCTTCTTCGGCTTGCCGTGGATGCTCTTATAGGTCACCGTGAACTCAGTGCCAAACTTAGGCAGCGTAGCCGAAGCCGCGGCATGAGAATCGGTGAGGGTCGCGGTGGAGCCGCCGATGGTGGCGTAAGTCACCTCGTAGCCCGGGTCGGTCGTAAACTCAACCGTCACAGAATAGACCTGGTTTGCGTCAAAATTTCCGGAATCAGGGGATACGGTCTTATTCTTGACCTTGACATGGGCACTGCTGGTGCTCACCTTCAGGCCGCTGACAGGTTTGCCCAGCTTGTAGTTGCTTACCGTGAAATCGGCACGGATCTTCTCTTTTTCCACGTCGGTATGGCACTTATCGCAATATACCGTGGACTGAGAGGCGTTTGTCGTATTCCACAGCTTCCGGTGGCTTGCCTTGGTGCAGGAGCACCGACCCTCAGGGAACCGGGTGCAGCCGCCGCCGCTGCCGAAATCGTGAGGCAGCTTGTCGCCGAAGTCCTGATAGCAGTACTGGCAGTAGGCCTTCTGACCGCAGCGTTCGGTGCTGGGGTCGGAGGTGCAGGGCACATTCTCCTCCAGAGTCGCGCCGCATTCGGTGCACAGAACCTTATGGGTACCGTTCTTCGTGGGCTTGTACTCCTTGGTGCAGTCCTCCGCACTGCCCATGGAACCATTGCAAACCGTGCAGTAATCCTCATGGGTCTCGGTGCCATCGATATGCCGGGGTTTTTTAGCCTTGGTGCAGGGCTTGTTCTCATATTTAGGGTTTATTGCGTTGCAGTACACACAGACCTTGCTGTGGGTTTTACCGTCGCCATCGGGCTGCCATTTCCAGTTGTGCGCCTCGGGGTTGACGGGGTCATAGCTTTCGCCGCACTTGGTGCAGGTTTCCGGTTCAATGCAGGTAGCCTTGGTCAAAGTCTTGGCGCATTTTTCCTTCTTCAGGGAGGCGTTACAAAGCTCGCAGTAATACTCGTGCTCCTTGTTGTCCGCATCGCCCACATGCCGGGGCGCAGCCGCCTCCTTGTGATTATGGGGATTGACATCGCCATAGCTTTCGCCGCACTTTTCACACTTGGCTTTTTCCGTGCAGGTAGCCACGCCGCCGGAGCAGGCTTCGTTCTCGATCTGTACCTGGTTGCAAACTTCGCACACTATATTGTGGGTGCCATTGCTGTTGGACCTATAGACGAGCTTATGCTCCGTAGAGAGTTCGCCGTAGCTTCCGCCGCACTTGGCGCACTTGGCTTTTTCCTTGCAGGTAGCCGTGCCGCCGGAGCAGGCCTCCGGCTCTAGGGTCTTGCCGCAGGTCTTGCACTTGCCGGTGTGATTGCCGCTGCCATCGGAGGTGTACACATAGTCGTGGGCCCCGGTTTCCGTGGCGTTGCAGGCGGTATCGGTGCATTTGCGGGTATGAGTGTCACCGGTATCCGTCCAGGCACCCCAGGTGTGGGTATGGGTGCTGCCGCTGCTGCCGTTTTCGCCGGTGCTGCCGCCGGTGCCGCCGCTGCCGCCTTCGCCGCCCTCATTCTGAGGCGGGGCAGGATCCACTACGGGAGCCGGTGTTCCTTCGTCCTCATCCGCCAGAGCGCCCACTGGCAGCAGCGTCAGGAGCATGCAAACCAGCAGGAACAGTGCCGTAATTCGTTTTTTCATTCTAAAAACCTCACTTTCCGATTTGCCGTTTTTGCCGCCAGCCCATCCGGACGGCGGCTCTCTCTGAGTCCGGGACAAATTGTCCCCTTTTTTTGTTTCATTGTAGCACAAGATTGTTGGGATTTCAATCCTCTTTTGGAAATCTTAAGAAGTATTTCGAATGAAATTAGGGGGGCGATCCCGCGAAAACACACACCCCCTCCGGGGGGGGAGCCGGAGGGGGTGCGCGGCGCAGGCGTGACGGGCGAGGGCAAAGGCTCCCCTTGCTGATCAAGGGGAGCTGTCATGGCCGTCTCCCGCAAGGCCATGACTGAGGGGATCAGAAC
>OIXQ01000847.1_pt1 | contig 12717 bp, 10 predicted proteins | sample 1587791 | NCBI WGS metagenome assembly OIXQ01 (sample SAMN03283273) | human gut metagenome | biome: human-associated habitat; material: feces | host: Homo sapiens | place: Peru | collected 2012
GCAGGATTCAGTTTTCCGCCGCATTCCTTTACATAGTTTTCAAGTGGAGTAGGCATTGGATTCACCTCGCTTTATATATTTTAATCAGTTTAACTCTTAGCATTCTAGTTGAATCTAGCTCTTTCCGCAAGTAAGCTGAAGTCTTGAAAACAGGCGGGGGTTCTAGCCTGCATCGTTATGCTTTATATGCACAGAACAAGGTATGTATGTTTTATGAAATCAACTTAAAAACAAAACAAAATTAAGTTAAAAACAAAGTGAAATCAACTTAAAATCAAAATAAAATTAAGTTAAAAACAAAATGAAATCAACTTAAAAATAAAGTGAAATTAAGTTAAAATCAAAATGAAATTAAGTTGATTTTTCGGATTCACAAGCAGTGGAGAGGTGTTGCCAAAGCAGTATGTAAGGGAGTTAAGACACTGTTATTAGCGCAAAGACAGTGGATATAAAGAGTCTTATCTTATGGAATGCATGAAATGCTTTTTAATTCATAAAGCTCTTGCTAAAACGCAAGAGGGTTATTTTATTTTTCTTGACACCATAAAATGTATTATAGTATCCTTTTGTCAGAAGGTGCAAAATGAGTTTTGAAGCAGTTGCTGAAAATGTTGCTGCAATGACAGAGACAGAAAAATTTGACTTGTTGTCGCTGCTTGTTGATTCTCTAAAAAAAATCAGCTGAGCCTTTTTCTAAGAATAGCGAAAAAAAAATATTCTGAATAAATAAGCAAGAATAAAAATTACCGTGATTTAAATTTTCTATTTGCTGATAAAATATCTACATCTGACAAAGAAAAGTCAAAATCATGCGTTAATAAAAGCATATTTTTCTTTTTGCAAAGCAGCTCTATAAGTTTGTCATTAAAATCAAGTTTTGTTACGGTTAGCATAGAATCAAAATCTTCTTTAGAAAAAGATTCATTAGTAATTTGAAATATATTCAAAATTCTATTTTTTATAATCTTATAAATGTCTTCTTGAACACTTTTCCCTTCCGCAGAATCTCGAAATTCCTTAAATTTTTCTTTAGGCAACTCCGTTTTATTAAATTCAGTTCTTAAAACTCTATTAATTATTTCAGAAAGAACTATCTCATTTATGTAGTGATTCTCTGCTGTCCATCAATTACTAGATAATCAGACTTGCCACCTTTATTTGCCGAAGAAGTAACAATGCTACCAAAAAAATGAGTCTTGCGGTCCTTCTTAATGATTTGAACAAGGTCATTAAAAAGCTGCTCACATTGTTTTGGCCGCCAGTCATAATTACGCTGATAAACCGGAATGATATAACGGTTATCAGAACCATCGAGGAATTTTAGTAAAAGTTTGGCTTCTCCGTGCATGTTATTATCCTTAATATATTATTTCATATAATTCTGAATGAGTATTAAAATGTAAAAAGTTATATTTAGCGAATTTTCATCTTTGAAACAGTGATATTGTTTTCCGTCCAATCTTTATATCCATTTTTCTTCATAAATAGTAATAAACTTCTTTTAGCTAATTCAGGTTCTCTACAATTTGGTCCTAACATTATTTCTTCAATAGGTAATTTTTCAAATTTCACAATTCGTGTTGGAACAAACAAATTTCTGCGATTTATAAAATTCCTACATTTATTAGGTTGTTCGGGTATAACAAATCTATATTCCATTTCACATGAGTGTCCTGGCTGTTTATAAAAAGATCTAAAATAGGAAATGAGCATATCTTGAATCCATATTCTATCATTTTGGTCATAACCTCTTGAATCTATTAACTTCTTTACCTCAGTTAAAATAGCAAGTTGAGTCTTTTCGTCATAAATTACCTTGCCATAGAAAGCTGGATAATTTAAAATATCACCTTCATTGAAAAATTGTTCTTTTAATTCTTCACGGTTTAATTTCAAACAATATGCATCATCCTTTGAATAATAAGACCACATGTGTATAGAATCTTGTTGGGTGGAAGTTGAAAAAATATATTCGAAACGATCTTTTGAAACACTGGAATTACCCATTACAGACTTTATTAGATTATTTGTGTAATCTACCTCAAATATATCATTCATATATTCGCGTTCTGATAATAATAAAGACTGTCCAGTTATAATCTTTAATAATCCTTCACCTGTTGTAAAATGATATAAATAATCATATTTATCATGACAATCTTCATTATATTTTCTTAATATTGCATCAACGTCTTCGTATATATCATTCCATATATCATACATGGCATCCATTTCTGAGTCATATTCTATTTCTTCTCTTGTTTCGTCATCCATTCTTACACTCCTTTTTATTAATAATTTGGTAATCCTAGTTTATCAAAAAATGCTTTATTTCTTTCAACCGCACCTTGGTAAAGTTGATCAAATGAAATTACTTCAATATATGTTTTTAAATTTTTCTTATATCCGAAATATCCCATTTTATCAAATGTTTCTGTAAGATCTTCATCAATACACTGTTCCTTTAACGAAGGTGTTAAATCTGCAACTATGTATATAAAACCTGGTAAGTCTTCTGAAGCAGGAATAGGTCTTCCTGTTTTTGTTTTACATTCACCACGTCTTATTTCTTTTAAATAATCTAAAGTTTGTCGTATTGGATTGTCTTCGTTAGTCATATCGTCACGCATAGGACGTTTTAGTTCTACAATTGTAATTGATCCAATTGGTAATGTACTTTTGTCCGAAATAAGCAGAGGTTCATCATATACATTCAAACTTAATATATCAGGTCTTCTTTTATCAGTAGAAGAAAAAACAGGCATTTCTTTCAACGGTTTATCAGATGATAGATAATTATGGAATGCTAAACGTTCATTAATAAGCCATAGATTATTTATATCTGTATCAACTTCATCAGATTCTTTTTTCATTGGCATAATTAGATTATGAATAATGGATTCTTTTTCATATTTTCCATCATCAGTTATTTGTAATGCCTTGGAAAGTAAATCAAGAATTACACGTCTATGCGATACATAACTTGCAAGATCTGATTGTTTTAATTCTGATGCTGATACTAAATATTTATCTAATAATTCTTTATATTGAGAAATTTTTTCTTCTGTAAGATTCTGAGATAAATCTGTTTCTTGTAATTGGTGTCCATCTTCAATTACTTGTTCTTCGATTTTTGCTAATTTCTTATGAAGATGAATATCTAATTCTTTGTCAGAAATATTTGGATCTATAATTTGATCTTCATTAGGAAGCTTTTTCAACAAAGCTTTATAACGCGGAGCTTTATTATCTACAAAAGTATTAATTCTTTCTTTTCCTTTTTCAATATTCTTTTCCAGAATATCTTTTAAGAAGTCATTTATCGAACTAATTATTGTATCTACTATTTCTTTTTTACTTACTTCATCAAAAAGATTTTCTTCATCTAAATCAAATTCATCGCGTTCTGCTAATACATGTTCATCTAGATATTTTGAAGAAACGAATGTCTGCAAATATACTTCATCATCTTTTTCAATAATAGAGCCATACAATCCGGGAACTTTTCCTTTTAATGGAATCTTTTCAACAACTCGATTTGCAGCACATAGAACAATATTATGATTTTTTTCTACATTTGCATTGATTTTTACATGAGTAATTTCAAAAGGAATATCTTTTACATTAATTTGAATAGGTTTGCTTTTGGATAACATTAATTCTTCAAAAAGTGTATTCAAAGAAATAATAGACTCTTCTTTTGTATCTATTATTTCAATTTGAGGAGCTCCACCTTCCCTCAGGAAAAACCATATACAATGCTGTAATAACAAGTTAGCAAGAGAAGATATATCATTAGGAAAAGTTTTTGTATATTTTTCTTTTATGGAATTCAAAGTAATTACTGTTTTAACTTCCTCATTAACAACTTCTTCTCTTAAATCTGTAATTCCTGCTATAGAAAATTTGAAACTTCTTTTAGTTATTGTCGATTCTTTTTCGAAATTACTTCTAATTTGTATGTCATCAAACACTTTTAACCAAAGAAGTCTACCCATTCCATGACATCCTTTATCTTTTTTGTAATCACTATCTAAAGTTAAAAACGATTCATAGTTTTCCTCGTTAAAACCAACTCCATTATCTGTAATTTCAAAGCCATTAATACCTAAATTTTCATCATCGAATAAAGGTGATTCTTCTCGTAAAATAGAAACAGTAATTTTCCCATTTTCAGGATTTTTTAATTCATCAATTGCTTGTATTGAATTTACTATAGCTTCAGCTAAAACCATTATTGTTTTTGTTTTAGGTAGATGTGTATTACGAATTCGCCCTGATAAATTTGTATTTAATAAATCCATTTCTAACACTCCTTCTTCCCGGTTACGCATTCGTAAATCAGGGATTTTTTATATTCTGTTAGTTTTTCTATTAATTTTTGTTTTTGTTCTATGGCGGTGTCGATGGCTGTGCATTTTTTGTCGAGGTAGTCGGCGATTTCTTTTTGTTTCTCTTTTGAAGGAATTAAAATCGGCAATCTTTTTAATAAATCCTGACTTAAAGAGGCTCTTGTTACTAGATTCATTTCTTTTACAAAGAATCTTCTGTGAGCATCACTTGAAAAATAATATTTTGAGTAATCTGGAATAAGTTCATCTGTAAAAGGGCGAACACGAATAACAAATCCGGCAAATGTTGCGTTTTCAATTGTTTTTAAGCAAACAGAAGTAAAACCGACTTCTTCAATTGTTTCTGATGTTCTCGTAAAGAAAATATCTCCTGCCTTTACAGAATAATTTTCTTGTTCTTCATGAGTACTTTCTATTAATCCAGATACAGTTTCTGGTAAAACTAGGTTATTATAAACATCACCGTAACTCACAAAAGGATAGCCGGAACCAAAGAACTCCCCGCCTTTGCTTATTCCATTCTGACATTTTCCTATATAACGTAATCGCTTTATATTCCAGTTTGAAGGAATCTTGCCTAAGTATTCTACACCAGAGTCTTTATAGCTTTCATATTTACCGCAGGCTTGGCCGTTTTGGATTTTGATTTTGCCGGTGACGGCTTCGGTGATTAAGGATTGTTTATAGGCTTTTAGTTTTTCTATTACCTGCTGCTGGTTTTGAATTGTTTCTTCAATTTTGCTACATTTTTTATCCAGATATGTGGCAATGCGCTGTTGGGTTGATTTTGGAGGAAGAAGAATTGGTAGTGTTGCAAATTCATTATAATTTAAAGTGTATCGAATATTTTTAGCATAATGATTGAATTTTCGCCCATCAAAGATATATGAAAACCAATAATGAATAAAAAGAGGATTTGCTCTATCTTGGCAAGATAAAACTTTATACGCAGGAGATATCATTCCATCATATTGGCTGATGCCTGAGAAAACAGCTGACATATCAAGATCAAACAAACACATAACAACATCATTTTTTTTAACATATTGATATGTATCAAAACTTTCAGGGAGTTTTCCTTCTGCATTATTTATATCTTTGCATTTAATACCACCTGTTGTTAATGATAAGAGTTGTGTACTATTTGAATTTTTGCCAACAATTTCTTTATTACAGATAAATGCATTTTTATTTCGATAAATATCCCACTCATCAGGAATCTCGCCTATCCATTCTACGCCGCTGTTTTTCATTTGTTGCCATCCGTAAGAAGATTTTTGTCATCGATGTTTTCCAGTACTTTCATCTGTTGAATTGCGATTTTGTTCAATTTTTCAAGTCGTTCGCTTTGTGGCATTCCGTCATTTATAAAAACTGCATTCAGATTTTCCATATTACTAAGGCAGATTAACTGGTTAATTGTAGCGTAATCTCGAATATTTCCTTTTAGATCTTGATTTGCTTCATGCCATTGTTTTGCTGTCATACCAAACATGGCAACATTAAGCATGTCGGCCTCATCTGCATATACAAATGATTTTTGAGCTGGACTTAGCTCTGGAGGAATGAGATTCTGCTTAATAGCATCTGTATGTATTCTGTAATTGATTTTTGCTAATTCTCGTTTTGCAGACCATCCAAGCAGTTTTTGTTCTTCTTCTTTAAGCCGCTGAAATTCTTTTACAATATAGATTTTAAATTCAGGACTTATCCACATTGCAAATTCAAAAGCAATGTCTTTATGTGCATAAGTTCCACCATATCGTCCTGCTTTTGCCTGAATACTTATTGCATTTGTTTTTTCTACAAATTCCTTTACACTGATTTTAAAACTGTTTAATCCGGCCTGACTTTTAATTATGGCGAATTCGCCATAATTAAAAGTTGGATTATAAACTTTTTCCCAAATTCCTATATACTCAAGTGTATTTCTGTTTCTAAGCCAGTCAGTAATAAAAAAATCCCCATCTTTGGCTTTTAGCATATCTGTAAGACAAAGATAATCTTCATCTTTTATTTTTACGACTGTAATTTCTGTATCTTTTACTGTAAACTTTGCCATATTTTACTCCTCAGGAATTTCGCCTATCCATTCTACGCCGCTGTTTTTCATCTTTGTTTCCTTTATATTGCCACACGGATTCGGAATTACTAACATAATTCCTTTTTTTGAATTTTGTTATTCGTTCCCATTTGAGAGAAGTTTCGCCAAAATTAATCAATAATCCTATTTCTTTGTCAGCTGCATTGAGATAATTTAGAACCTGAGCCTTGTGAGGTTTAGAAAGGGTACTTACTGCTTTTAATTCCACTATGATTTCATCGAAACAGATAAAATCCGCATAATATTCTTTGTTAAGTTCTTTTCCCTTATAAAGTATTGGCAAAAGCTGTTCTCTTTTATAAGGAATCTGCTGAATTTTAAATTCCTCTTCCAATGCCTCTTGATAAACCGCCTCAAGAAATCCGTTTCCAAGTTCATTATGAACTTCCATACAGGCATTTATAATTTTACCAGTCAATTCTTCCTTCTCCAACATATTTACTCCTGATTTTGCGTTAGCAAAATCGAATCCGTGTGACTGTTTGCTCTTTTTTTATGTTTGAATAAATTTTTGAAACTGTACCAAATGTCGTTGTTTCAAAAATCATCCATGCAGGGGGCGGGTATGAAGTGTCATACTCGCTTTCGTAGTGTTCTTTGAATCTTTCTCGTGAACGGTTCCAATGTCCATTTAATTCATCAAGATTTTTATTAAATAGATCTTCATCATAAGCAAGAGTTAAATCTGTATACCATCTTGAACCGTGAGCCAAAGACATTTCCAGCTCAAGTTGAGTCCTTAATGAAACTTCAATATGTCCGAGAGCATCCGTAACAAGGTTTCGCAATTTGGAATCAAAAATATAATCATTCCAAATAAATTCCCATTTTGAATTTGGAAAAAACGGAGTATTATCTACATAATTATTCTGATAAGGATATGTATAGCCTCGTAATCTGTAATAATTTATATTTTCGAGTTTTTGAATAAGATCTTCTTTTGAGATACCTTTTAAGCCACGATCGAGAAGTAATTGGGCCTGTTCATCTAAAGGAAGCGGCGGTTTGGTGTACTGCTTTTTGCTCATCTGTGCCTTCCTTCTAAATCTGAAGCAGTTCCCGGACAAAAAAAGAACCTCGCTGGGTGCGCATTGAGACCATAAAAGGTATCTAGAGGCGTGCAAGGTTTTCTTACTTTTAAGATAGTGCATTTTTGGTGTATTGTCAAATAATCTTTTTTTGTCATTTTTACTCTCCAAAAATTTCTGTAAGGCTGCCAGCAAGATTTTTTTCCAGTTCCTTTATTTCATCCATAATCTGGGCGCTTGGCTTTGGAGCTTCGTATTTGTAGAAATATCTTGTAAATGGAATTTCGTAGCCCACTACATTCTTTTTTTCGTCTATCCAGGCATCTGGAGCAAAAGGAAGAACTTCGCGTTTGAAGTATTCTGTTATATCTTCTTTTAGGGGAACATTTTCTGTATCGCGCAGACTTGAATCTGGCTGTTTCTTTCCGTTTTTTAGAACAAACTCGCCTTTTTCATCTTTTAAAGGTCGTTCTACTGTAATTGTTGTGTAGCCAAAATCTTTTGTATCAAAAATTTTGCTTAGTTCGTTTTCTTCAAACTTGTTATAAAGCTCTACAATCTGTTTGATGTTTGCCTCTGAAATATCGTTACGCTTGTTGCCAAGAGCTTTGCGGCGTTTTTCAAAAAGGGAGTTTGCATTTATGAGCTGAACTTTGTTTTTTCGTTCTGCTGATTTTCTGTTATTGAAAATCCAGATATAAGTTGCAATTCCTGTGTTGTAAAAAATATCATTTGGCAGGGCTATGATTGCATCAAGTAAATCGTGTTCCAGAATATACTTACGGATATTGCTTGTTCCGCTTCCAGCATCTCCTGTGAAAAGTGGTGAACCGTTATGAATTACTGCAGACTTGCCGTTTTCTTTATCCATCTTGGCAATTATGTTCATCATAAAGAGCATCTGGCTGTCGCTGATTTTTGGAAGGCCAGGTCCAAAACGTCCGTTTTCACCTAAGTCTGCTTCTTTTTCTACAGCGGCTTTTTCATTTTTCCATTCACGACCAAAAGGCGGATTACTCAAAATATAGTCAAAAGTAAGCTTTGGAAATTTATCATCACTCAAGGTGTTTCCGTTACGAATGTTTTCTGCCTGCTTGCCGTCTTTGCTTTTTATAAGAATGTCTGCCTTACAGATTGCGTATGTTTCATCATTAATTTCCTGACCATAACTTTCAAGTGTTACAGGAAGATTCCGGCTTTCTATATATTCACTTGCAACGCTGAGCATTCCACCGGTTCCACAGGCCGGGTCGTAAATTGATTTTGAACATTCTTTTTTCTTCTGGATATCTTCATCATCAATAAACAAAAGCTCTGTCATTAGTTCAATTACTTCGCGCGGAGTGTAGTGCTGACCGGCATCTTCGTTGTGAGCTTCGGAGAATCTTCTAATCAATTCTTCAAAAATATAACCCATTTCGATATTGCTGATTTTCTTAGGGCTGAAGTCTGCTTTTTCGCTTACAAATTCCTGAAGCACTATAAGAAGCAGGTCTTTTTGCTTAAGGCGTTTGAGTTGCTCTGCAAAATTGAACTTAGCGATTATTTCTTCGCGGATATTTGCAGAAAACCCATCGAGATAGTTTTCAAAATTTTTGTTTATCTGATTTGGATTTTCTACAAGAGTTTTAAGAGTAAAGTTTGATGTGTTATAAAAAGGATGTCCTGTAATCTGCTGAAACTGAACGCTCTTGATTGCTTCCGGCATCTTTTCAATTTCTTTGGCTTTTGCAAGAACTTTTTCGTGTGTTGGTTCAAGAATGCAGTCAAAACGGCGGATAACGGTGAGCGGTAAAATTACAAGACCGTATTCGTGTGGTTTATATGAGCCTGTTAGCTTTTCTGCAATGTTCCAAAGAAGGTTTGCTTTTTCAGTAACATTCGATGTAAGTGACATTTTTATTTCCTTTTTATGCTATGTGTAATTTATGTATAAGATGCTCGTAAATTGGCATTCTGATTTCATCTTTGAATGAATATAAAAATTCTTCATTTGATGTAAGAACATCGCGAACTTTATCAGTAATTTCTGGTGAAGACAAGGCAGTATTTACAAATACAGTCAGGCCATCATTACCATTATACTTGAGTTCATATTTTGGATATTGTTTTAAAAGCCCTGTATTGCAGAATTCCTTATCTGCTGCAAAACTTTTCTTAAAGGCACTTAGGGCAGGTACAATATCTTCATCTGTAAAATCTGTTCCAAAGCGGGTATTAATTCTGCTTACCATTTCCTGAACTGTTGTAGGAGCTGGTTTTGGAGGATCTTTTACACCACCATCTGGGCTTGGCTGAACAATTGAGCCGTCATCTGCTACAAGCCGGATTGCTTCTGTCATTTCAAAATCAATCTTGTAATCAGAAAGTTCTATGAGCCTTTTGATATCTGAAGGTTTAATCACTTCCGGAGGATTGATATATTTAATGCGTAAAAGAGGATTTATGAGTCGTAAATACAGTCCAAGTTTTACTAGAGGTGCATCTTTTATGTTCTGAATATTCTGCAGAAACATAAAGATTTTTACATAGCGGATGCACTTGTGCTTAAACTCTTTTTTATCTTCATCTTTAAGTTTTTTGAATCTGGCAACAAAGTCTGAAACAAGATTCATTGTTTTTTGAGCAATGTTATCTTTTGTAAGGTCTGCATTTTTTGCAACTAATTCATTTAGAATCTGAATGTATTGCTCAACTTCTGTTTCTTCGATGATTGCGTATTTGTCAATTTTGGCTTTAAGCGCTTTTAATTCTTCTATTGTATATTCACCTTCAAGTTCAATCTTTCCGTAATATGTCTGGAAGGCTTCTTTTATTTCTTCTCTGTCGTTTACAAAATCAAGAATAAAACAGTCGCGTTCTGCAAGCTTTGCTTCGTTTGCCATTGTTCTGTTCAGGCGGCTTAAAGTCTGAACGGCCTTTATATTATGCAATGGTTTATCAATATACATTACACTCAAAAGCTTTTCGCTGAATCCTGTCTGATATTTATCTGCTACAACAATAAAGCGATATTTATCCTGCTTGAAGGCTTCTGGTGTCTGGTTTTCTGTAATTATATCTCCATCTTCTGCCAGCGGATTAATAGGAAAGGAATTCATCTGGCTTTCTGTTTTACCATCAATGTCACCAGAAAATGCAACTAACACACCCCAGTTTGAATGACTTTTTTGAGAAAGTTTATCTCTTAAAGTACGGGTATACAAAACAGCTTCTTTTCTGGAAGAGGTAACAACCATGGCTTTACCTTTGCCGTCTATAGTTTTACATCCTGTCTGTTCAAAATGTTCTATTATGATGTCAGTGATTTTTGAAATTCTATGTTCATGTTCTGCAACATATTTTGCCGCCATGCCATAAATTGTTTTTGAATCATACTGATTATCATCATCTTCATTTTTTATTCGAAGATTATAATACTGTTTGTATGTAGAATAATTTACAAGTACATCGAGAATGTATTTTTCTTCGATTGCCTGCTGCATTGAATAAACATGGAATGGTCTGTAGCCGTCTACTTCTTTTCCAGATTTTGGATCAATCATTTTACAAGGAACGCCAAACATCTGAAGTGTCTGGCCTGTTGGTGTTGCAGTGAAAGCAAAGAAGCTCATGTTTGACTGCTTACCGGTTGCAACCTGTCGTAGAATTTTTTCCTGTTCTTCGTCTGTTGCATCACCTTCTTCAGGAATGTCATCCTGGTCTTCTGCTTTTATTTGCGATTCAGCATCAGAGCCAAGTCCTATTTTTACTTTTCCAGCAGCAGTTCCTGTCTGCGACTGATGAGCTTCATCTGCAATAACTGCAAAACGACGGTTTGGATTTTGAGCTTTGAGTTCTTCAAGTTCTTTATAAATCAAAGGAAACTTTTGAATCGTGCTTATGATAATTACATTTCCAAGTTTTATAAAATCAGTTATGTCAGATGATTTTTTTGCAATTTTTACCGTTCCATCTTTTGGATTAAATGACATGATTGTATTGCGGGTTTGTTTATCAAGAACACGACGGTCATTTAATACGATGATTGTATCAAAAACTTTTTCATTCTTTCCTGCAAAATAAAGATTGTTCAAATGAAAAGCCAGCCAGGCAATTGTATTTGATTTTCCAGAGCCGGCACTGTGTTCAATAAGGTAATTTTTCTTTGAACCGTTTACTTCAACATCTTTAAGAAGTTTTCGAACAACATCCAGCTGATGATAACGAGGGAAAATCAAAGTCTCGTCTTTTGTTTTTGGCTCAACTTCTATTGTCACAAAAGATTGTAAAATATCTAGCAGGCTGTCTTTTGAAAGCACTTCTTCCCAAAGATAATCTGTCGCAAAATGACCTTCTGCAGCTTTGGGATTTCCCTTTCCTCCCTGATTCCCTGCTCCATTACTTCCAAGATTAAAAGGCAAAAAGTTTGTTCCAAAACCTGAAAGTTTTGTTGTCATTGAGGCGTTTGCGGTATCTACGGCAAAATGAACAAGAGGTCCTGTTTTGAATTTGAATAAAGGTTCAGCAAGACTGCGTAGTTTATACTGAGTTTCAGCTTCACTATAACCCTGTCCCTGCAATTCAAATTTTAATTCTGCTGTTACAACAGGGATTCCATTTATGAAAAGCACAATGTCTGGAATTGGGGTATGTACAGATTTGCCTGCATCTCCAATCAGCTGGTTTATTACTGTAAAGATATTCTTATTATATAGGTCTATAGTTTCGGGATTTAAATTGTTTTCCGGTTTCCAGTAGACTGTATCAAACTGGATGGAACGAAAAGTAAAACCTTTTCGAAGCAGGTCCAGAGTGCCCTGCGATTTTCTAGAAGCAATCAGTTCATCTATAACTTTTTCTTCTGCTTCCTGCTCTGTGTCAAACTTATCACAAAGGCAAGTCCAGTTATCAGGCTGTGTAGATTTTACAAAAGAAATAAGAGTTTGTGGCAGAATCGATTTTTGAGGATTATAATCATTGTTATTTCCATGGATGTAACCACTTTTTGAGGTGAGAAGATTAACAATGTAGTTTTCAAAATCTTTTTCTGAATAGCCGATATCTGACATAACTTTATATTTTAATTATACCACCAATACTTTGTTTTTACTAGAAAATCGACTGGTGATTGTGACATAATCTGGCATTATCCCTGGCAAGTATCTACAGCAGAATAATACATCTCCATCCCCATAAACTTTGCAACAATCAGCGTGTAGCGCATTATTGCGCGATTTTGAACCAGAAAACC
>OIXQ01000849.1_pt1 | contig 12708 bp, 7 predicted proteins | sample 1587791 | NCBI WGS metagenome assembly OIXQ01 (sample SAMN03283273) | human gut metagenome | biome: human-associated habitat; material: feces | host: Homo sapiens | place: Peru | collected 2012
TCTGAGCAAGAAGTGAAGGCAAAAACTGCCAAACACGTTGCCATTATGTTTCTTATATATTTCTTCATGACTGAAAAATTCTTTTAAGACATTATTTTATTTATAAAGACCATTAGAGTTGTTTACTTCCTCATAAGGAACAGGGAAGTAAATCTCATCGTCAGTAATTTCAGCACCCCTATAATAAGAATGGTATTGCTGCTCTGTCTGGAAATACTTATTGACAGTATCAACCACTGTACCCCATCTTACAAGATCGTACCAACGGTTACCCTCCATGGCCAACTCCAAGCGACGCTCCATACGAACTGCCTTACGGGCATAATCCTGAGTCCACTTGCTGTCATTAGGATAAAGGCCTACATCATAGTTTGCCTTAGAAGGATCAAGATCTACAGGAGTATAGTCGCCGTCAACACTACGTTCAGCCTTTTCGCGTACAGAGTTGATCAACTGACGGGCATCATCCAGGTTCTTGTTCTGCTCGATAAGAGCCTCAGCCTTGAGCAAGAGTATGTCGGCATAACGAATCAACTTGAAATTCAATGCTGAAGCACCCCATGGGAAACCATTAACCATGTCGGGAGAACTTGGATCTATCAAGCCTTTCTTGCCAGAATACTCTCCGTAAATATCATAGGCACGGCACCACTGCATGTTGTAAGTATGGCCACGGAACGGCATTCCCAAACGGCCTACAGTAAAGTCGAGACGTGGGTCAACATTTCCCTGATAATCATTCAAACCTAAAACTGTAGTCTTTACATACAAGCCTTCTGGTGCTCCATCGAGATAAGGCAGACCATTCTCATCTGTTGCAAATGCATTCACCAAGTTCTGGCTTGCCAAATAGAAGTCGTCACCACTACCGAAAAGGTTGTTCTCAGAATAGGTTGTATTCAGAAGATTACACCAATTGATATGGGCATTGTCCGGGGTAACAGAGAACTGAATGGCCATCACAGACTCTTTCTTGTTATCAAACTCCAATTTTGACATATCGCCAAAGTTGTCGTACAATTCATACTGATGACTGTCGATAACATAGCCTGCATATTGCTCAACCTCTGCCCATGAAGAAGTGAAAGCTGAAACCTTAGCCATGACAGCTGCAGCAACAAACTTGTTGAAACGACCCACCTCGCTCTGATGCTCAGGTAAAGCCGAGTATGCTTCCTTCAGATCGGTCTTGATAAAATCAAAGATCTGCTCACGGCTATACTCATCCGCACGCTTACCATTAGGATCCTCTGCCTCTGTGAAGTAAGGAATCTGCTTGAAAATGCGAATCAAATCGAAATAATAATAGGCACGAAGCAACTTCAACTCACCCAACAAGGCTGCTTTATTTTCAATATTGTCTGCCAATTCGATGGCATTCATAGCCTTGTGTACTCGTGAGATGGCATAATAGTCATTTCTCCACTTGAAAAGTGCTGTGGCATTGTCGCTGGTGATATTGGAGATTTCGAGCTGATGAATATTCTGTTCCATAGAAACGTCACCACCACCCTTCAGGGCATCATCAGAACGAACATCGAACACCCAACTTGTAATTGGACCGGCAAATGACTCGTTATTGCCAAAGAAATGAGACTCCAAACCAGCATAAGCAGCAGCCATCAAACCATTGATGGAACTGTCGTCAAGCTGAGCCTCGGTAAATGAACCCTGTGGCTTCAAATCCAAGAAATCGTTACATGAAACGAAAGTCATAGATGAACCAAGGATAGCGGCAGAAACTGCCATATATCTGATACTCTTTGTAATTTTCATCTTGGTATATATTATATAATGTGTAACACTTAGAACTGAAGATTAACACCCACTGTAAATGTATGTGAGCGAGGATAAGGACCGCCATCATAACGAGCACCATAAGCACCCAATGGAAGTTCTGGATCAAGACCAGAATAGTCTGTGATGGTAAACACATTCTCCATCTGACCATAAACATTGATTGCAGATGCACCTATCTTCTTTACCCAGTTTGTAGGCAAGTCGTATGACAACTTGATGAACTTCATCTTCATGTAAGAGCCATCCTCAACAAAATAGGTAGAACAACGAGACTCATTATTATTATCTGTTGTACTTACTGCAGGGATTGAAGCTCCAGTATTGGTTGGAGTCCAAGCATTCAAGATGTCGGTACTGCGGTTAGAGAATGGGGCATTGTATGACATGAACTGAAGCATACGCTTGGTGTGGTTGTAGATGTCAAAGCCATACTCACCTGTCATGAATGTACTCAAAGTGAGTCGCTTCCATGTCACACTGAGGTTCAGACCCATACTGAGGTCGGGGTTAGGATCACCAATAATACACTGGTCCTTATCGTCAACGACACCATTGCCGTCGAGGTCGCGGAAGATCAAACGACCTACGCCCTTACCCTGCTGAGCAGCATGGTTGGCAACCTGCTCTTCGTTTTGGAAGATACCATCGCATACGTAACCATAGTAAACACCCATAGGCTGTCCTTCCATCAATCGGATATCTCCGCCAATAGACTTCATAGAGTTGTTCAACTTAACCACCTCGTTCTTATAACGAGACAAGTTCAGGTTGCCATTCCATGACCAGTCACCATACTGAGGGCTGTTGTAACCAATCGTTACTTCCCAACCAGTATTCTTCATATCACCAGAGTTGACCCATTTCTGAGCATTCTGACCTGCAACAGACAATGTAGGAGGATAGGTAAGCATATCCTTGGTCTTCTTCCAGAAATAATCGAAAGATACACTCAGACTGCTGTTAAACATATAAAGGTCAAAACCAAGGTTGGTCTGGGTGGTGGTTTCCCACTTCAGATCCTTATTACCTGTTGATGAAACGATGATACCGCTTGTAACACCGTTATTGGTACCACCAAGATCATAACCGCCATTACCTGCATCGTGGGTATAGGTAGAATAAGAAGCATAGTTGCCTACTACTGCAGAGTTACCGTTCTGACCCCAAGCTACTCTTACCTTGGCATCGTTGACGATATTATTCTTAGGATAGAACTTCTCCTGAGAAACACGCCATGCACCAGAGAATGCAGGGAATACACCAGAGTTCTGCTCCTTGTAAAGACGAGATGTTGCATCACGACGCAGGGTGGCAGAGAAGAGATAACGATCTGCATAGTTGTAATCCAACTTTCCGAACACAGAGAACAAAGCCCACTGAGACTTACCGCCTCCATTAGTTGCTGTCGTAGGATCACCAGAATCAATATGCATATAGTCATCACTCTCGAACAGATAGTTCTTGCGAGCAGCAGAAAGACCCTCATAAGTGTACTTGATGGCCTCGGTACCAAGCAATGCGTTGAAGTGATGGTCGCCATTGATGTCAAACATATAGTTGGCTGTATTTGTCCATGTATAGGTGTCGCCCTGGCCATAGGCACGGCTCATAGAGTTGACATCGCTTGGCAAATATTTTCTGTTCAGCACTCTGTTAAAGTACTGAGAATGCTCCAAACCAAAGTTTGTCTTCAAAGTAAGACCCTTGACAGGCTTTACTTCCAAATAAGCATTACCGAAGATGCGCCAGCTCTCGTTTGAGTTGTCACTTTCATTATAAATCTGCTGAACAGGGTTGGCAAAGTCAGACTTGATAGCTGTCATAGGACTCATGAAGCTGCCATCAGAATTACGTACTGCAAGACCAGGATGCTGGCTGGCAGCAAGGAAAGGAATACCACGGTCGTTTCCGGCAGCACAACCACGGTCAAACCACTTGGCTACCATCAGGTTCTCACCTACAGTCACATACTTAGAAATGTTGTAATTGGAGTTCAAACGTGCTGAATAGCGACGATAGAAAGTCTGATCGATCAAACCATTCTGATTGATGTAGTTGGCAGAGAACATCATGCTGCCTTTCTTGCCACTATTAGACACACTGGCTGAAAGATTATTGGTCCATGCAGAATGATAAACCTCATCTTGCCAATCAGTATTGGCAGCACCTTCTATCAATTGAGGTGTGTCACCATTACCATAAAGATCATGAGATGGCTGGATGTTGGCATTTTTGCAAGCCTGCCAATAAACCTTTCCCCACTCTTCTGCATTAAGCATGTCGTACTTCTTGGCTACCGTCTGCAAGCTGGCAGCATAGTTGACATTGACAGTCAACTTGTCGCCTTTACCCTGCTTGGTTGTGATGATGATGACACCATTGGCAGCACGGCTACCATAGATAGATGCAGAAGAGGCATCCTTCAAAACCTGGATAGACTCGATGTCGGCAGAATTGATGGCATTCATGTTCTCGTTAGAAGCAATACCATCAATAATCAAGAGAGGGCTACTGCCGTTGATAGTACTCATACCACGCACACGGATAGAAGAACCGCCACCACCAGGTGCAGCATCTGTCACAACCTGTACACCAGCCAATTTACCCTGCATAGAGTTCAGCATGTTAGGATCTGAAGCACTGACAGGCTCCTTCATATTCATCACAGAAACTGCACCAGTCAAATCGGCCTTACGCTGAGTGGTGTAACCAGTAACGACAACCTCGCTCAGTTCTTTTGCGTTGTCATTCAACACAACTTTCATATTGGCGCCAGCTTTTACTTCTTTTGTCTCGCAACCAATATAAGAAATAACGAGTGTAGAACCAGGTGCTACCTTTAAATTGAAGTTACCATCAATATCAGTAATGGTACCCAGAGTGGCAGCACCACCTTTAACTTTGATAGTGGCACCTATAATAGGTTCTCCACTATTGTCAGTAACTGTACCTCTGACAGAATTGTCCTGGGCAAAAGCTACCGAACTAACGAGCATCATCAGAATGCTCATCATAATTACTTTAATTTTTTCCATACTAATAAACTGTTTACGGTTTAAGAGTTTTTGTAGATTAAATGGGTTTTGAAATCGAAAGCAAAATTAACAGAAATCAAATAAACTGGATATAAATATTCGTTCATAGAGCCATAAAATTGTTGCATTGTAGCAAAATTGCACCTATATGAACGTATTATCTTAAAATATCGCAAAAGGATGGCTCCTGGCATGTAATATCTTATGTCTGCCTGCGAGATTTCAAAAAAAGGTAGCAATTATACAGAGAGTGAGAATTGCTACCTTTTATTTACTTACTTATCCCAAACGGAAGTGGCTTTAGGCCAGCCGTTCTCAGATTCATCATCCACGAAGGAGAACTGATCGTTTTTCTTGGAATACTGTTCTGGAGTATCGGTTTCTGTGTTATTCACATTAATACTACCAGAAAGTATTTGCCCTCCAACGGCAAGGATGGTGACTATGGATGGTTGAATATATGACTTTTTCATACTAAATCTATGTTTATGGATCCTTAATTTTGTTTATTACTTCACAAGATACTTCTTTCCGTTCTTGATGACAAGACCCTTATAGCCTTTAGCTACTCGCTGACCTGCGAGATTGTAAAGTGCTGTGCCGTTTTGCTCTGCATCGCTGGCAGTAATGCCATTGATACCTGTAGTTTCTTCACCAAAGGTAAAGCTGAGGAATTTGGCACCGTTTGAAGCAGGAACTCGCAAGAAGGCCTTATGAGCTGCATTTTTGACACTGGTTCCATCTGTGCCTTTTTGCCAATAGAAGCCGAAATCACTACCCGACTTACCCAATATATAATACTTATAGCTTGTGTCGTCAAAAATCTTTGCCTCGTCAGAACCCGTCAAGAGGTTTGCTACAGGTGCAGCAACGGCTTCGCCGTCAGATGGAGTCAGGCAGAAACCATTTTCATTTGCAGTACTGAGCAAGTATCCCTTACCGCCAGGGATAACCTGTCCGCCTTCGGCAACCTTTACCAACTGCGCCCTGCCATCGTTGTTTGATTTCACGGCATAAGCTGTAACGCCCTCTGGCAAGAGTCGGTTATTGCTGGCATAGAAAGTACTCCAATAGGTAGTACCCTTACCATCCACATTGATAGGAGCCTTTGTGGTAGTGTAAGTCCAGTTGGCAGGAGCTGTTTCCAACAAGTGATTAAGGATATTGCTGGTATAACGTTCAATATTGTACTGGAAGATATTCTTGCCTGTACCACCCTGAGGCTTACCATCACCATCGCGAGCCGCCTCATCCCACTCGTAAGAGAAGTCACCATTGGCAAAAATGGTTCCCAAATACTCGTTGTAAGGCTGGAACTCTATCACACTGGCACGGGCATAATCTTTAATGAGGTCTGGCAAACCCCAAATAACAGAATGGGTTCCTTCCTCAAACTTCTTAAACTTCTCCGGCTTAGAATTATCAATCTTGCCTTCCAACTTCCACATGATTCCATGATGCTCCTTCAAGCCAAACTGAGATGTCTTAAGTATTCCTGTGGCATCAGCTAAACCTGCATAAGGGAAGTAGCCTGACTTATCGAAGCCTGTAGACTCATTTGTTTTTATAATATAACCGATACCATTATCTTTTCTTCCAGCGCTGTTGGTATTTTTGTATTCCTCTTCTGTGATAAAATCATTCTTTATTTCATACTGATTTGCATAGATACCTTCAGCAAGGGCATTGCCGTTCGTGCGCCCCATCTTTTCGACAAACAAAGCAGCATAGTTAGTCAGGTAAAGGTTTCCACCCTTCTGAGCATAAGACTTAAGAGCATCTACTGAGTTACGGTAAACCGGGTCGATGTCATCATATTTATTGACATCATCATGGTTAACAGGCACCCATAATACAGGAACCTCAGCAGGGTTCAACGAAGCCAGATCATTTGGAGTTACCAACTTTGCCTTTGCACCATAAAAAGTCTGGAACCACTCCTGAGCCTTAGCATCATCGTCTGCTCCCCAGTCTTTATATTTCTGACTATAGTCACTTCCAGGAACCAAGAAACCAATTTTCTTGTCTATGGTTGCCAGATAGCTGATGCTGTTCTCGGTGAATTTCTTAATATTGTTTACGAATTTATTGCCTTCACAGTTCCACTCATAAGCTGCCAAGCCATTGCAAAGTATAGTTCCTTTATATTCTGCTGTTGGCATAAACTCTACAACACCGAAGTTGTTTGTTTCTCCATTATACGACCATTTACCAAGAATATGCGAAGTCGTATTTTCGATAAATTTTTTATAATCAGAAACATTTGTCCACAAACAGTTGTGGTTTTCCTTTGGAGTGCCTGAATTCAGAAAGTAGTTAAGCTCCTCCGAACCTGCTTCAAAGCCACTATAAAGCACATGTCCACGATAATCCATATCCGCAAAACGAGGATTGACACCCCAAGTATCTGTGTTTTTACCTGCCGCTCCATAAGCCACTTCTTTTGGTTCATACTGCTCGTCAATACGATCAATGGCAGAAGTAAGCAAGGTGGCATGATTGGTGAGATAGAGATTACCACCTTCCTGAACATATTTCTTCAAAGTCTCCACATTATTATAGATTGCCGAAGGCTTTACATCTTCTATACTATTTCCCTGACGGTTAATCGGAATCCACAACACCTTGACATCAGTGGCATTCAAATTACTGATATTATCTGGTGTAAACACTACCTTTTCTAACCCATGACCTGGCTTGTAAGAATTATGAAACCAGTCATAAGCGGCTTGTTCGTCATCGTCCAGGCCTGTAGTTTTCTCTATAAAGATTCCCACCTTTGTCTGGGCTTTTGCCAGTTGACCACAGCAAACAAGCAGAGAAATCAACAAGAATAAAAACTTAAACTTTTTCATTTCCTTAAACTTTTTAGTTTGTCCCATCTTTACGTCTGCAGCAAGAAGGGAACTGTTGACTTGTATATAAATTTTATTTCTTCAAATATTTCTTTCCACCTTGAATGACAAAGCCCCGGAAGCTGTCGTTCACACGCTGACCTGCCATGTTGTAAGATGGAGCCTCAGCATCCTTATTGCATGAAACCATCACATGGTCAATGCCTGTAGAAATACCACCGGATTGAGGATCGAGCACCCAGGCTCTCATGCTGTTGACATGTGTAGAACCCAAGGCATAAGCCTCAACCTTATCGGCAGCTGTATTGGTGGCATAGATACGGACCGAGAAAGCCCACTTGTCGTTGATAAAGATGTCGGCAATGGAGTTGTCTATATATATATGTAAGGTAACAACATCACCCTCATTGATCTTCTCGGGCAACTGGCTGTTGTACTTTCCGCCGAAGCTACTGTCATCGTTGACCAGACGGTCTATTTCGGATATATCGAGCGTCACAGCATTATATTTGGGAGTGAAATACAACTTGGCAGCTTTCTCGCCATCACCAAAGAACTTCAAGCCAAACTCATCCTTCCCCACTTTGAAATTGCCAAAGATTTCCACCTTTCTGCCGGCAACAGGAGCCAAAGAAAGAGAACCGTCCAAATCGAAGTTGGTTTGCGAGAACTTGGTTGCTGTGCGCATGGCTTCCAAACCAGAATAAGGACGCTGCTCAATACGCTTGCCGTCACTCGAAAGACAAATCTCACGAGGCAAAGAATAGGTATGTGCCCATCCCTGCATATAGTTATCGATGCCTCCCTTGTCGGGAACGATGCCCAAGAGAAGCGTCTTGTCGTTGTACTTGAAGATGCTGGGCGAGAGAAGTCCGTAACCGTCCTTGGCAACACCAGAGAGCTCTATGGTCTGTGGTTCTTCCACTGTGCCCGAAGTAGGAACAAACTTGCCGTCGTCAGCAATGTCGCCCAACCAGTAAATAGTTCTCACACCACGGGTAGACTGCATCGGGGTGGTAGTAAACAGCCACTTGTCACCAAGAGGTGTTACGTTAGGCATCTCCCAGTACACACCATTCAACTGTCCTACTGCACCTTCGAAGAAAAGTGTTCCATCGTTGCTCCATGTACGGGAGTTCTTGTCGAAACGATGGAGTGTGGCTACACCTGCATCTCCCTTTCGTCCACCAACGATCAAGTAGTTATTACCATGATGACTAAAGAAATAAGGATCACGGAAGTCATCGCTCAAACCATCCGGGCGATGGTCGATGACTGGTCCTTGCTTTACCCAATTAGTCAGGTTGTCATCAAGAGAAGAACCTGTTGCGATGCAAGCCCTTTCGAAATTGACTCCTGTATAGACAAAGGTGGGCTTTCCGTCGTTGAAGTCTGGGTTCTGGAACACGGATCCCGACCAGCATCCCTTGAGGTCGTACCAGGATGTAGGTGCAAAGGCTGTGCGGTCTTCACGCCAATTGATGAGGTCATCGCTGTATATGTGTCCTATGTTCATGTGGGCAAGATAGTTACCCGTAGGACATTTCTGGAAAAAGACATGGAACTTACCATTGTAATAAATCGCACCATTGGTCTCATTGGTCCAGTTGGCAGTAGGCATACCATGAAAAGCCGGACGATAGATGTCCTCGGCATAATGGCTTGCGGGATAGTTCATATCGGGCACGAGGTCAGTCGTTTCCTTGATGTCTTCGTATGGAAGAACTCCTGCATAGACTTCAATATCGTCGATCAGTCCGTCAAAGACATTCAGGTCATAACCATATTCCTTGACCTTCTCGCTGGAGCGTCCGATGTTGACGGCAGCAGCGCCGGCATTGAAGGTAGGCAAACAAACGGCAGCACCCAACACCTGACCGTTGCGATAGAAAGTCACCTTACAGTTGTCGGCATCCACCGTTGCCACCAAGTGGCTCCACTCATAACGCGGCAACATGCCGTTGCCGTCGATAACAGTCAGGTAGCCGCCAGTATAGCAACTGAAACGATAGTTGCCACGGTTGCTCAGTTCGAAAGCCCATCCAGCCTTTTCCTCATGGTTCAGGTTGCCAGCCATCGTCGTGAAACGATTCTCGTCTCTGTCGATGTTCATGGCAGGATAAGCCTCAGGAGCCACCCACATGGAGAAGGTAAAGGAATTGCGATTCTTGCTTGCCAAGTCTACATTAGGGTATAAAATGGTAGAATAACCGTCGAAGCGCAGGGCATCGCCCTTAGGTCCTGGCAAGTTGGCTGGTGTCGTTATCTGCGAGAGAAACACATTCTGTTGTGCAGCAACGTCCTTGACATAGAAGTAGCCGCGCTTCTTGAATATACTCATGTCGAGACTTGCCACTTTCTCTAAAGGCAAAGCTGCACCAAGACCTGTAGGGGCACTCTGTAGATATTCCAACGTATTGGCGGTGAATCGCTCTATGTTGTTTTGGAAAGCATTCGTGCCGTTGTTCTGGTTCCATTCATAGGCAGCTATTCCATTGGCGATGACACGTCCCTTGAACTCAGCTGTAGGCAAGAACTCTATCAAGCCAGCACAAGCACAATCCACAACATGCTGCCATGTTCCAAGAACAACGGAACCTGTCTTCAACTCAAAGTCAGCCAACTTGTTGGGAATATCTTGCAAGCCGGCAATGGCATTGAAGTCCCACATACAGTTGTGGTCTTCTTTTCTTCCTGCGCCTATGAATGGGAAAAACTCATGTCCATTGATGACATCGACACTCAGACCTGAGAAGACCTGATGACCACGACGGTCGTAAGAAGGACTCATTGCCATACCGAGCCATCCGTTTACTCCCCAGTTGTCTGGATTCTCTCCGCCTTCGCCACTGCCGAAGATTCCCGGCGCATAAGCTGCGTCGATACGTCCCAATGGAACAAGCAACTGTGTGGCTTGATTGCTGAGAAACAGATTTCCCCCCTGCTTCAAGTAATCACGCAGCACAGCAAGGGTAGGCGTGCTGCAGAAAGGTGCGGGCAGCTTATCCCATCCGTGGGCAATACCGACACGGTCAATGGTTATCCAAAGGGCTGTAACCTCCTTGGGATTAATATCGGAGATGGTTGCTGGGGTAAAGATGACACCATCCGAATAATGATTCTGAAACCACTGTGCAGCGGCACGCTCGTCATCATCCACAATGTCGGCAACACGGTCATAACCGATGAACATACCAACCCTTGCCTGGACTGTAGGACACAATGCTGTGCATACAAAGAAAAGAATCAAAAGTAATGTTTTCTTCATTAGGATATAATAGTTATAGTAAATGTCGTTTAGGGAAAGTAAATCGTATTCATTTTGAGGATCGTTTATTTTTTTGTTGGGGTGGGTACGCCTACCCACCCTATCCAAAAATCTAACTACCTAAAAACAAATACTACTGATATTTTAGCTAAATAAAACGATTTATCTGACTACCACTTTCTTGTGGTTATGGACATAGATGCCTGCTGTTAAGGGAGAAGCCACCTTGACACCTTGCAGGGTGTAATAGGCATCATCAGACTTGTTGGCACCCACAAAAGTTATATCCTTGATTCCTGTAGAAACCTTATCGGCTTTGGAATTAAGATATTCGAGAGTATTCTCAGTAATCTTATAAAGATTGGGCATATAATCATTCAGCTGTGCGCCGTCTGGATAAAGCGACATATTGTAGGCAGCCATACCATTGGTAAGGATGGTACCCTTGAAGTCTGCCGTTGGTTGGAATTCCACCACTCCTGCTACGGCATAGTCAACAACATGCTGCCAAGTACCTAAGATAACAGAATTGGTCTTTTTCTGAAAATCAACAAACTTGTTGGGATTGTCGCTGAGGTCGCTCAAACCATTTAAATCCCAAATGCAGTTATGGTCAGCTTTATCAGCAGCATTGATCAGCGGATAAAATATATGGTTCCAGTCAGTATTGTCAGGATATTCATATTCTTGTGTAAATAAACCTTTGTAGATAGCATGATCGCTATGGTCGTAAACATCACCTACTGCCTTGCCCATGATTGGGTTGACACCCCACAAATCATAGTTTTTCTTACCTACGCTTGTATTGAAAATGTTAGGAGTCAAGGTTGCATCAATACGATCCAGACCTACAAGAAGCTGAGTTGCCAAAGATGAAAGGAACAGGCTTCCACCATCTTTTACATGTTGCTTAATAGCTGCCAAGGCATCAGCATTGGTCATAGAAGTTGGAAGATATTTCCAACCCTTCTGTAAATTATTCTCATCGTAAGCAACCCAGAGAGTCTTCAAGTCTTTTATCTTGTCAAGAGTACTTGGTGTAACGACAATACCTTTACCATTTTTTACATAGTTATCTACAAACCATGCATAGGAACCATAAAGGTTAGAATTTTTACATTCGTTTTCCATATCCTCGTAAGGAGCATAGAAACCGACAGTTTGTGCATTGACAAAGGAATTGCTTGTTAAACACAAAAGAAACAGAGTTAAAAATGTAGAGATTTGGTTCATAATTAATATTTTTAAGTTAATTTTCAGTGATTGTCACCAAAAGGATGCCGCAAAAGTATATATACATATTCAAAAGGAAACGTAAAAATCGTTCATTGCATGCTAAATATGTTACAAGAAACATTTTTCTCATCTTTAGAACTGTTTTTTGAAGAAAATGATTCCTGCACGCAGTCATCTTTGAAGACAAAAAGGACTTATCTATTGCCGCTACAAGACCAGATGACTTTTTACCTTCTTCCATGTCGGAAAGAGCGAGAAATGTAGTTTTCACCCTTATGCATATATATATTCGTTACTGGACAAGAGTTAACTATGAAAATATTTCGAACTGTACGGTTGGCACGTCCTGAAAGGGCAGAAGCTCTTAGCCCGTACTTAAAAACTTGAGTTATGAGCCCACTTGAAAAAGTCAATTTTACGAAAACCTACTCTTGATTATCAAGTTGCAAAGACAAAAAATATGTTTTTCGACTTTTTCAAGTGGACTCATATACTCAACTTTCGCAAATGGGGA
>OIXQ01000855.1_pt1 | contig 12654 bp, 11 predicted proteins | sample 1587791 | NCBI WGS metagenome assembly OIXQ01 (sample SAMN03283273) | human gut metagenome | biome: human-associated habitat; material: feces | host: Homo sapiens | place: Peru | collected 2012
TGGAGACAAATGAGCACAAAGAAAAACGCCAGAAACCGTTGTGGTTTCTGGCGTTTTGCAGGTAAGCGGTATAAACTCAGCGCTTGGAGAACTGAGGTGCGCGGCGGGCGGCCTTCAGACCGTACTTCTTGCGCTCGCTTGACAGAAACCATTGTATTTGCAGGGCCTTGAGGGATGCAAGGAAAAAATTGTCCCCTCAATTGTCCCTTATTTTCGCAATCGCCCGTTTTTTATACTACAAGTTAGGAACGTTGAATACCTTGTTGACACGCGGAGCCAGTACCTCCGGGCTGTTGTATTTGGTCTCTGCGTAAATATCCATGGTAATTTTAGAATTTTCATGCCCAGCCAAATACTGCACCGTCTTGGGATCTACACCGGCGTAAATCAGGTTGGTGATATAGGTGTGGCGGAGCATGTGCGGCGTCACATGGAAATCGATTGAGTAGGTAACGTGGCTGTTATGCGCAGCCTTTTGGCCCAGAACAGGGATGACTTCACGCGTTACCTTTTCGCCGTCCGCCGCAACGCGCGTATACTTGCGCGGCTTTGTGCTTCGAGTTGTCACATATTTCCATAAGTGCTTATACTGAGTCCCCGACAAAGGCCCACCATCGCGATTGCACACCACAAAAGGAGATGTCGCTCGCTCTTTCTCTTTTCTCAAATGTGCGGCCAGTATTTCCGGAATCGTCACCGTCCGCTTTGCCGCTTCGCTTTTCACATCGTCTATAATACAGGGACGATTTCGATCGATATACCATGTTCTCTGCACCTCAATGGACGGGTACGCTGAATTGAGATTAATACTATCCCACTGCAATGCCAGTATTTCTTCCCGCCGAAGTCCTGCGTAAAGAGCCAATAGAATAAAGGTGTACGGAGGAAGCCCCTTTACAGCATTCAAAAGGATTTTCACCTGTTCGTCCGTCAATGCCCGTCCTCCCTTTTTGGGAGAAACACCGCCCTTGGCGGAAATTTCTGCCGCCGGGTCTTCGAGGATAATATGTTCTTTTAAAGCTGATGCGAATATCCTCTTATAAAGCATGCACACCGTCCTATATGTCGATTGAGACAAACGTGCGACAATCTGCATAATGCCGTCAATCTCATCGGAGGTAATATCGCACATCAACCGGTCCCCAAACGGCTCGACAATGTATTTCTTTGTTGCCTGGACGTAGTTGTTAAACGTGCTCTGGCGAATGCGTGACCTTTTCTTTTCAAGCACGCGTGTCGCGTATTGCGCAACGGTGGGGCTGTTTTGCCTAAGCGCTTCGCGCTTAAATTTCGCTCGCAGGTCCGCAACTTTCTCGGTTACCTCCTTCTCAGTACGCCCATAAATGCTGACTCGCGTTCCATCCGGTGCGGTGATCCGTGTCCGGAAGTATTTTTTCCCGCCGCGGGTAACGGAGCCGTACTTCGGCTTTTTGCTCCTCCCCATCAGTGCCACCTCCTATTGGACATGTTCTCGCGATAGCGTGGGGCAAAAGAAGCGGATTCACGGTGCGTGGTGGTGCGCGTGTGCGTTGCTTTAAACTGGCGCAGTTCTTCTCTGTTGAAAAAAACCTTTCCGCAGGGAACTCGCTGGATGTAGTCGAGGGTTCCGTCCTTGCGAAATTCATCGAGCAATTTCGGGCTGATGCCCAAATATGCGGCTGCTTCAGCACGCGTGAGCAATGTAGTCATGATTTCCTCCTTAAAATTGTACTGTTGATTTTAGGAGAGAACCGTGATACAATTACCTTGTCCAGAGGTGTATTACGGCTCCCACCGTTTTGCGCCGGATAGTCCTCCCGTTCCCGCGGGAGGACTATTTTTTATATGGCTCTGACCTTAGTCCTCGATCTTCCTGCTTCAACGACGGATATCCATCTCCACAGGCGTATATTCCGAGCGGGCCGACCCGTATTTTAATAAGGCTTAGCTGGCAATCATCTCCGCTTTTAACATGCAATCACGTTTCACTACCGACGCGCCGAAACCGCACATTAAATTGACTTATGAGATAACACAAATTGCCTTATTGCGAATTTATTATATACAAAAACACAAGATATGTCAAGAGGTCGCTTTAAAGAAACTTAAAATAAATCAAATAATATTCGCAATTCTTGCAGAAAATATGAATATTGCGCACATATGTGCTGCATACAGTTCGTTTGACTCCCTCGACTTGTGCTTGGTTCGTCTTGTTACTAACCAAAAGTGGAAGTCGGCCTGCTTCTCGAACACTGACTTGACATTTTTTTATGTTCATGTTACTCTATAGGAAACAAGACATATACCACACAATGTATATTACCTTACTTTCACAAGCGCAGCGCTAAAAACGTGGGGAAATAGGAGTTGAATATTTATGGATTGGCCAGTTAGATTTGATGAGCAAACCGCCAAAGACCTTATCGGAATCTATCTTCTGCAGAACCCCAGTGTGTCACAAGCAGAAATTGCAAGAGAGTACGGAGTAGCTCCCGGCCTTTTTTCAAGATTTCTGCGGTTAGACAATGTCAAGGTAAAGCCCGAATGGGTTGAAATCGCATATCAGCTATCCCTAAAAATTGATGTAGAGAGACTCAGGGAGTGTTATGAAGATGTTTATTCTTCATCGATAATGTACCAAAAGTTTGCTTTCGGTGGGGACGTAGAGAATTACTTGGTCAAAACCTATGATGTCGATGACCTCATCGTCATAGATGGTTCGCAAAGCGAGGGCAATCGTTTCACGGCACATGACAGAGTAGCTGTCTCGGTAAAACGGGATGAATCCTCTGATGAAGAGTGGCTTATTCGTTCTTTTCTTAGGTGTGATTCCTCAATAGCCGATATTGCAATGCAGCTGACAGTCAATTGCTCGGCACCCGGCAAACTCCACATAATCATATCAATTGATGATAAACGCATGCTGGATGAGCTTCAGTCCTCATTTGATAAGCAAAAATCAGCGTTTGCCGCAGACATTCTCTCTGTAACCTATTTGCTTTTTGATAAATCTTCAAGAAACGTTACCTATGAATACACTGATGGAGATTTGGGGCTCAAAAAGCGGTCTGAGCAAGGGAGTGGCATGAACATCGCACCTTCCATAGCTCCGCAGTGATTCCAGCGACCTATGCTGTTATGCTCAGGCAGGGGCTGGATGTTATCCTGCACCCTCGCATCTGCCCCCTAATCCCAGCGTAACAGAACCGAATATATTGTCAATACGTTTGGACGGGCAAAATTCCGAAGGAATGTATCCGGTAGCTAAAATAAGGCCACCTGCTGTTTGCAGGTGGCCTTATTTTCGAAAAAGAGCAATCATCTGTGGAACGTTTTTCGTTAGCAACCAATACTTTTCCCCAGAGAAAACGCCGACTCCGCTATGCCTGTCAACTTTTAAATGGTCTGTTTTTCCCAAAGTTCTTGATAGTAGCGACTTGATGCCAGCAACTGCTCATGCGTACCAATTTGTTCTATTTTTCCATCACGAATCAATATGATTCTATCACATTTTTTCAGCGTTTGTAACCTGTGCGCAATAATTATCGTTGTAGCTTGTGCACATATTCGATCAATTGCATCACATATTGCTTTCTCGGTGCGAGGATCAATATGACTTGTTGCCTCATCTAATAAGACGTACTCTGCCTTTCTTGCCATACACCGAGCAATTGAGATCATTTGCTTCTGACCACCAGATAGGTTTGCACCGTTCTCGGCAATTATATAGTCGTATTGATCAGGCAATTCAGAAATCCATTCATCAATTCCAATTTCTTTGCAAAGTGCCCTGATTTCTTCGGAAGACATGGGAGATGTTCCGAACACGGAAATGTTGTCCATAATGCTGCCTTGGAACAAGTTCACTTCCTGTGGAACATATGCGATATGCTTTCGAACATCTTGCGGTGTTAATATAGCACCGGTGATATCATTATAGACAACCTCTCCGCTCGAAGGCTCATACATTTTCATTATAATCTTTGCAATAGTAGTTTTCCCAGACCCACTATCTCCAGCAATACCAATCTTCTCGTTTGGATGTATCGCAAAAGAAATACCATCTATGGCCGTTTTTCTGCTTCCATATTGAAATGTCACATTCTTAAACTGTACACTTTTTAACAAAGACAGCATGGCCTGAGAGCCTTCTTCGCCAAAGTTCTCGCATTCGGCAGACAGAACGCTCTGCACTCGCTCCGCCGACACCTTTGCACTTTGAACGGTTGGCTGAAGGTCTGCAACATTCGAAATCGGTGAAGCAAACAATGTAAAAATGGCATAGAACGCAATGAGCTGCCCCATACTGATGTTCCCGCAAATCACCTCGTATGCACCATATCCCAAAATAGCAACAGTACCTATCGAGATAATTGCTCCGGAAACAATTCCCTGCTTTGAAAGGACAAGCATACTAGCCTTGCACTGCTGGAGAAATTCATCCAATTTATTGGCGTTATTTTTCTTTACGACCTTCTCTGCGCAAAAGGCTTTTATGACTTCCATGTTTTGCACTGTATCTATTACACCAGTTGTAAGCTCTGTGCTTCCGATTCGCATGCCTTCTGTAGTTTCTTTCACCCTACCATTAAATATCGAAATAGAAATCGCGTATAGAACCGAAACAATTAGGGCAATTGCGAACATTTTTAAATCAATGCAAAACATTACAACTGCGCCTAAAAGCAGTAAAAACGTATCAAGCATCAGTGTCAGTGTAATATTTGATATGGCCTCTCTTATTGCGTCAACATCAAATATTCTGGAAACTATGTCGCCGGTCGTCCATTTGCTATAAAAGCTCATAGGTAGATGTACTACATGTTCCAAATAGCTTGACATAAGCTCACTATTGATGTCTCTCGTCAGTTTTGCAATCAAAAAAGCCCTACAATAATTAATCGTCGCAGAAATGATGCAAATCAGCACCATCACAAGTACGGCTGAGGTCAGCTTTGAAGTCAAGCTATTAGGAACTATATTATCAACAATGAACTGAAAAAACAGAGCCATTGCAATGCTTCCTGCACTCACGCCTAAAGAAAGTAGTGAAGCAGTCAGAAAAGGAAGCGGTCTCGATTTTACTAAATAAAAGAATGCAGAAAGCTTCCCCTTTTTCTCGCATTCGGTTGAAAAAGACCGTGACGGAACGAGATTCAACACATATCCTTTCCACCACGAGAAGAAGTCCTCAAAGCTCAAATTCACAATTCCCCTTGCAGGATCCGCAGCAATCACGCACTCTTTTTCTTGGTCAATTGCATAGACAACAATATAATGCTCAAGCACACCATACATCATCATGTGCGCAATGATTGGGAAATTGAGCTTATAACTTAACAGATCGTCCTTGCCACCTTTCAGTGCCGTTGCTTCAAACCCAAGCTTCTGCGCAGCTTTATAAATACCGAAGAGAGTTACGCCCTCACTGTCAGTATCTGTTAATTCCCTTACTTCCGAAACGTTTACATATTTCCCATAATAGTGGCATACCGTGGTCAAGCTAGCGGCACCGCAATCCGTTTCACTGTGCTGCCTAACGCATACCTGCTTCATGCTGCCCCTCCTGTTCAGTGAGTAGGGGCAGATGCCCCTTTAATAGCCTGTCCTAAATAAAGAAACATCTGCCCCATATGAATTAGTTAATTGTACAGCTTACTTGATGATGCCCAGCTTCTTCAGCTGCTTCTTGTACTTGATATAAATGAAGGCGCCATATGCGATGAGAAGAGCTACACCAACTCCAACAATCGCTGCCAATGCGCCAAGGGTGGCAAGGGAAATAAATCCACCATTCACCTCTTGCATTTCCTTCAGTTCAACAACTTCCATGTCTTTTCTCCTTTCTTAATTTTTGCTTTAGTTATGGTCAAGACAGATGGGCCGACAGGAACCCGCGTCATGACAGCGATTACTCAGCCAATCATCAGCAGACAATACTGTTCAAGGGCTGAAAGAAATATGAAAACCGAACTCGCAATAACCGCACGCTTTTGCGAACACTCTGTTCTTTTTGTGAAAATGAAATACAACATGCCTCCGCAATACAGCACAACAACCATTGTTGCAATTGTTGACAACACGTAATTCATGTCGAAAAAAGCTTGAGACAATCGTATCAGAATCTCAAGATATTTGGCTGCAATCAATAAAGGAAGAACTTTTCGGTTTGCAGAAATCAACCCTTCTTTTTTTCTGTTGGCTATCATTACAGCCACTCCAAAGAAAACAAGAGTGAGCAGGGCATCAAGAGATTCTGCAAGAAGCAAACCACCCCAAAGCGTAACAGATATAACCCTTTTTATTGCAGCAGCATCAAGGTATTGTGATAATGCATCTGCAATTATATCTTGACTAGACATTATTCTAACCGCTAAAGCATAAGCAATCAGCGAAAGAATCACCCACGCTTTAAACTTGTATTTGTCAAAGTGCTGATCGGCAAGTTCGTGCTTGGGAGTTATCAGAAGTCTAATTCCACTTTTGTATGTAGATGCTATATTTTGTCCTTTATTGTTATAACTAACCTCGTGCACACTATTCACCTCATTCAAATTTCAATGCATCGATGGGTTTCTTTCTCGCTGCAAGATCTGCCGGATAAATTCCAAAAAAGAGACCAATAGATACAGAAAACGTTGTTGCTACCACGATCGCCTTAAGTGGCGAGGCGAATTTCACATTCATTAGAATGGCAATAACCGCTGCAGCAGCGAGTCCCAAGCAAATTCCAAGGATACCGCCAATTAAGCAGATAATTACAGACTCAATAAGAAACTGTAATCTTATCGAAGCGCGCGTTGCTCCCATAGCCTTGCGAATGCCAATCTCCTTTGTACGCTCTGATACAGAGACAAGCATTATATTCATTACGCCAATTCCTCCCACAACAAGTGAGATTGCGCCTATAACGGACAACCCCGTAGTTAATGTGGACAAAATTGATGAAAACTCTGATACCAAAGCTTTGGTACTAAAGCAAGAAACCTCATATATTGAACTCTTATGAATCTCATTTAGGTATGCGCTTACCTTGTCAGACAAATCCTCGACAGCGACTCCAGATGCCGCCCTGATTGTAAAGCCGGAATACAGCCCCAACGTGGCGCCGGTAATTTTTTGTGCTGATGATATTGGTATGTATCCGTCGGTCACAACCTCCTCGCCATCATAATTACTTCCCAAAAGGCTCTCCTTATAGACATAAGTACCAATAACAGTATAGGAATACTCATGCCCACTGATTTGAAACCGCAATTCTTTGCCACAAGGGTCGGATTCTCTTCCGAACAATTTATTTGACAGCATGTCCGAAATAATTATTACTCTTTTTTGAGCATCTACATCTTTTTGTTGTATTTTCCTTCCATACTGCACTTGGACGTCATTTACTGAAAAATATCCTTCATCGACACCCTTAACGACAAAATTGAACGACCTTTTGCTTATCTTGCAGTCTGCATCCCCGACAACATGTTCAACCGCGAGTGAATCAATTCCGCTGCGAAACTTTCTAAGTGTACTATTTAGTTCCGAAGCTGTTAGCTTATCACGGTCCGGAATGTCAGTTGACGCTACGCTCAGTTCATTTGATTTTTGTTCTAAATTAACAGTAATGTTCTGTGTACCCAAGAACGACATAGAATCGCCTACTGATCCAGAAATCGTATTGCCAATGGATGATATTGAAATCACAGATGTAATGCCAATGATAATACCTAACATCGTCAACATTGCGCGCGCCTTATTGGTCTTTATTCCGCTTAATGCTAGGCGAATATATTCCACAACCCACATGTGTCATTTTACCTCAACGTCATTAACCACAATCCCGTCAGCCAGAACAATCTTCCTATTCGTTTCATTTGCCAAATCGACATTGTGCGTTACCAATATGATTGTCTTTTTATACTCTTCATGTAGGCGATGGAATAAATCCATTACCACTCTACTGGTTTTGCTGTCAAGAGCCCCTGTTGGTTCATCGGCAAGAATAATCTCAGGATTATTTGCAATTGCCCGCGCGATCGCGACTCTTTGGCATTGACCGCCTGACATCTCATGAGGTAAGTGATTTGCCCGATCATACATCCCAACCAAACAAAGGACTTCCTTTGCAATTTCTTTGCGCTCTTTTAATGGCCTTTTTGCATAAAACAAAGGCACCATCACATTTTCCAAGGCATTAAGCCTTGGTATCAAATTGAAGTTTTGAAATACGAATCCAATCTGCTCTGTCCGTATTGCAGCCTTTTTGTTCTCTGTTAGACTAGTCGTATCAATACCGTTAAGGTAGTACACACCCGCATCTGGACTGTCCAGCAACCCCAAAATATTCATAAATGTAGATTTTCCAGAGCCTGAAACGCCAACCAAAGAGACAAAATCCTCACGGTCAATGTTGATAGAAACATTGTCCAGTGCGTTTACTTGGTTTTCTGTCCCAGCAAAAAACAATCTGCTAATTTTACTGGTTTCTATAATTTTTTGCTTATCGGTCATTCATTTACACCAGTACCATCATCTTCCGAAAAAGCTTTCAGCACTAACATTCCGTCGCGTAAATCATCAGAAGCTATTTCTATACTGTAATCTGTCTCCAATCCTGTTTGAACCTCGACCTGTGTAATACTACCTTCCTCATCAATAACACAAATCAGGCCCCTTCCATCGCCTAGCTGCTCTACTGCTTCAATGGGAACAAAATACACGGACTGTCTCTTGTCAACAATTACTTGCGCTCTAGCACTAGCTCCTAATTTCAAGGCGTCATCCGAATCGTTAATCCTAATCAGAACTTCAAATTCGGAAGCATTTTCAACAGAGGTTTCAAGCGCCACAGGCGAGATGAATACGACTTCGGCCTGAAATTCTCGTTCGTCGCTCACATTTGATGTAATCCTGACTTTTTGTCCTATAGCAATATTCTCAACGTCATATTCACTTACCCGGCACGAAGCATAGAAATTGCTAGAATCCTGAATAACAAATAACTTTCCGGATGCCGTGTTGCCTACTTCAGCGTTACACTCAACAACTATACCGCTAATCGGTGCCACGAGATTTGCATCTTCAAGCATTTTCTTCTGGCGAGCAATATCGAGTTCTTCGGCTTTGAAATCGAGATTTAACTCATATCTTTTTAATTCGCTTTTAAGTGAGTCTATTTCTTTCAGAGCTGTCTGTTTTGCCGATTCCAATGCGAGGACAGCCTGTTCATAGTTGTACGTAGCTGCTTCAACACCAGCTTTCTGCGAACTTTCCAAATTCTGGAGTTCAGCTTGAAGCTTATCGTTAGCTAAATCATAGGCTCGCTGCGCTGAGTAAACCGCCTCTCTAAGTTCCTCTAAATCCGCGTTTTCTTTATCTTTCAGCGTTTTAAGCGCGGTTTCAGAGGCGCGATACTCGTCCCACAATTTCGACTCGTCCGGAAATTTCGCAATGACTTTGTCCATTTCCAAAGCAGCATTAATTAGCCTTTTTTCATTTCCAGCATCCGAATTCTTAGAATATGCTTTCTTGGCATCTTCCAGTTCAGCATCCGCAGAAGCAAATTCCTGAATAATCTCATCAGAAAGCCCCAACCATGCATTGCGTGCAGAATCGAATCTGGTCAATGCCGCAACGTATTCTTCGCTAGCAACAGAATGTTCTGCATTTTCGAGGTCTTTTTTTGCTTTTTCCAGTGAGCTAGCCAGAGTCACTAATTCTTCGCGCATGCTCTTTATTGTCAGATCATCCTCTGGATTGCTGTTCTCGTTGTTTTTCGCCTGCACCAAATCACGATAAGTTTTGTCTACTTCTGCTTGCGCTTGCCGTATCTGCTCATTCTTTCCAGACTCAAAATCCGCAAGAGCTTTTTCATACCGCGTCTGGCACTCATCGTATGTAAACTGTGCGCTTTTCTTGTTTTTTTCTAGTTCAAGTTGCGATGCTCTAATCTGCAATTCTAATGCCGATGTATCACATTCGGCTAGAGCCGCACCGGCAACAACGCGTTCTCCTCTTAGGTAGTTAACTTTCGTGATTTTGCAGTCAGACTGGCCGGCTATTACGATTTCCGCCCCTCCTGCAATCTTTCCGGTTAATACCACTGTTTTTTCCAAATCACCTTTAGAAAGAAGAAATGAATCCGGTCTTGTTTGTTGCGTCACTTTGCCACATCCACTCAACAGCATCGGCGTAATAAGTAAAAACACTAGTATTGACACATAAAGCCGAAAAGCCCTAGCTTTTCCAGCGTGTTTTTTTTGAAATCGCATAACAGCCAAACCACCCATCCTCCAAATCAAATTTTTTCACATCGGTATTATCAAAAACCGCAACTACGTCAAAACTAATAAGAAATTCGAATCAAATTGTTTTCCCGATACCACATGATTCAATTACAAAAGGTGTATCTTCAGGTAAATCTGAATTGATAAACATCCTTTTGACCCGTGCAGCGCAATTATCAAATCCACTTTATTCTGGAAGGTATCTTTCTATCTATTTCCACTACTGCATTCTGTAGATATCGTTGTGGCAACAACAATCTCTACGCTTGCGCACGTTCCGTTAATCTCTAAAACAGTATACACCTATAGATTAAATTAGTCAATCTATAGGTTATTAAATTCTGTCAACTTTAAATGTATCATTTTGCTAAGAAGAAATGATTTTTCCCATGGCGTAAAGGAGCAGAATATGACAAATACTCAATTACTCAAGGATCTCGGTCAACGAATCAGCACGCAACGACGGTCACTTGGATTTACGCAAGAACAGGTTGCCGAGCAAATGAACGTTTCCGTTCAGATGATTTCGAATCTAGAGTTGGGGCGCAAGGCAATTCGTCCAGAGAATCTTGCCAAAATTAGTGCAATCCTACACATAAGCACAGACTATCTTCTCTTAGGACATATTTCGCCCAATGAGGCATCTGAGCTTGCAACAAAAATTCAGGCACTATCGGCAGCGCAACAAGCTGCTGTAAAACAAATTGTGGACCTTTTTCTAAACGAAAATAGTTAACGCACAACTTGTTAAACTGCTTCCGCCGATTCATTTTGAATAACCTCCCGTTGTTTTGTAGTTTGCACTTGTCAGACCGTAGACTACTATAACAGAGGGAGTTTTATTTTCCCTATCGAAAATTTTGTTTTGAGTCACTCGCCTAGCAAGGTGGTTTCAGTATACAAAAAGCAGAGAGGACACCGGCCAACCGGTGCCCTCTCTGTTTATAAACCACTTACGATTTGACTTGCTTTCTCTCATATGTTCGAGTGCTTCTTCAGCCGATTCTGCCCTTCTGACGATTCAACTACCAATGTTGTAACTAACTCGCAACCAGCTACAACGCTTACAACATTCCAAACCATGCTCAGATTGATAAAACCACCCACCGATGGCGCAGACCGTCTCAGGTAGTCGTGTCCGCCGTCCGCGGAGCAGGTTTTGAATCCGTGCACCGAGGTGGACTCGACGATATCGCCGCACTTCTTGCACCTGATGGCATTTCTGATAATCGTGAACCTCTTCCGTAAAAGTGTGCAATCATTGCACACTTTTCCTCTATCTGAAAACAGCGGGCTATAACCGTACTTCACCCGCTGAGGAAAGTTTTCTCGCCCTGCCGCGGCCAATAGCCTCACTGACCCAAACATTGAACGCAGGTCGCATAACCAATAACAAACAGAATAACAATTCTCCGCTTATCACATTGAACTCAAACGGAGGCTTCCACTTGTACAAAATGGCTCAGGCAGTGCGACGGAACGGATTTTACTCTGCCAGTTCAAACGTGTCCCGCTGGTTCACGGCGTCCAGTGCCAGCTGGGCGCGTGACAGCTCATCGGTGGTCTTTTCATAGTCGGCTTCCACCGCCGTCAGGTCGTAGTTTGCATAGGTGTAATCAATGATATTGGACTGCCGCCCATACTGCTCCTCCACCCGCTGCTTGGGCAGACGGGCTTTCATGTCGGCCAGCTTATTCTTGCGCTGGGTCAACTGAGGGATGTAGACCAACATCTCATCGATGGTCATACCGAAATCGGGGATGACATGGGTGGCGTTGAACACGTTGATGGCGTGCTTCACCTTACGGATGCGCTGCTCCAGTTCCGCTAATTTCTTCTGCGTGTCGGCGTAATCGTAGGCAGGGCGTACGGACTCCACGTCCTCACCCATGGCAGCGCGAAAATCTTTGCTGCGGCTCTCTTTGTCCAATAGGGCGGCGTGCTCGTCGTTCAGCTTTTTCAGCAGCTTGTTGGCTTGTGCGGAAGTATATGTCATGGTCAGTCTTCCTTTCTTTGTAAATTTCTGCTCCCATTGTACCCGATTTTGCGGCGCAAGTCCAGCGGATGATGGCGCTTTCTCGGGTGGCTTGTCCGTGTATTCACGGTGTCCGTCGGGGTACAGCAGATACGTGGCTTTCTTCTCCGCGTCATAGCGGGCCACGGGTAGGCCTTTCATCTTGGCTTGCTGATATGCAACGAAAGCTACCTGAGAGATGCGCCTGTCCATCTCCTCGTCCTCATCATCACAATGGGGATCTTCATAAAGCGGCGTTTTGCTTTCATCGGCCATATTCTCACTCCTTCCTGCTGGGGGAAAAGTGTGCAATCATTGCACACTTTTCCCCTTGGCTCAGTCACGCGCTCTGCTGCACGAATATACCTTCCTCATCCCACG
>OIXQ01000859.1_pt1 | contig 12620 bp, 7 predicted proteins | sample 1587791 | NCBI WGS metagenome assembly OIXQ01 (sample SAMN03283273) | human gut metagenome | biome: human-associated habitat; material: feces | host: Homo sapiens | place: Peru | collected 2012
TACCCACATCGTTCATATAAAGTTTGAGCAGATTTTTACCACTATTCTCTATCAAGGGGAAACTTGGCTTGCTGATGGCCTTCACTTCCAACGCAATGCCCGAAGAAATCAGATAGTCGAACTCCTCGACATAATCACCCATTCGCTTTCCCTTCTTGTCCTCAATATCCGTCACCACTACTCGCTTCTTCTTGTTTTCCAAGTTAGAAGGAATCATACTGTAGATGCGCTGAATCTTCAGGCGATTGTGCATTTCCTCATAACGGGCCGCATCCACACCATAGAGGTGATGAATTTCATTCTGTATGGTACGAATGACTGTGATATTCTTGGTAGCCAGGAATTCGTTGACGGCATCAGGCAAGCCTCCTACCAAGAGATACTTCTTGAACAAATCGAGCAGTTTGTTATGGATAGCTTCCGGCATCGACTCCCTTGAAGCAAACTTCTTGCGAATCGTATCAAGCACCAGTTGTCCTACACCATTGGCTATCAAAAACTCCTCGAAGTCCAATGGATACATGTGCCGGATGATGATACTGCCCAAAGGAACAGAGGAAGTTGTCTTGAGTGTAACACCCAGTAACGAGCCGCTGGCTATATAAGTAAACTTGTTATCTTCGCGCAGGAACTTGAGTAAAGTAAGCAGATGGTCGTAGGCCTGGATCTCATCAATAAACACCAAAGTGTTATTCTTTTCCTTCATTCTATCACCTGCCACCGTACTCAAAGCCAAATAGAAATCATCCACCGTCTTAGCATCGGCAAAAGTCCTGTCTCCAAGCTTGTCTGTCTCCATATTTATCTCAATGTAGTTGGGAAAAAGCTTCTTTCCGACTTCACGAATGATAAAGGACTTACCTATTTGGCGTGCACCATCTATAATCAAAATCTTGTCAGACCCTGATTGTAAGTGACTTATAATATATTTTTCAATCTTTCTATAAAGCATATTTACACTTTTCCTATGATTTTACAGGCGCAAATATACACTTTTCCTACGAAACAACCAAGCAAAAACTACACTTTTCCTATAAATAACAATAAGAAAAACTACACTTTTCCTAAAAAACAACCGGAAAAGCTGTTCTTTTCTATAGAAACTGAGAACTATCAACTGTCAAGACAATCATGCAGGAGGGCTGAAAGAAGAGGAGAACAAAGTCTGCGAAAGGCTTTATTAGTATCTGCCCATCGTATTGAACAACTCTGCCCAACGTTATGGGCAAAGTTGCCCAATGCGATGGGCAGAGTACATAGTTGTACGTGATGAAGTATTACTTCTTACACGAGAAGAGATACTTCTGCTTACACAATTAAAGTTACTTCTGCTTCAGATAATTCAACTGAACATTAGGAGCACAGGCACTGCTTGTATTCTCGGTGTATTCAGCTACTTTTAATGTAGCAGTTCCCTTGATGCTCTCCACATCGGTTCCCACCTGGAACAGATAATTGCCAGCATCAACCTTCCACTGACTGTTGGCTTCATCAAAGCTTGCCAAGTCGCGCTTCTCGAGAGTCATCTTCAAAGTCTGGCTCTCACCTGGCTTCAACTCACGGGTCTTGCCAAAGGCTTTAAGTTCCTTGGCAGGCTTCTCGTAAGCACCCTTAGGAGCGGTGACATAAACCTGTGCCACCTGCTTGCCAGCAACCTTGCCAGTATTCTTGACGGTTACACTTACCTCTATGTTCTTGCCGTTAGCCTTGACAGAAGGCTTGCCCATCTCGAAAGTAGTATAACTCAGACCGTAACCGAAAGGATAAGCCACATCCTTCTTGAAAGTATCGAAGTAGCGATAGCCCACGTAGATGTCTTCTTCATGATTGCTGAAGTCTACGCCAGGGATATTGCCCTTTCCCCAGCCTTCCATATTCTTATAGGTGTACATATCATACTCCTTGGCGAAGTTGGCAGTAGAAGGATGATCTGTCGCTGCAATAGGCCAAGTCATGGTCAGTTTGCCCGATGGATTCACCTTTCCTGTCAGGATGTCGGCCACAGAGTTACCGCCTTCAATACCGGGTTGCCATGCCACGAGGATGGCATCCACACGGTCGCGCCAACTTGCTGTTTCCATGACAGATCCTGAGTTGATGATGACAATCACCTTCTTGCCTTTAGCATGGAAGGCATCAGAAACACGGAAAATCATATCCTGTTCCGTCTTACTGAGGTTGAACTCGCCATTGATCTGACGGTCCATACCCTCACCAGCCTGACGTCCGATAGTGATGATAGCGGCATCAGCCTTAGGCTCCTCATTGGCCACACAGCGCTCAGTTATATCGATTTCATCGAGCTTTGGTTGTCCTTGATCCAGGAACCACATCATAGGATTCTTGTCTGCCTTGAGCTTTGCCTTGGCATATTTCACATAGTTCTGATAGATTTCTGTGAGCTGCGGAGTAGTAGCCACACCGATGTTCTTCAGTCCTGTAACCATATCTACAGAATAACCTACATTGACAGCTCCACTACCAAGTCCACCCGACATAAAGTCGTAGGAGTTGACACCGAAGAGAGCCACCGTCTTCAAGCCACGGATAGGGAGAGCCGCATTGTTCTTCAAGAGCACCATACCCTCGGTGCTGCTCTGGCGGGTAATGGCAGCATGAGCCTTGAGGTCGGGCTCGCCACTATATTTATACCCCTGGAAACGTGGAGTTTTCACGATGTATTCCAACATACGGCGCACGTTGCGGTCAACGTCATTTACGTCCAATTTACCCGATTTCACCGCGTTTACTATATCTTTTACCTGTGCAGGATAGCCTGGCATCATCAGGTCGTTGCCAGCAGCCACCTCCTGTTCTACAGGCAGGTCTTCACGCTTACCAATCCAGTCGGTCTCGACGATTCCCTTATATCCCCAGTCGTTACGCAAGATGTTGGTCAAGAGATCTTTGTTGCCCTGTGCATAGATGCCGTTTATCTTATTATATGCCGACATGATAGTCCATGGATTGCTCTTGCGCACCATCATCTCAAAGCCCTTGAGATAAAGTTCACGCAAAGCACGCTGACTCAGACGCTCATCCACACGGGTACGGTCACTTTCCTGTGAGTTCACAGCAAAATGCTTGGCACTCACGCCCACACCCTGACTCTGCACACCGAGCACAAAGGCAGTTCCCATAAGACCTGTCACAACAGGGTCTTCAGAGTAATACTCAAAGTTTCTGCCACAAAGCGGATTGCGATGCAGGTTCATGCCTGGTCCTAAAACCACATCACAGCCATACTCCAAGGTCTCATTACCGATGGCTTCGCCCACTTTGCGCACCAAATCGGTGTTCCAGGTAGAGGCCAGACAGGTTCCTATGGGGAAACCTGTGGCATAATAGTTACGGCTGTCGCCCTCGCGATGTGCATCTATATGCACTCCTGCCGGACCATCACACTGCACCGTAGCAGGAATTCCCAAACGCGGAATAGCCACTGTCGTTCCTGCAGCACCAGGAACAAACTTCTTCTGGTGACCCAACATGGCTCCGCTTCCTACGAATCCATCGTTGCCACCTCCCACTAAGAGCTGTGCTTTCTCTTCCAAGGTCATTGCCTTGATTACTTCCTCAATGTTGTTGGCATTGAGTTGTGGTGCAGTCTGTGCCGTCATTGTTACCGACAAGGCTCCAACTGCTACGGTAAGAACCATTTTCTTGTACTTCTTCATTTACGTTATAGTGTTTAGTTATTAGCTTAGCAATATGCTGTCTTATCGTCTGCAAATTTAATAAAATCGGGACGAAAAGCCAACTTTTTTCTATCTTTTATTCCTCAAAAATCCATCTTTTCGTCATGTTTTAACCGATTAAGCATATATGATTAACATATTGTTCAGTATCATGACACAGCATTCCTATCCCTTTTCATGCAGTTTGATGAAAAGCTGATGTTACGCAGATACCATAAATTTCAAAAAAACGCAGCAATCTCATTTAAATATAGGTATAGGTAGAAAAAGCCTCAAGAACGAATGCTTTCATTAAGAAAAAACCATTTCTATCTTTTACAAGTTTCATCAAAAAAGCAGGAAAAACACTTGAAAACCTTGTAGGAATCAAATAATTATCGTATCTTTGCTGAATTATCCAAAAATTGAATACCAGAATTAGAACATTTAAATAATGAAAGGTATGGAGCAGAGAAATTCTTCCGTCGAAATCTATCGTTCCACAGAGGGCAACATAGAACTGAATGTAAAATTAGAGAATGATACCGTTTGGCTTACACAAAGCCAAATGGCAGAGTTGTTTGCTGTTGACAGAACATCTGTTACACGACACATTCGCAACATTTACAAGAGTCAAGAACTATACGAAAAGTCAACTTGTGCAAAAAATGCACAAGTTCGCTTTGAGGGTAAGAGACAAATCGTTCGTGACATCCCTTATTACAATCTTGACATGATTATTTCGGTAGGGTACAGAGTAAACAGCAAGAATGCGACCTCTTTTCGCCGTTGGGCAACCTCTATCTTGAAGCAATACATCATCAAGGGTTATGCCATCAACCAGAAGCGCTTAGACAATTACAATGAACTGAAAGAAGTGGTTCGTTTGATGTCACGTGCGATTACATTGCAAGATCAAGTATCCGAGGGCGAATATAACGGACTATTCAATGTCATCAGCGACTATGTTTATGCCCTGGATACTCTCGACAAATATGATTATCAGACATTACTCATAGACAAGACGACTCAAGCCGAACCGTTCCATGCCACCTACGAAAATGCAATGGAAGCCATCAATGCTTTGAAAGAAAAGTTTGGAGGCAGTAAATGGTTTGCCAATGAGAAGGATGATTCATTCAAGAGCAGCATAGGTCAGATTTACCAAACCTTCGGTGGTGAAGAACTCTACGCTTCGGTAGAAGAAAAAGCAGCCATGCTGCTCTACCTTGTCGTAAAGAACCATTCATTCAGCGATGGCAACAAGAGAATTGCGGCCATGCTTTTTCTTTGGTTTATGGAGAAGAATGGCATTCTGTATGCAGAAAATGGACATAAGAGAATTGCCGACAACACACTCGTTGCCCTGACTCTGATGATTGCAGAAAGCAGAACTGAGGAAAAAGATGTTATGGTAAAAGTAGTCGTCAACTTGATTAATAAAGACAATCAATAAAAATTGCCATTAAAAAACCGCACAACAGCAGTTCTACGCATGCACAACAGTTGAAAGACAAGCGCACAACAGCTGATGTGCGACCGCATATCAACTGTTGTGCGCTTCGAGATACTTACTGTTCCAACAACTTCTATTGTATCTCCGAACAACTTCAGTTACTTCTTTCAGATACTTATGACGCATTCTTCAAACGCCAATAACGCTTGAGGAAAGACATTCAAAGCATTGCGGAAGCTTATTCAAATCATTGTAGAAATCTACTTCGCTGTATCCTTTGAGCTTCGCTTATCACGGCGATAACTGCGATAATCATCCAGCGGAATCTCAATATCAGGTTCCACCAGCTCACCCTCACGTGGCAAGGCGAACTTCTGATACTTGATGTTCAAGCCACGCTCTATCCACATACTCTCATAATAGGTCTGGATAGAGAGAATCTTACGGGTTTCCTCATCGATACCCTCCTGATGATAGAGGTCCTCGGTGCGGAAGAGCACAGGCAGATGGTTGCCATCCACCATATAAGTAGTATAGGTGAAGAGGAAGTTGGAGTCCGTCTTCAGATGGATGATACCGCCATCCACGAGGAAGTGGCGATAACGGTTCATGAAGTAAGTAGATGTAAGACGCTTGCGAGGGTTCTTCATCTGCGGGTCAGAGAAGGTGAGCCAGATTTCCTGCACCTCATTCTCGGCAAAGAAGCGGTCGATAATCTCGATGTTGGTACGGAGGAAAGCCACGTTCTTCTGTCCTTCCTCTATCGCTTTCTTGGCACCGGTCCACATTCGTGCGCCCTTGATATCCACACCGATGAAGTTCATTTCAGGATAGAGCTTGGCAAGTTCCACAGTATATTCACCCTTGCCGCATCCCAACTCCAGCACGATAGGATTGTCATTGTGGAAATACATCTCACGCCACTTGCCCTTCATATCAAAAGGCACGTCATCTACAACACTATATGGATACTGGAACACGTTCTCGAAACGCTCCATATCCGCAAACTTAGCTAATTTTCCTTTGCTCATTGATTCTTTTTCTTCGTTTGGGTGCAAAGGTACAAAAATTATAAATACTCTTATTACAATTACATTTATAATTTTTGATATTTAACCAAATCTGCTGGAAAATCTTTCTAAAAAGTCAATCCGTTGCCATACATCCGGTTTATCCAGATATCAAAGAACTGTTCATTCAAGGAGAATTTACCATGGAGTTTGGTTATCATACCATTCGACATCAGCTGGCGGGCAGCATATTGGATAGCACTAGCCGAAGCAAGCTTATGTTTACGGATAAAGGCGGCAGAAGTAATCTTCTCCACCTCGCCATCCGATGCTATCGCATAGAGCAAAGGTTTCTGTTTCTCTGGGATATTCGAGAGCATCTCCTGAAACAACGGCTCCTTGGAATCCACTATATTATTGATAGCTTGAAGAGCAACTTCCTGCGTACATGTTTCGCCATCATTCATCAAGGCAAACACCTCATTGAAGGTTCGCTGCATTCCATACGTATTACCCCGGAACAGCTGATACACTTTGCTCACCAGCTCCGACTCAATGCTTCTATGATAACGCTGCATCCACGAAGCGACAAAGTCTGAATACACCTGCTCTTCTATCGGTTTCAACTCCAGGATATCAGAACTATTATAGAAAGGATGGGCTGCAGAGAGGAACATCTCCTGCATAATATGATACTCACTACCCGCAAAGATAAACTGGCAATTGCCCATATTCTGTATATGTGTACGGAGCAAGGCTTCTACATTCTTTTCGGGATATTTGGCTATCTGCTGAAACTCGTCTATGGTTACAATGCAAGGACGGTCGGCATGTTCCAGATAATAAAATATCTCTTCAAGGGTCAGTTCGGGACGGACTATATCACCCAGACTTAAGTCGAATGTTGGAGTATTCGAAACAGGATCAAAGCCAAACTGTCCACTGATAGACTTCAATGTGTGGATAAATGCCGTCATCATCTTCTTACTCTTAGGCAACACCGTCTCATAAATCTTGCGTCCCAGCAGGTAAGTAAACTCCTGCAAACTAGTGGTATGCAGTATGTCGATGAAGAAAGTATAGTATTCATCCTTATCAAACTCGAAGTCATAGCAATAGCGTACCAATCCCGTCTTGCCCATTCTTCGAGGTGAAATCAACACGAGATTGTTGCCATTACTGATAGCCTTCTCGATAGCTTTCGATTCAAATATTCTATCGCAGAAGTATTCTTTTTCTATCTTTCCCATTACGACAAACGGATTTTTCACTCTTGCCATATCTTTCTAAATACTTTATTATCAGTGCAAAGATAAGCATTTACCGACAATTATACAAATCGTATAATAGAATTTGTATAATATTAACGTAAATCTTCATCGTCTTACAGAAAAAGGCAGAACCATCGTCTCCCATCATCAAAAATGAAAGAACATAGACATCAGTATTGTCCTGCCTCGCAACTGATACTCCTTGCTCGTACGGGTCAACCCTGAATAAACGGTATAACCGTAGGTGCGCTGATTGAAAAGATTAAGCGCAGTCAGGCTCAACTCCATACCATTCCTAAAGCCATAACTGGTGGATGCATCGGCAAGAGTAAGATTCTTGTGCTGATGATCAGCTATCTGATTGCGATAATGCTCTCCATGCAACTTGATGAACCATGACTTCAATGGCTGGAAGTTGAGAGTGAGATGATGGGCAAGATTGGTAGAAGAAGAATCGAAACCAAAATTTTTCAATACCATCTTATCCTTATCCCAGTTCAGCTCATAGGTGAAATTGAACCAATCCGCAGGACGACCACTCCACTTTGCCGACAACATATAGTTATCAGAAGAATAGGCTGAAGGAGAATCGTTCTGACGCAGGAAGCCATCAAACCTCAGATAATCAAAACCTACGCTAACGAGTCCATGCATGAATCCCAATCCCTTACTCACCTTTCCACCAGCCATCAGGTTTTCAGAACTGCTGCTGTTGGAGAAATAGGAGTTGATGATATAATCACCCACAAAATCGCGAGCCACCGTAAGATGACTGTCAGACCAGATCTTGCGGATGTAGGCATTGGCAAAGATAGTAGCAAGAGGACGCTTATAGTTGATGTTGAAGGAAACATGCTTGCTCTTGTCAGCAGTATAATCCACAAAACCCGTATAAAGATTACGGTAGTCACGCATCAGCAGCCCCTGATAGAAATTCTGTTCATCCACTTCCCGCTGAGCGATTCCACCGGAAAGCGTAGCCTGCAAACGGGCTGTAAGGAAATAGCTCACGCTGAGTTGAGGAGCAACCAGCGTCTTGCTGGCGTTCTCTTTCGAAGCCATCAACTTATCATTATAATAATAAGGTGTAAAGGTGATAGGCATCTGGAAACGGATATGCCAGCCACCCTGGTTATACTCTGCCTCCGGCGATGCATAGGCACGGAAGAAGGTCATGCCTATCTGATTGCGCATATTGCCCAGGGAATCGGGTACTCCCTCCAGATGACTCTTCATCGTTCTGCTCAATACCTGCAAGCCTACCTTCATCATCACGGTAAAAGGCTTGAGGAAAAAGCCGAGCGAAGTATTGGTATGACTGAAGAATGCTGCCGAACGAACACTTTGATAAGCCGTTTGCTGCGAATTATTAACAGACAGAGAGTGCGGATTCACCATATAAGCATTATACGTGTTAAAGGTATAGGTTCGCTTGCCACTCCGATGCAACAGCTCCAGCTTGTCTGATACTTTATATTTCGGCATCTTGACCTGCTGATGATTAGGATAAGAGCCGGCAATATCCATCATGACATCATTCCAGGCCAGGTCGGTGGAAAGCTTATTGGCTACATACGCCTTTTCGCCATTCGAAGTCAGCGTAAAGTCGGCAACCAACCTGTTCTGCTTCTGCTTAGCCTGTTCATCCTCTACATCATAAATGGTTGAATCATTCAGGAAATACTGGGTATTACTGAATGAGGAAGAAAGAAGACGGTCGTGGGTATAGACTATCTGCGAAGACAAATCCGTATTCTTGCCTAACACCCAGAGATTATTGGTTGTGAAAACATGGGTCTGGTTCTTACGCACCCGACTGTCTGAAATATCCGTCAGCAGGTCGGGCGTAACATTTACGTAATCTTTCAAATGATAAGAATTTCCCATCACTCCAGTGCCATCATCCGAAAAGAGGAGATTGCCCTCACCGGTTACATCCGTACCTATATTATTACTCTTGAAGGTATTGAGCGACTGGGCTTTCTTGGCAAAGCGCATCAACGACATCTCACCTTCCCAGACATTCAGCTTACCAAACTTCTCCCCTTTCTTCTGCTCCATACCGCCACCAGCTTTCAGCGTTCCTACCAGACGACTCTTGGCAGATTCCTTCAGTTTGATATTGATGGCAGGATCTTGCGAAAACGACATATCTTCCAAAGCCTTGATAGGTTGATGATTGGTCATAACTTCTACCGAACCTACATCCTTCTGATGGATATTGTTGGTGGCGATGGAATAGCGGCCGCCGAGCATATCATGTCCTTCGATATAAAACTTGTTGATTGCCTTTCCGTTATATTTGATTTCTCCCTTATCCGAAACCTCCATTCCCGGCATCTTCTTCAAGACATCAGCCAGACTCTTGTCGTTGGCATCGGCAAAGCTTGCCACATTGTAGGAGATGGTATCGCCCCGCTGTCGGATACTTGGAGCCTTCACCACAACATCCTTCAATTTTGTAGCCTGCTCCGTCAGGAGCACATGATATACAGTAGTATCCTTCGACAAAGGAATGGTTTTCACAGCATATCCCATCATCGAGAAATGCAGCACGTTACGACCTTCCGGAATCGCATTGAGCGACAGCTGGAAACTTCCATCTGCCTGCGTCTTGGTAAACTTCAGGATTCTATTGCCGGCAGCAGGTCGGATGGTAACCATCACTCCCTGCAACCCGTTGCCCGTATAGGCATCTTCCACCTTACCCGACAAGGTAACTTGCTGGGCATAGGTCAAAGTGCTCATGCAGATAAACCACAGATATAAAAACAGTTGCTTCATAAATTATCTTCTTGAGAAACCTATCCGTTTTCTCTTTACGTTGATACTTATTCTTTTTCTATCAGATCATATTTCAGAGCCTCATCCGAACCACCCAGAGATATTCCCGTTGAAGCCTCGTTGATACTGTTCTGATTTTTCAGATACTTATATTTTGATTGCAGGAACTCCTTTCTTGTCGTTTTCTGAAAACGCTTGAATTCCTTGTCAAGTACCCCAAAAGTGATAGTTTTTGCACTAACCTGCTGCATTCCATTGATACAGAAATAGTATTGCTTTCCCCTATCATACACTTCCATAATCAAGCCAGGGAGTCCGCAGAACTTCCAGGGACCATCACTTACAGGAACATCCAGGGCAAACCAGGCTGTCCATTGCCTTCCTCGGAAGCAGCAGGTTGCCTTTTGGCATTCATGACCGAGCACCATCTTCGTACTGTCATTTTCCATATTCCACTCCTGCGCATTCAGGGAATCTCCATAAAGATAATATTGTCCCAACAGGAAATCAGTAATGGTCATTTCCCTTTGCGGATAATTCTTATAAATGGTAGCAGTCATTCTGCGATGGGGTATGGCATTGCGCAATTGCTTCCCTTTCAGTCCTTTCCCTATCGCTTCCGTCAAGAAGCTATCCCATAGTTTATCGCCATTAGGAACTGACATCAGAGAATCACACTGATAAGTATAATAGCTATAGCATTTAGAACACTCCACTCCTATCTGCAGATAGAGCAAGTCTTCCTTGCGCTGTTGTTCTCCTGACAGCGTATCCGTAAGATATTCATATACATAGCTACACAGCATATTAGCCGTATCTATCTTCTTATTTTGAGCTAGTCCTAACAGACTAAAGACAGAAAACAGAAAAACAAAATAAACTCTCTTCATAAATCTTACTTGTTGAGTAGTGGTAGACTAATTTCTTTCAATCAAGTCATAGTTACGTTTATCGTCTGGCAGACCTAAGGATATACCTGACGTAGCCTCGTTTATACTATTTTGATTATGAAAATAATTATATTCAGACTTCAGAAAAGATTTCCGGTCTATCTTTATACGTTTTCTATTGAAAACATCATAAACGATAGGCGTGCCAGCATCTTTCTGCAATCCCTTGATGCAAAAATATTGCTGTCTTCCCTTGTCATACACCTCCATAATCAAACCAGGAAGGCCACAGAACTTCCAAGGACCATCACTCATAGGAACATCCAAGGCAAACCATGCTGTCCAAGAGCGACCACGGAATCTACAGGTTGCCTTCTGACAATTATAGCCTAATATGTTTTTAATACTATCACCTTCAACCACCCAATCCTGTAAACCCAGGCTGTCACTATATTCATAATACTGAGTCATCAGATCGTCCGTTACCGTCATCATATTCTGCGGATAATTCTTATAGACGCACGCCGTCATTCTGCGATGTGGAAAAGAATTAGTCAGATATCCTTCTCGCTTAAGGGCTTCTTTGAATAAAGCACGAAACTTCGCCTTGCCATCTTCTGTAGATTGCAAAGAATCCGACTGATACGTATAATAGCTGTAGCATTTTGAAACATTCTTTCCGATAGAAAGAAAGAGCAAATCCTCTCCTTTCTCATCATTCTTTATCGTATCTTTCGAATAACAATAATAGTATGAGCACAGATATTGCCCACTGTCTATCACGTTATTCTTAGCTTGCAACAGAAGCGTGCCCAAGAACAACATAGATATACTTATAAAAAATAATGAGCTAGAAAAGAAAAAAGTATATGAATAATTTAATCCCTACTCTTGGAAATATTGGTTAAATTGACATTTTATTAACAATTTTAATATACAATTTGTTTTTTCGCCCTTTATAATTGTAAAAGGGAATCCTTATGTTATAATTTGTCTGAGCCGAAATCAATTTGAAGTCCGGCCGAGACTGAAAGATTTTTATCCGAGAGGGAATATTTTATAAAAATAAAACCGTAAACCACATTGCGAAAATGCTTTGTGATTCACGGCTTTTTGCTTGTTTTAAGACTCAGCTTTCTTTGAATACTTGTTTACATAAATTACTCTTTGAAGAACACGGTCGGCATAGCCGAGAGGCTCGCCGCTTCCGAGGAAAAGTGAACCTATCTGGGTTTTACATTCCTTACTCATAACAAGCTCAACTGCGTCAAGATCTCCTATGGTTTTACCCGTGACAATAGCACCCGAGCCGTGAATAAGCACTGCATTTTTTCCCTTAATTTTTCTTGCCGCTTCCGAAGCGCAGCTTGCCGAGCCGTCCCAGCGGAACGAGCCGATTTTTGCACCTGCAATCTGAGCAAACTCGTCAAGTCTTGCGTTAATACAGTCCGAGGTCATGCTGTATGCAATGATGTCGCTTTCGGAAAGGTGACGAATATAATTTACATCGGACGATTTATAAATCGCAGCAT
>OIXQ01000865.1_pt1 | contig 12537 bp, 10 predicted proteins | sample 1587791 | NCBI WGS metagenome assembly OIXQ01 (sample SAMN03283273) | human gut metagenome | biome: human-associated habitat; material: feces | host: Homo sapiens | place: Peru | collected 2012
AAAGCATCTAAGTGCGAAGCCAGCCGCAAGATGAGAACTCCATTGAGGGTCGTCATAGACGATGACGTTGATAGGACGCAGGTGTAAAGACGGCGACGTCAAAGCCGAGCGTTACTAATTGCCCGAAACTTTTCTTTCCACAGTTCATAGTTTCAACTGTATGAGTCTGTACATGGATTCATTATTAGTTTTTGCTTGTCGATATACGTCATAACCCATTATCAGGTGGTTATTGCGGTGGGGTCCCACCTCTTCCCATTCCGAACAGAGAAGTTAAGCCCACTTGCGCCGATGGTACTGCAATGCAATGCGGGAGAGTAGGTCGCCGCCTCCTTTCAATGAAGAGCCTCAGATTTCGAAAGATTTCTGAGGCTTTTTTGTTTTTTCTTCCCGCGGATCTTTTTCTTCCCCGCTGGTTTCTTCTTCATCGGGACTTTTTCTTCATCGGATTTTCTTCATCGGATTTTCTTCATCGGATTTTCTTCATCGGGATTTTTTCTTCATCGGATTTCACGGATGAATCGGAAGGCAATCTTGCTTATCGGATTACTCACGGATTTTCGCGGATATTTGGCCGCTGGCCAATGGCTCGCGCCCGACATGAGCTCCTATTGTTTTTGTCACGCAGATTTGGCTTTCCCTTTGGCCGCCGATTTCCAATTCGCAGATGACGCAGATTTTTTCTCGTAGATTATTTTGTCCCACAGATTTCACGGATTTCCACAGATTTTCTCTGGTACTTTTCTCTTTTCTTTATTTCACAGATTTAGACCTGTTGGTCTGGGATGGATTTCGCAGATTTTCAAGAACGCTTTTTACCCCTGAAACTGTTGCGAACTAAGGCGGACTCACAATTTCTGCAGAGAGATTCTGTGGCAGCATGATGCTTGAAACCTTCTATCATAGCCTGCGCTCGTGGGGATGAGAGGATTTCTCCTAAGGATTGATGGAAGAGATTGCCAAGAATGATATCGCCATTGTGGTCTAAACAGCATGGTACCAGACTTCCATCAGATAGAATTCCTATCTGCTTAAATAATGCTTTACAAAAAACTTCCGGGTTTTCAGACCCTTTTCTTTCACTATCAGGCCATTCAAATTTTCTGTCAAATTCTAAATAGAGATTGTCGCTCAGTCTGTAACCATCTGGACGCTCTTTCCATGGTTTTGGTACATATTTCTCTATATATTCCATGACCATTTCGTTTTCTTTGTCTTTACCTCCTTGATTCCAAAGACGAAGTACCATACATGTGCCATTCTGAGCAGCTTGGGTGGAGAATTGCATTACCTGATCCATATAGGTAGATAACTCGCCCTTCGCATTACTTTCATGTGAATGGAGCGACAATTGTATTTTGTGAGGTAAGGTTTCGAGTAGATTCATCGCTCTATCTAGTAGTGTGCCATTAGATGTGAGTACAGTTTTAAAACCTTTGGCTCTTGCAGTCTGTATAAACTGCGGTAAAAGTGGATGAAGCAATGGTTCGCCCATGAGATGGAAATACAGAAAACAAACCTTCCCACTTACTTTATCTGTGAGAAGGTCAAATTCCTCTGCTGTCAATTGTCTTTTCTTCCTCTGATGTTTTGGGCAGAAATCACAATTGAGATTACATGTGTTTGTTATTTCTATATAGCAACGATCTATCATTCTTTTTTTCTTAAAAATTATTCTTTTTCTTATAAAAAATCCACTTTTGCTCATTCAGATAGTCCCTTTCTGCTATCTTTTTTGCAAGCAAACATATTTGCATATTTAAAACTGAGGCAAAGTTAGGTAAAAATCTCGGATTTACCAAAGTTTCTCTTTAAAAAGTAGTTGCTATCTGTCTTTTAATATATAAATAGCAAGTTTTATGGATGATGAAGATAAATCAGTTTTGGTATTATGAGTTTTGCAAATTCATAGGTGAGCCCACTTTAAAAAGTAAGGTCTGTTTAAAATGTTTATATTTCACGAAAATAATCCCTGATTTATGCCGTTATCTGGAATATTTTTCGTATCTTTATATCATCAATCAAACAGAAAGAATATGTTTAAAAAGACAGATCCGAATCCTCTGTTAGATATGTTTACGGCTCCCCTCAATGCAGTTAGGAAGCCGTGCTTCAAAGAAGTATTCTGACTCCGACGCATGGCATAACCAGTTCTATGGCCTCGTGACAGCCAAGATTGACGAGGATGGCCTTACCATCAGGGAGCTTGCTCAAACATCGTATGCATGCATATAGCAGATGTATGTGGATGACCCTCCAAAGCCGATTGCTACGTTTCACTTAGAATGACCACACAGGTCAGACAGAATTCAAAATATGCCCCTTTTTAAAGTGGGCTCGATAAATAAAATATAAATATGATGAATAGTATGGCTGATAATCAAAATGTTTATCAGGCAATCAAGACGATTGCTGATAATCTCTGTAAGGAGAACAAGACGTATCTTCGTGCAGATTTGGCTTTTGAGCTGAAGAAGTATGGTATTGCCTCCGATTCCTCGGAGGTGAGTAAGTTGGTATTCAATGCCTACAGATATTTCCATGATAACGGCAATATCGCCATTGCTTTTGTTTCCAATAATTCCCGTACAACGCTTGTGGCTGAGTACAAGTTGAATGACAGTCTGGAACAGGGCAATAAGGAGGAGGCTTTGAAGATTGCCGAGGCGGAACTGGCGTTATCTTCTTCTGCTTTGGACCAGTTGAAGGAGCAGGTGGAACAGAACCTCAACTTAGTTCTTGTCAAGGGAACGTCGAAGATGGCTGATTTACTCATGGGTACGAATGGTGTGAAAGATGCAAGAAGCAAGGCATCCACCATGTTTGACAAATATACCAAAATGGTGGAGGCTTATCACTATGCCGAGGATAGTGTTCGTGGAAACATCGAAGATTTTACTTCCTTGCGTAGTGATATCGGGACGGTTTATCGTGACTATGCCCTGAAACTGATTGACATCTATGGCGACTCCATCAAGATGGTTTCTCCCGACTTGTTCGACTTCAAGCGTATAGAGTGGTTGGATGTGGATGAAATGTTGAAGTATGTTGAGTTGGAATACAACAAACTTTCGGAAAAATGTGGAGTCTTGATCAGTGAGATTTCTGATAGTTTTCGTGCTTCTTTGCAGGGTTCTCTGCAGGCTTACAAGTCTTTGTCGAATGGCAACAAGTCCTTGGGCTTGGCGATGGCAGGACTGACCATGCTCGAACACTATATGGGTGCTGGCGAACGCGCTAATCGATTGAGGTCTGATTTATCAGTTTTCCAAACTAGCGTGAAGCATGATGCCACTCGCATCAAGGCTGATATGGGACGTTTGTTGGTGATCTGCAAGACGCTCAATGATGTGGTAATCCCGAAGGCGAATGTATTCTTGCGTTATGGAGAAAAACTGTTAGATTCTGACTTGAAGGCGAGCCTTGATGCCTTGTATGAGAATGAGGAAATTCGCCCATTGGAGGAACAACGAAGAAGTTTGCTCCAGCAGATGAAGACATTGGATATAGAAATGAACGATCATCTTCAGAACATCGATGTCTATACTTCGCTGATTAATGACATCACAACCACCTTGGAGTCAAAGCAGGGAAGCTATATGGACGCGAAGGCGAAGAAACCTTCCAAGCCTTTCTTCCTCGTCAACTGGCTCACCTTTGGTATGGCCAATAAGAACTATTATCGCGACTTTGCTGAATGGAATGCGGTATGCTTCCCTCTTGTAAGAGAATACGAGAGCTATCAAGTAGATTTGAAGTTGGATAAGGAGGAATTGGAATCGCATAGTGAGGAACAAACCCGTATCAAGAATGAGTATGCCAAACTCTCAAGTGAGCTGGATAAGGTTTCTAAGGAAATCAGAAGTAAGATCGTTTGCTCTGATGACTTGAAGCTGAAGATGCTGAAACATCTTCGTGACATGGTTGCCATGTTGAAACTTGGACGTGAAATCATGGAGAGCAAAATAGACGAAAAGTTGGTGCATACAGTAGATATTCCGAACATCAAGGATAAAACTCAATTGCCTGTTGACGTAGAGCAGAATCTCTCGCAGTTCACAGACTTTTTGGCAGAAAATCTCCATGCAAATAAGGAAATGGCACGAAATCTGCTTGATGGTGTATCTGAATATACAAAGAATCAGAAGAAGATAGAGGGAAATGCTGCCCAGCAAAAACCTGCTGAATATAGTGAGGAGGAGTTGATGCAGGTAACTGGTGCCATGGAACAATCCTTACAGAAAGGCATCGCCCTGTTTGACAGTTTTGCTAAACTCAAAGCGCAGCAACTCAACGAGCAGCTGACTTCTGCTGCTTACGATAAGGAGTTGAAGAAACATACTGATGAATTTAAGCGTGAGATGGCTAAAATAGACAACAAGAGTGCTTATCTTCGTGAGGTGTTCAAGCGTATCAATCTGGCAGGCAGCGAGGAGGAACGTAAGCAGGCTATGGAGTTGATGAGCGATTTGAGCGGTTACTCTCTCTCGGAACAGGAGTTCGCAGAATTTATGAATGGTAAGAAACAAATAGAATTATAAGGCGTATGGAAAGTTCAAGAAGACAGCAAACCCAGACTGATTTGGGTATGGATTTCGCTAAGGAAGACCAAAAGCGTGAGGCGGCTCTTGCCAAAGAACAGGCGAGGGCTGATAAAAAAGCTGCAAAGCGCGAGAAGATGATGAACAGATCGTCTTATCGCATTATGGTAGGTACGGCGAAGTATATGGACAAGTATTTCTTGGACCCTATCCTTGGCTTCATCCTTCCTGCCGGTATCGGTGATGCTTTGTCGAGCGTGTTAGCATTCTCGTTCATCTATTATAGTCTGTGTGTGGTTAAGTCTATTCCGCTGACATTGGCTGTCATCTATAACATCTTGATGGATGTGCTCATTGGTGCTATACCTTTCTATATAGGTGATGTGCTGGATGTGTTCAAGCGCTCGTATGTAGAGAACCTGAGATTGATTACTGGCTATATCGAGGATGACAAGGAGATTATCAACAAGGTGAACAAGAAGGCATTCTGGACGGCTGTGTTCATCGTCGTGCTTTGCTGGTTGATTTATCTGATTATCTCATGGACCATCAGTTTGAGCACTTGGGCTTATGATTGGATTGTTTCGTTATTCTAAAAAAGGATTGCTTATTCGTGCTGAAACCCGAAAGCTTGAGGCAGGAGATGATCGGTATCTTAAAGGATATATGATAGTACCTTATCCAGTAAAGAGAACAGTTCTTCCTTTTTCCTTGAGGTTGAGGTCAGCCTGACCGATATGTTCGGTCAGTACGATGTCCTTCATCTGCATGTGTTCAATCATCTTTCTATAGAGATCGGCAAAGTCACGACCTCCACGAATGGAACCTGCAAAATATATTTTCTTTTTCATCATTCTTGGTACTTTAAAATTTCTTTTCTATGTGAAATAAGGAATTTTATCTTTTATCGTGAATTTTGATAATCAATTAATCAATGATGTGATTGATTACCATACCTGCGATTGCCATACCGAAAGTGGCGGTGATGTGGCAGAGTGAACCATTGATCTGTGCCTTCGTAGAGCACCATTCATGTTCTACAAGGCTCTGGTCGCCAGGTGCATCATAGACGGCTGTGTCTGTTCCCCGTTCTCCGCTGAGTAGTTTCGCTTTCGGGCATAAGCAACCGCCAGTGCCGCAGGCTTTGTTTATGCCCATATTCTTCATTGGCGTTTCTACGCTATAGACGCATTGGAACTTGCGGCGAGGGAAGGTCTTGTTCTTCTTGAATTTTTTACGCAAGGCTTTGGCTAAAGGATCACCTTCTACCTTCCAGAACTCAGCCTTTCTGACCATGAACGGGTCGCGTCGTAGAGCAGCACCCATAGAAGATATGAATGTGATTTCTTTAGGAAGGGCAGTGGCACGGAGTATCAGGTCGGCCTTATCCTTGAGTGAGTCGATGGCATCAATGATGAAGTCATATTCCTCCATGTGGAATTCGTCGGCCGTTTCTGCCTGATAGATTTTCTGATAAGCCGTAATGTTGGCATTGGGATTGATTTCCAGCAGTCGTTCGCGCAGTGCATCCACCTTTACTTCTCCGATGGTACGGCTTGTTGCCATCAGCTGGCGGTTGCAGTTGGTTACGCATACCCGGTCGCTGTCTACGATTGTGATGTTTCTCACGCCGCTTCTCAGCAGGCCTTCTGCACACCATGATCCTACTCCTCCGATACCGAAGATGAGCACCCGTGCAGCCTGAATTTTCTCAAGATTATCCTTTCCCAGGAGCAGTTCGGTGCGTCTCTGCATTCCCCGCTCCATTGTCGTTATTTTATTCTCCATTTTATCGTTTGTAAAGAATTCTAATGTATATTCTGATGCAAAGTTAGTGAATAAAATCCGATGTCGGCTGATATGAATAAATGTTTATAATTCTTTAACTCATTTTCTTATCCCATGCAGCTCGTTACTCCGAGCGTAGTGCCGAGCGCCGTCAAGATTGTGAGTACAATCTGAAAAATCTGTTTCCAAGTTTCTTTCTTCATAATTTTCTAGTTTTTTTAGTGATTAATAATGTTCTTGATTACAGGTGCAAAGGTACTACATTTTTCCTACACCACCAAAAATCACCTTGCAGAGTTATGTGAAATTCCATTAACATTTCTGCCATATTGTGTTAAAGAAAATAACTCGTCGTTTTGCGGGTCATAACTCATAGCTTTATGATGAGATAGTCATAGTTTTAGGGGCAATGAATGTATGCATCTCGATACCGCTAAAAAATCGATTACAAATTACAATTTCAGTTATTACAGTTTTATTTTGACCCAATATCACGCTTTTAAAATGTAAGTATAGAAAAGTATATATAAATATATAATTATATATATTTATATATAAATATTTGTAGTAACAGATTGTTACTACCTTCAAACCCTTATACCCCCTCAGGAAAAAACTGTAATAACTGAAATTGTAATTACCGTAATACAAATAATCTTCCAAAATCCTTGGTTGTTTCAAAAACATTTCGTAGCTTTGTGGGCAGCATTACCAATTTTATATGGTTTTTCTGCGGTGCCTTCACCTTCCGGTGGGGTTGGAGTAATACTTTGCGCCCACATCATGGATGGCATAATCATGGTTGTCACGAACAAGAGCATCGTGAAAAGCCATCTCGATTTTACAAAATTCTTTTTCATATTTTTTGTTTTTGAATTAATAATATCCTGTAGTCTTGAATCATGGCTTAGCTCATGATTATGGCGAACAGCAGAAGAAACAATGCCACTATAAAAATAGCCTGTTCCTCTTTCATGAAAGTCTCTATCATATTTTCTATGGTGCAAAGATAGTCTTTTTTTGCAATAGTTATAGTGCCAAGTTTGTTGTTTGGTGGATTTGGGCGAATGAACTCCTTTGATAAGATTGCGGGAAAAACGCATTATTTGTCTCTTTATAAATTCTTTTTCATAAAATATTGTTGGTTTTCAAATAATATTTGTATCTTTGCACTTGGATTTGGCGAAAGCTATTTTCAAGACATTTTAGTAAAAACAAAGCATTGACTATTATTTCGCGTTCACAAAAGAAAAAGCCTGAGAAACTGATTTCTTTTCCGCAGAAGGAGTAATCGGAATGCTGTTTGCAGTGAAGCCTCTGTTTTAGAGGAAGTTTGCTCGCACACTCATGTGTATTGTTGATGTTCATACCTATATGGTGTGGACATCCGTTCCTACATGAGTGGCGGGTTTTCATTCTCAGGCTTCCCGTGAACGCGAAAGGAAAGGGGTCCGCACCTTTTTCCTTTCTCCATCCATGATGCTCTCTCCTTGCAGCAAGCCGTCTTGATAGTTGGATGCGACTTAAAACAACTATAAGATGGCAGCGATTAATGATTTAATTGCTCGAATACAAGACCCGGAACTTCGCCTTCATGTGGCAAAGGAGGTGAAAGAGCTGACCAAGCATAAAAAGTTTGGACTTGTGTTTGAGAATCATGTGCCAGAGATGACTTTGCTCTATGACTATCCTATCAGCCGTGGATGCAAGGTGATTCGCAAGGTGGATGATGACAAAAGGCTCACAGAGGATATTCTTTGGGAGGTGATGCGTGTGTGCCGTGGGATGGCTACTTGCCACCATTCTATAACAGGTGAGGAACTGCAAGTTTCTTGCCAAGACCTCATTTGTGTGGCAAAGAATGGTGAGCCAATTTATCCTTGCCTCAAATATGTGGACTCTGTAAAGAATGCTCCCGATAGCGACCTTTGGCACACGTTGATAGAGGCGGACAATTTTCATGCTCTCCAACTCTTGGCTTATCTTTATCCGCAACAGGTGGATTGTATCTATATAGACCCTCCCTACAATAGTGGTGCTACCGATTGGAAGTACAACAATAATTATGTGGACGGAAACGATAGTTACCGTCATAGTAAATGGTTGGCTATGATGGAAAGTCGCTTGTTACTTGCCAAGAAGTTGCTGAACCCGAAGAACTCGGTACTGATTGTAACGATAGATGAAAATGAATGCGTTCATTTAGGATGCTTGTTAGAGGAAATGTTCCCAGAGGCAAGTATTCAGATGATTAGTAGTGTGATAAATCCAAAGGGGAATCGAAGGGATAGCGAATTTTCTCGTTGTGAAGAATATATTTTTTATTTGCGATTTGGTAATGCTGCTTTAAATTCTGCAAATGAAGATATGTTACGCAATATAGAAGTAAGGAGAACTAAAAAGAAAATAAGATTAAGGGCTCTGCTAAGAGGAGCGAGTAATCATGGAAGAAGGACAGATAGACCTAATCTGTTTTATCCTTTGCTGTTTGATAAGAATACAGGGAAATTTATTGGTCATGGTCCAATACTTGATATAAACGAAAATCGGAAAAACTATTGTCCGTTAAATGATTGTGTTGCAATGTGGCCAATAGCTCAAAATGGAGAAGAATTGACCTGGAATCTTAAGCCTTCGACATTGTTGGAAAAATGGAATAATCATTTCCTTAGTTTTGGTGAATTTGACGGAAAAGGTCGTGTTGGATATTATTTATCTTCTGGTCAAGAGGCATCTTTTTATAAAGGATTGTATACAATAGTTGGGACTGATTCTGATGGAGCTTATGTCTTAGAATTAAAAGATGAATCTAATAATGAGGTTCGACCATTAACAATATGGAACAAAAAGAGTCATTCTGCTAGTGAATATGGTACAACTTTAATCAATAAAATTATTGGTTCTGGTCGTTTCTCTTTCCCCAAGTCCCTCTATGCCGTCCATGATGCCATCCGTTTCTTCGTTGCCAACAACCCAAACGCTCTCATCCTCGATTTCTTCTCGGGCAGTGGTACAACCCTTCATGCCGTCAATCTCTTGAATAAGGAGGATGGCGGACATCGCCGTTGCATCATGGTGACCAACAATGAGGTGAGTGCCGAGGAGGAAAAGGCATTCCGAGCCAAAGGTTTGCACAAGGGTGATGAGGAATGGGAGAAGTTTGGAATAGCTCGCTATGTGAACTGGCCTCGTACAAAATGCTCCATTCTTGGTGTGGATGTAAATGGAAAGCCAATTCAGGGAGATTACATTACTTCCAATACGGAAGAGAAGGTGGTGAGAAGAAGTATCAAGCAAATTAGCCTTGACCTTCGTGATGAATCCTTGGGAGCAAAATTGAAGAAACAAATCGTTGGTTTGATTGGCGACAAGAAGATGCCACAAAATGCGGTTAAGGCTGAGTGCCCATATCTTGTGCCAGAGGATGCTAATAATGCAATCCTCTTCGACGTTGCCAAGATAGACGAGTTTATGGAGGAAATTCATGAGAGTATTGATACCATCTACGTGGTTACTTCTAATAATAAGGCATTCACCGCAGTCAAAAAGGAACTGGATGAATTGCCCGAAAAGACAAAGACTGTACCTGTTACGATTCCTATGGCTGAAGGCTTTGTTGCAAATGCGGCTTACTATAAGTTGACTTTCCTTGATAAAGATAAGGTTTCGCTTGGCGCCCAGTTGAACGAACTGCTGCCTATCTTGTGGATGAAAGCAGGTGCCCATGGTGTGTGTCCTACTCATGTGGATGGTGAGTTTATGGTATTTCCCGAGAACAAGATGGCTGTCTTGAACGATGAGTTTGCCATAGACGAGCTGAAAGAGGCATTGCGGGACAAGCCAGAGGTGGAGACCGTTTACATCATCGAAGATAGTGAGGAGAATTATCGCACGTTGGCTGCAAGCCTGAATGTTAAGCAGACTTATCAGCTTTACCGTGACTATCTCGACAACTTTAAGATTAATATAGAAAGAAAACAATAAGGCACGTATGTTAGTAGAATTATTTGAATTTCAGAATAAAGCACTTGGCAGTCTGCGAGAGCGACAGGTGAAGGCACAGCGTCGCTATAAGCAAGATGGTGAGAAGAGCATCATACCTTTTACAGCCCCTACGGGTGCTGGAAAGACTATCATCATGTCTGCATTTATCGAGGCTCTCTATACTGGCGACACCTATCAAGGGACTCAGAATGATGCCATCGTGCTATGGATAAGCGATGCACCTGAACTGAACGAGCAGAGTAAGGACAAACTCTACAAAGTGGCAGACAAGTTGAGAAATCGCCAAGTTGTGACTATAGATGAGCAGAACTTCAAGGCCGACAAACTTCAGTTGGGCACCATTTATTATGTGAATACCCAGAAATTTGGGGTAAACAGCAATCTTGTGAAGTATAGCGATAGCCGTAACTATACAGGTTGGGACTTCATGCGCAACACGATAGAGGAGTATGGTGACAAACTTGTGGTTATCATTGATGAGGCTCATCGTGGTGCCAAGCCCAATGAGATTGGTACGCAGATGAGCATCATGCAGAAGTTTGTTCTTGGTTCGGAGGCAGACAATATGCCGTCCATGCCATTGGTAATCGGCATGAGTGCCACCTTGGAACGATTCAATGAATTGGTGAAATCTGCTGATTCTACGCTGTTGCCTAAGGTGGAGGTTACTCCCGATGAGGTGCGTGCGTCAGGCTTGCTGAAGGATGAAATCAAAATACACCATCCCCAGACAGGAGAGGCTTTCGCCGAGATGACCTATCTGGCGGAAGCTGCAAAGGACTGGAAAAGTAAATGCCAGCATTGGGAGGCGTATCGTCAACATGAGGATGTGGAAGTGAGACCAGCCCTGGTGGTTCAGGTAAAGAACAAAAAGGATGATAAGTTGTCTGAGACCAACCTCGACGAGTGCTTGCGCATCATTGAGGCTCATGCCGGGATTTCATTGAGAAGTGGTGAAGTGGTACATACTTTCGACACCAAGGAATCCATAACAGTCAATGGGCTTGAAGTGCGTTATCTCGACCCTTCACGAATATCGGAGTCCAAGGACGTAAAAGTCATCTTCTTCAAGGATAATCTTTCCACAGGTTGGGATTGTCCAAGGGCTGAGACGATGATGTCGTTCAAGGTGGCATCAGGTTACACCAACATCGCCCAACTGCTAGGAAGAATGGTGCGCACTCCTTTGCAGAAACGAATAGAGACTGATGATACTTTGAATGAAGTACAGCTTTTCCTTCCTAATTTTGATGCGGTTACCGTAGAACGGGTGAAGCGAGAATTGGAAGGTACGATTCCTACTCATGTGGAAACCAATCCTTCGCCTAAGCAGGTATTGGAACTTAGGGGCAACTTGCCTTGTGGACTTTCACGACAGGAAGTGTTCGAGGCTATCAATGCCGCTCAGATAGATAATTATGCGATACCGCAAAAAGGCATTACGGATTATCGAAAAGCTCTTTTCAAACTTTGCCATTTGCTGGTTCGCACTCGATTGTGCAGAGATGCAGTCAATAAGCTGAAGAATGATATCGTCGGTCAGATAACTGATTTCGTCAAGGATTTGCAGGATGCTGGGACTTACCAGCAGACGATGGAGAAAATCCGCACCATGAACGATGTGGTGTTAGCTTTTGATGCCTTGGGCAAAAGCGCAAAAGAGGGCGAGGATGGCAAACTCATTCTTTCAGAGTCGGATATAGATACTTGGAGCGAGAATGTGGAAACACGTTTTGGAAAAGATGGCGTGCTGAAAGCTTATCGCAAGGCTCGCCTGGATGAGTATGACAATACTGAACTGCGTTTACATTTCATTCTCTATGCCTGCAATCAGTCGTGTATGGAACAACTTGATAAGTATTGCAAGGAAGCGTTTCATAAGTATGTCAATCAGTATCGTCAAAAATTAGAGGCTTTTGGGGAGGAAGTGAAGCGTGAATATGAGAAAATAGTAAAGGCTCATGTTTCCACGTCACCCTTCGATTTGACTCTACCAGACTTAATGGTTACGAGCAAGCATCCCGATGGAACTGTTTGTACTGACCATCTATATGCGGATGGAGATGGAAAGGCTGTATTTAAGTTGAACGAGTGGGAGCAAGAGGTTCTTGATGTAGAAAGACAGAAGGAAGGTTTTGTTTGTTGGGTTCGCAATATTCCCAACAAGGAAGGTTCTCTATGCTTTCAGTACCGTTTGGGCATA
>OIXQ01000869.1_pt1 | contig 12514 bp, 9 predicted proteins | sample 1587791 | NCBI WGS metagenome assembly OIXQ01 (sample SAMN03283273) | human gut metagenome | biome: human-associated habitat; material: feces | host: Homo sapiens | place: Peru | collected 2012
GGGGCGTTGCCCCAAACCCCACAAGGGAGCTCCGCCCCTTGACCCCGCAAGGGGGATTCCCCCTTGACCCTTTTTGGGCTGCCCGGCTTGAGCGCTTTTCCCTTACAGGTTCTTCAGATAGGCTTTAATTGCCTCATCCTTGCTGTCGCGATAGAAGTATTCCGCGAAATGCTTTCCAGAAATCGTTTCCTTCACAAAATCCTGATCCAAATCCTTCAAAATATCCAGCAGCGGACGGTACGTCACCTTCTTCACTCCGTCCAGAATCTTCTTATTCCGCTGCTCCGGCACAACACGCTCCTTCGGATAGCCGTTGCCATGCCCGAAACCAAACAGCTGCTGGAAAATCATCTCCAATTTCAGCTCCGCACCCCAGCCGAAGTCTTTGGCGAACGGAAGCGCCACACAGTTGCCGTCGTTGATCTGCGCAAACATGTAGCCGTCCGACGGATCCACCAAATGCCCGCACAGCACGCCGGGAAACGAGTTGCACGCCAGCATCGCGCCTTCGCCCGTTCCGCAGCCTGTTACGACATAATCCGCCGCACCCGTTTCCAAAAGCAGCGACGCCAAAAGCCCCGCCTTCACATACGTCAGCTGGCATTCGTCCTCCGCCGTGTACATGCCGTAGTTCACCACTTCATGGCCCATCGGTTCAACCACCTTGCGCAGCACGCTTTCAATCATCGCGTTTTTGGCAGCCTGGCTGTTCTCGTTAATCAGCGCAATTTTCATAGGTTCTTTTCCTCCATTTCGTCCGCAGACGTTTTTCCATTTGATTTTATCACGCGCACGGAAAATTTGCAACCCGCCTGCCATGTATCCTTCAAAATTTTGCAGGGACTTCTGCAGTGTTTTCATGCATCAGCGAAAAGGTTACATGACGCTTTTTCTTTCGCAGATGTCCGAAAAAAGTGATTAACCAGCGGGTTATTCGACCTTTTTGCGGGCTGAGCGGGCAATGGAATTATCCACAGCCGAACTTGTGGAAAAGCTGTGGAATCTCCGCAGGTTTTGCCGAAAGTTCCCGTAATCACCCGCTGAAAATATCCACAAACGGTGGAATGTGCAGCCTGTGGATACGGTGGATAAGCCGAAAACGCCGCGTTTTGCAGGATTTCTTGCAACTCCAGCGCGAAAAAAATCGAGATTTTCTTGGCGAACAGGCAGGAATCCCCCTTCAGGAACTCGAATATACAAAGACAGAGGGGATTCCCTGACTGGAACGCAACCGCCGTGTCCACAGCGCTGTGGAGAAGCAGGCTGGATATCCACAGGGTTATCCTTGTGGACAAACCCTTGCAAAATCAAGCGGGAAAGGGGTTATCCACAGCATCCACATCCCCTACTACGACTGCGGAAATATAATTCCCTGCATTCTCTCATGGGAGGGCTTCGCGCCATGCAATTTACTACCAATGTTCAGCTGCTGCTGGACGGCTTGAATACCGTTACCCGCGCCCTGTCGGCTCGTCCGACAAAACAGATTTTAGAGGGCGTGCACCTTTCCGCCGTGGGCGAGCATGTGAAACTGACCTGCTCTGACGGCAACCTTTCTATTGAAATGTCGATTCTGGCGGACGTAAAAGAGGAAGGCACAGCTGTTCTGCCGGGCCGCCTGTTTACGGAACTGAGCCGCAAGCTGCCCGGCGGGGAAGTGACCATCCGCGTGGGCGAAAATCATGCGGCGTCGATTCGCTGCTTATCCTCGAAGTCGAATCTGGCGGGTATGAACCCGACTGATTATCCAGAAATGGCGCGTGTGGCGGAGGGCACGACCGTCCGCATTCCGCAGGATAAACTAAAGGAAATGATTTCCCGCGTAGTGTTTGCGATTGCGACGGAAGACAACCGCCAGATTTTAACAGGCTGCCTGCTGGAGGTTGAACCAACCGAAGCGCGTCTGGTGGCACTGGATGGCTTCCGGCTGGCGATTCAGAAGGCGGTTATGCCCTTTGAGCTGCCCGGCGGAAAAGAAAATGTGCGTGTAGTCATTCCGGGGCGCGTGCTGAACGAAATGAGCAAGGTGCTCGGCGACACGGATGAATACTGCACGCTGGTGTTTGACCAGTCGCGCATGACGGCATCGTTCGGGACGACGACGCTTTCGACGGTGCTGCTGACGGGCGAGTACATCGACTATCGGAAAATTTTGCCTGCTTCCTTCCGCACGACGGCGCTGGCGGATCGCGTGGGCGTGCAGAACGCCATTGACCGTGCGAGCTTGATGGCTCGGGAAGGCAAGAATAACCTGATTCGCATGTCTTTTTCGGGCGATACGCTTGCCATCTCGTCGAACGCGGAACTGGGCGACGTGCTGGAAGAGTTGGAGACGGAACTGACGGGCGATCCGATTGAAATCGCCTTCAATGCGAAGTACATCACCGACGTGATTCGCAACATCACGGACGAAAAACTGTGCATGCGCTTCAACAGCAATGTCAGCCCGTGTGTGATTGCGCCGCAGGAAGGGGAGGATTACCTTTACCTGATTCTGCCGGTGCGCGTGTTCACCTAATAAGAGGATAAAGCTGGAAGAAAACCGGGCGCACGGGGAAAAGCTGTGCGCCCATTTCGCGACCAATCCGATATAATACTATTTTCAGATTCGCCTGCGCCATCTGCTTGCACCTTTTCCCCTCTGGCGTCCGGTCGTTCCACTTAGCGTAGCGCTGCTACGCTGCGTTTCACTTCCGTTAGCCAGAGTGAAAAATTCGCGGCGCATCTTGGCGCATTCTTATCTGAAAATAGTATAATTCATAACGAAAATGCAGATAGAAACCATTCGGCTGCGGGACTTCCGCAACTATCATTCGCTAATATTGACCCCTCATCCGGGCGTGAATATTCTCCTCGGACAAAACGGCTCCGGCAAAACAAACCTGCTGGAAGCCGTTCATTATTGCGCCCTTGGACGCTCACACCGCACAGGATTAGACCGCGAAGTGGTGCGGAAAGGCGCAATGATGGCGGCATCAGGCGTGACGCTGCGCAAAAAAAGCGGCAAAACAGAGATTGCGGTAAAATTAACGCCATCAGAAGCGCGGAAAAAGACGGTTTTTATTGACTGCAAACGCGCAGAACGCATTTCAGCGCTGATGGGACATGTACAGTGCGTGATTTTCTCGCCGGAAGACTTGATGCTGGTCAAGGAAGGCCCTGCAATCCGCCGCAGAATGCTTGATATGATGCTTTCACAGCTGTCAACGGCCTATTTCAGCGCCCTTCAGCAGTATCAAAAGGCGCTGGAGCAGCGGACGGCACTGCTTCGCGAGGCAAAACGCGGGATAACGCCTGATCCGGTGCTGCTGGATACGTTTGAAGAAGCAATGGCAACACCATGCGGCATCATCATGCCTTTGCGGGATAAATTGGTGAAGCAGCTGGCGAAAATCGCGGCGGAGAAGTATGAGCGAATCAGCGGACGGCCGAACGAAATGTTCAAAATGACCTATCAACCGTGCGTGCCGGAAACGAGTAATCCCGTGCCGGCGATTCGAGCGGAACTGAAAAAAAGCAGGCAGGAGGACATTCGCGTTGGCGGTGCGAGCTGCGGCATTCACCGCGAGGACATCGGGTTGTCGCTGATGGGGCGAAGCATGAAGGTGTTCGCGTCGCAGGGGCAAATCCGCACGGCGGCGTTGGCAATTAAGCTGGCACAGCTGGAGACGTTCCGCGCAGAAACTGGGGAGACACCGATTCTGCTGCTCGACGACGTGATGAGCGAACTCGACATGACGCGGCGCACGCGGCTGCTGCGCGAAATCGAGGGCGTGCAGACATTCATCACCTGTACGGATGAAAGCGACCTCGACGGCTGCCGAGAAAAACGGAGTTACCGCGTGTGGATGGACAGCGACGGGGAAGGGCATGTTCAGGAAGAGTCGGCGGGCGACGAAGTGATGAAGCCGGACTTGCTGCATGACCCGGAGCTCGATGAACCATCCGGAAAATGAAATTGTTCCACGTGAAACATTCGGCTGGCGGGCAGAAAAGTGCCTGCCGGCTGTTTTTGTATAATGCGCTGAGACGGAGCGAACAATGCGACGGACAAAGGACGGACCATCGAGGCAAATTAGAATACGAATATAAGCGAAATTCCGATGAAATACAGGAAAATCAAGCACTTCGCGAACAAAATAATTATATTATCATCACTATGCAAAGAACGTCAATAAAAGCAGCGTAAAAAGGAATGTTTCACGTGAAACATTGAATCACATCCGCCTTTGTGGTACAATGGAGACAGCAACAACGCAGGAGGAATCACGATGCCGAATTGGACGAAGCAGCAGGAACAGGCGATTCGCGCGCGCAACCACACCATCCTCGTCAGTGCCGCCGCTGGGTCGGGCAAAACCGCCGTGCTGGTGGAGCGGATCGTCTCGCTTGTCCGCGAAGGCGCGTCGATGAATCGGATGCTCATCGTCACGTTCACGAAGGCGGCAGCGGCGGAAATGCGCCAGCGCTTGGCGAAGCGAATCAGCCGAGAGGCTATCAGCCGCGAACCGGCGATGGTAAAGGCACTTGATGAATTGGAAACGACGCAGATTTCGACGATTCACTCATTCTGTCAGCGCGTCATCCGCAGCCACTTCGAGCAGGTGGGCGTAGACCCGCTTGTCCGCGTGTGCGACGAACAGCAGCAGAAACTGCTCTTTGAGGCCGCATTCACGACGGCAATGGACGAGCTGTTAGACGAGCGAACGGATGAAAACTTCCTTCTGCTGGCGGATGTGTGGGATCAGGACAAACTTTTGTCGCTGACGGCGCAGCTGTACGACTTCCTGATGGCGCTGCCGAAGCCGTTTGCATGGCTGGATGCGCACGTGGAACAGCTTTCGCAGCCGATTTTGCAGCAGCCGTGGGTGGAAACGCTCGAAAATGCGGCGAAATTGCAGCTGGGGGCGATGGATGATGCGCTAATAGCGATGCGCAGCCTATTCGACCTGCCGAACGCGGTGATGGATCGCATGGAAGCGCTGAATGCGGACGCGCAGCTTGTTTCGGCGCTGCAAGGTTTGGAGGGGGAGGCGCTTCGGACGGCGGTTGCGAACTTCGCCCTGCCACGATTGTCCCCGAAACGCGGCCTGTCCGCGGAAGAAAAGGAATGGGGGAAGCGCTTCAGCGAGGGGCGGACGGCAATCAAAAAGCGCGCAGAAAGGGCGAACGAGCTGCTGAATCCCGATTTTGCGCAGCTGGAACAGGAACTTCCGGCGATTCAGGCGCAGCTGCGTGGGCTGGCGGCACTGGTCAAACGGACGCATCAGCATTTCCGAGAGGAGAAAAACGCCCGGAACTGCATGGACTTTGGGGACATGGAGCAGTACACGCTCGACATTTTGGAGCAGCCGGAAGTGCGGGCGCAGATGCAGGGGGAGTTTGACCACATTTTCGTGGATGAGTGCCAAGACGTGAGTCAGATACAGGACGCGATTCTACAAGCCATCCACGGAGCACAGAACTGCCTGTTCATGGTCGGGGATGTGAAGCAGTCGATTTATCGCTTCCGAAAGGCAGATCCGACACTCTTTTTGGGGCGGATGCAGACGTTTTCGGAGGACGAGGGGGCGAGGGAGCGGAAAATCGTGCTCCAGCAGAACTTCCGAAGCAGCTTCCCGGTGCTGGATGCGACGAACCGCGTGTTCCGGCAGACGATGCGCCCCGCGGTGACGGAGCTGACCTATGCGCCGGAGGATGAGCTGATTTGCGGGCTGGGTGCGCGGGAGGACGATCCGCCTGTGATGGTGCACCTGCTGCGTGGGCCGGACATCAGGGATGCGCTGGGGGTGAGCGCGAGCGAGGCGGCGCAGGTGCTGAAGGCGGCTGGCCACAAGGAAGTGCTGCGCACAGAAACGCGCGTGGTGGCGCAGCGCATCAAAGAGCTTTTGGGAACGACGATGCCGGATGGAAAGGAGATTTCGTACCGCGATATGGTGATTCTGCTTGCGCAGACGACGAATCTTGCGCAGACAGTTGTCGATGCGCTGACGGAAGAGGGGATTCCGACCTTTTACGACGGCGCGGAAAGCTATTTCAACCTGCCGGAAATCATGGATATGAAGGCGCTGTTGAGCCTGCTGGACAATGCGCAGCAGGATTTTCCACTGCTGACGGTGTTGAAAATGGTGCCATTCTCGTTGACGGACGAGGAATTGGCGCAAATTCGCCTGATGCAGACGGGGCAGAACGTGCCATTCTATCAGGCGTTCGCCAAAGCGTGCGACGGGGAGGATGAATTCGCCCAAAAGTGCCGAAAAATCAGCGAAAAACTTGAAACATGGCGGTTTCAGGCGGAAGTCATGCGGTTATCGGACTTCATTTGGCACCTGATGACCGATTCGGGCTACTACGCGGCGGTCGGGGCGCTCCCCAAAGGGGAAGTGCGGCAGGGGAATCTGCGGATGCTGTACGAGCGGGCGCAGGCGTTCGAGGTGGATGGTGGCGTCACGCTGGCGGCGTTCATCACGCGGATGGACGAGCAGGAGCGGGGCGGGGACAGCATGTCCGCCAAAATGCTGACCGAAAACGAAGATTTGGTGCGCGTGATGACGATGCACAAATCGAAGGGGCTGGAGTTCCCCGTGGTGTTCCTGATGAACCTGGAGCACTCGCTGCTGCGGGCGCAGACCGGCACAATGCTGCTGCATCCCAAGTTAGGCGTGGCGCTGCCGTACATCAACCGCAAGCTGAACATCTGCCGAAGAACGCTGATGCAGGAGGCTTTCGAAGAACAGCGGCGGCTGGACGAGCTGGCGGAACGGGCGCGCCTGCTGTATGTGGCGATGACGCGGGCGAAGCTGCATCTGGAACTGGTGGCAACTGCGGCGGGCGATGAGCGCACGAAGTGGAAGTTGGCTTTGCCGCCGAGCGACAGTCGCGTGCGAGGGGCTTTGAGCATGATTACATGGGTGATGCAGGCGATATCCACCGATGCACACACGAAATCCACAAATTATCCACAGGCCTCAACCCCATGGGATTGCCGAGATTGGGACGAACTGCCCCAGAAAACTGTGGATAAAGTAGGGGAGACGGAGGCGGATGCATCAAAGGTGCTTTCGCTTTTGCAAACGGCACCGCCGGAGGATATTTTTCCAGAAAAAACAATTCAGGCGGACATTCTGCCGCTGAAAACGTCGGTATCCGCGCTGGTGAAAAAGCAGGCGGACGAACTGCCGCTTTCGGATGCGGAGGAGGACGCTGAGACGAAGCACGCGGTGGATGAGAACGGTACGCCGCTGCTGCTGTCGGAACTGCCGCGCCGTCCGGCCTTCATGGAGGAGAAGCGGATGACGGCGGCGGAGCGCGGTACACTGACGCACCGGGCGCTGTCACTGATGCCGCTGGATGCGCTGCGGGCGGCGGACAATATCCCGACGGTCATCCGCGAGGCACTGGCAGCGATGCAGAAGCGCGGGCTGTTCACGGAAGAGGAGCTGCATATCATCAGCGTAGGCGCCATCAGCGGGTACTTCACGAGCAAAATTGGGCGGCGGATGCTGCAAAGCGGGAATGTCCGGCGCGAGTGGGCGTTCAACCTGCGCTTGACGGGTAAGCAGGCGCTGCTGCTGCAAGGCGTGATTGACTGCGCGTTCGAGGAAAACGGCGCGTGGGTGCTGGTGGACTACAAGACCGACCGCGTGGACGATGAGCAGACGCTGGTGAATCGGTACGCGGAGCAGCTGGCGTGGTACGCGCGGGCACTGGCAGAAATCACGGGGAAGCCGGTTAAGGAGCGATACTTGTATGCGCTGCGCGTGGGGAAGGCGATTGCCGTGCCGGAGATAGACGCGAAATAAGGCGAGAAAGGAATGTTTCACGTGGAACATCGTCGAATGGACTACCATTTGCACACGAATCACTCGATGGACGGGCGGCAGACAATGCCTGAGCTTTGCGAAACAATGCTGGCGCGCGGCGTGCAGGAAATCGCCCTGACGGAGCACATCGAACCCGGACATCCTGAAGAAGAGATGGACGTGCCGCCGGTGTGGGCGGATTGGTTCGCGGAGATTGCGCGCTGCCGGGCGGCGTATCCGGCGCTGGTCATCCGCAGCGGCATCGAGATTGGGGACAATCCGCTGTGTCGGGCGGAGACGAAGGCGCTGCTGGACACGCTGCCGCTGGATTTCCGCCTGCTGTCGCTGCACTTGGTGAACGGTGTGGACTGCTACGATTCGGAAAAGTATTTCACAGGCAAAACGCGTGCGCAGGCGTATCGGGAATATGCCGAGGCGAAGGCGGAATCGATACTGGACTGGGAGGACTTTGACAGCGTGGCGCACATCGGGTATGTGGCGAAGTTCTCCATCTACACGGGGAAGGAGCGCGCGCTGGTGTACGAGGATGCGCCGGATGCGTTTGATGCGATTTTCCGACATGTGATTGCGCTGGGAAAGTGCATTGAGGTGAATACATCAGGGTACGCGACGACGGGGGACACGTTCGCACATTCGTCGCTGATTCGCAGGTATATTGAGCTGGGCGGAGAGAATTTCACGTTTGGCAGCGATAGCCATGATACGGCACGGGATTATGCGGATGTGGAACGGGCGAAGGAGATGGTGCGGGCGCTTGGGGGAAAGTATCAGGTCAGTTTTGAGGGGCGCAAGGCGATATATTGGAAGATATGAGGTTAGGGGAAGCAGGATGCTTTTTCGTGCGAAAAGTGGTTGCAAAGTGGGGAAATTACGCTGAATTTTTGCCGAAATCAAAGAAATAATGGGTTTTCAGCACTCAAAACGCCAAAAAATTTGACAAAAAGGGTTTATCGTGGCATAATAAAGAGGATGAGCGAAATCAATCCGCAGGCGCGTGGGAGCGCTCCAGCGGCGGCAAGTAAAATTCATTTTGTCCGCGGTGAAAAGCCGAAGGGCGTTGACGGGGGTGCTCATTCTTGACAGAACAGATGACGGTGAAATACTACTACCACAGCGGGTTCTCGGTGGCGAGCGGCGAAACGCTGCTGGTGTTTGACTACTGGATGGGGCGGCAGGGGAAAAAGCTGCCCGCAGCGCAGCGGATTACGCCAGAAACGCTCAGCCACTTCAGCGAGGTGTTCGTGTTCATCAGCCACGGGCACGAGGACCACTTCGACCCGGTTGTGTATACATGGGAGCAGTATGCGCCGGTGACGTACATTTTGCCGGAAACGATGGATGCATCGCTGCATGGGCGGCGGATGGGCATCGGTGGTGAATTGACGCTGTCGCGGCATGTGAAGGTGAAGGCGTTCGACTCCACGGATGAAGGGCTGTCGTACCTTGTGGAGATGGACGGCATCCGCATCTTCCACGCGGGCGACCTCAACAACTGGCACTGGCGGGAGGAATCAACGCCGCGCGAGATTGAAGAGGCGGAACGCGACTTCCAGCAGGTGATGGAGACGATGCGCGGGGAAAAGGTCGATGTGGCGTTCTTCCCGGTAGATCCGCGGCTGGGCATGATGTTCGACGCGGGGCCGAACTATTTCGCGATGGTCGTCAAGCCGCGGCTGATGATTCCTATGCATTTCTGGGAGCGGGCGGAGGTCATCCGCGAATACGCGCGGAGAAGCCGTTCGCCGCAAACGGAGATTATCGCCATGACGACACCCGGCGACATGATTCTGCTTGAATTTGATGAGCAGGAGAACATGACCGTTCACATGCAGTCCGTCACCAGCGCGCCAGTCGCCCGGAACAAGAAGGTGCAGCTGGAAGCATACGACGGCGAGAATCCGTTTAACGATTCTGACCTGCCGGTGGATATGGAGTGATTTTCCTGTCGAAAGGGTTGACAGACGCGCCTTTCCGGGGTATCATAGAAGAGCGGCGCGCCCAATCGTGCGCCGGGAAAGGAAGTTCCACGCATGATTAACAAGGATATGACCGTTGGCGAAGTGCTGCGCTCCTGCTCGGACGCGGCGATGGACGCGGTGGTGAAGATTTTCACCGATATGGGGATGCACTGCCTGTTCTGCCCGCATTCGACGGCGGAAACGCTCGAAGAAGCCGCGATGGTGCATGGCAACGACGTTGAAGAGCTGGTTGCAAAGCTCAATACCGTTTTCCAAGCCAAATAAGCACAGACGGGATTCCTTTGCCCACAGGCAGGGGAATCCCAATTTGATTTTGGTAATACTATTCTCGGATTTACCTGCGCATTCTTATCTGGAAATAATATAAACGAGCAAACCGTTGATTTTACTGGCTTTGCGGACTTTTCCGCAGAAAAAAAACTATCAACGGGGCATGTGGATAAGACTGTGGATATTGTGGATTAACGGGCTGTTAGCCTTCCCAGAAATGTGGAAACTGTGGATAAGTCTGTGGAAAAGCGGTGAACAGCTGTGGAATACATGGGAATTTCCTGTGGAAGGGGTGTGCAAAAGTGATTATTGAGCATCAGGGACAGGCGCTGACCGTCGCGATGGAAATGGAGCGCCGCGCCATCCGGACTTACGAGCGAGCGCTGCTGCTGGCGAAGGACGAGGAAGTTCGCAAGGGCATTGAGGACATTCTGGGCGACGAACGGCGGCACTTGAAGCGCTTTACCGAAATGTGGGACAAGACCGTCAATTCGGCGGAACAGCAGGTGCTTTTGCAGGCGATGGCGGCGGATGTGCTGTTCCGCGGCGGCGTAACGGAAATGGCGCGGGAGGATGCGCTGACGACGCTGACGGGACTGTATCGGTATGCGATGGAGAGCGAAGCGAATGCGGTGGAGACATATACGAAATTCGCGGAGAAGTGTGAGGGAGAGGCGCGGGCAGCGTTTTTGGAGATTGTGCGGGAGGAAGCAGGGCACCTTGCGGAACTGAAGGAAAAATTGGGGGAAAACTAAGGAAAAAAGGGATAAACACGCGGAAGTAGGGGATTTTCGCGCTTCGCAGTGCATAACCATGTTATTGGGTTTCCCCGTTGCAGCACCCATCTCATCCAATTTCGCTGCGCTCAGCCAACGTTTCCAAAGGAGAAGGCTGAGCGTGCAACGTTCCCCAAAACATAAACGAAGCCCCTTGACGAAGCAAAATCCGTCGAGGGGCTTTTGGTTGTCCTCATGGTGTGCAGGGATTGTGGATAACTTTTTTGCAAATCAGCAAATCGTCCGGCACTCGATGTAGAAGCGTTTGTCGTGCGCGTGACCCATCGAGAAGGTCTTGCGCGGGAGGATGCCAAGCTGCTCAATCGCCGGGAAGAAATCCGCCTTGTTCAGCGCAGGCAGCAGGAAGCCCATCGCACCGTCCGCGCGGCTCAGGCGGCGAAGCACCTCGTCGCCGTGAATGTAGTCAATCGCGGCTTCGGGGTGGCGGCGCAGAAAGTCGTCCAGATAGCGCTGGAGCGTCGCGACGGGGAGTGCGCCGTCCGGGTGGGCAATGAACGCCGTCTGTTCGCCCGATGCGGAAACGACGCGAAGTTCCTGTGCATCCGCATCCGGCGGAACGAAAGACAGCGCCATCCCGTGCGCGACGCAGTAGGCTGACCAGTCCGCCAAAACATCCGCCGGATGGACGTTCGTCAGCACCCGGTGAACAGGCTCGAAAATCAGCGCATCGTCGTGGATGTTGACCAGCTCAACCATCGCGTAACGGGCAGGATGAACGGCGGCTTCCTCGGCGGGAAGGGTCGCTTTAAGCTGCTCGTAGTATTTTTTCGCGGTGGCGAGGGAGTGGTTGCCGTCGCCGACGGCGAAGAGAAGCGGGTCAGCGCCGAGGGCATCTTTTAAGCGATTCAAGGCGGCGGCGATGGCGGCTTTGTCCGTGTCGGATGTGACCGCCCAGCCGCGTGCATGGCCGCTCTGCTGCATGAGGTCGAAGTCGTAGAGCGGGGAAAGCTGGTCGCGGCGGGCGTAGAGCGGCTCGATGACGGTGCGCTGCGGGTCATCCAGCAGGAGCATGACGTGGCTGGACTCCAGCGGTGCGCCGTTTCGGACGGCAAGACGCGCGGGCAGGCGCGACGCAACGGTTTCCTCGGTCGGGCGAATGAGGGTCTTTGCGCCGTCGTAGCGGTACTGCTCCAAATCGACGCAGCAGACAAGCCCCAGCCGCTTGCCGGTGGACGTGGTGCGCTCCAGCAGCACGAAGCCGTCCGTCACACCGGGGTGCAGAATCTTCAGCGCGTCACGCATGGCAGCGTGAATCGCGTCGATGCGCTCCGGCGGCGCGGGCAGGTCGCATTCCGGGAGTATCAGGCGCAAGGTGGACGGCTGATGCCCGACCAGCGTGTTTACCCGCTGCCAATACTCCGGCTCGGACGTGTACTGGTCGCACGCGACGCACGCCCACGCCGTCCAATCCGCATCCGGGCGCGGCAGCAGGAACGTCCCCGGCACAACGCCGATGCCCGCAAACAGGTCATTGTTCATGGCACTTCATCCTTTCGGGAGAAAATTCATCACCTCCTATTGTAGGGCCTTTTGCCGCCGGGGTCAAGTACTTCTATTGTTCTTGAACAGCAGCGTGATGCACCAGACGCCGGCCGCGCCGATGATGGTGTATAGGATGCGGCTGAGAATCGCGCCCTGTCCGCCG
>OIXQ01000871.1_pt1 | contig 12510 bp, 8 predicted proteins | sample 1587791 | NCBI WGS metagenome assembly OIXQ01 (sample SAMN03283273) | human gut metagenome | biome: human-associated habitat; material: feces | host: Homo sapiens | place: Peru | collected 2012
GACTATAATACTCCAGATGGAACATGTATACGCGACTATATTGACATTATGGATTTAGCTGCTGCTCACGTAAAGGCAATAGAGAGAATTCTAAATGTTAATGATACAGATAAGCTGGAATTTTTCAACATTGGTACAGGAACAGGAGTAAGTACCCTTCAAATCGTAAAAGATTTTGAGAAAGCCACAGGTGTAAAACTTAATTGGAAATTTGCGCCACGCAGAGAAGGTGATATCGAAAAAGTATGGGCTAACCCTCACAAAGCAAACACTGTATTGGGATGGAAAGCCACAAGAAAAATAGAAGATACATTACTCTCAGCATGGAAGTGGCAATTAAAGCTACGTGCTGATGGAATACAATAAAATACAATATTAAAAATCAAGAAAGGTAAAAAGATAAACACATGTTCTATTTAGACATGTGGTATTTGTGTTTGTGTTGTTATTATCCTCCGATGTGATATCGGGGGATAATTTTTAAAGAAGGTTGTCTTTTCGTACTACATCATTTCAATTCCTCATTTGTCTGAAATTTTCAGAACGTTAATTTGATTAATGGTTGTATATGGTCAATTTATTAAAAAAACAATCAAATATTTCATCTAACAAATAAATATTACTATATTTGCAAATGAAACGAAATATTAATATAAATATGGAATTTACTGCTAAACAAATTGCCGAATTCGTACATGGATGCGTTGAAGGTGATGACAATACTACTGTAAATACTTTTGCAAAAATAGAAGAAGGAAAAAAAGGAGCAATTTCGTTCTTGGCAAACCCCAAATATACTCACTATTTGTATTCTACAAATTCTAGTATCGTTCTGGTTAATAATGATTTGAAACTGGAACAGGACGTTCCTTGTACTCTTATACGAGTGTCAAGTGCTTATGAGGCGGTGGCACAGCTCCTGCAGTTATACGAGTCTATGAAGCCAAAGAAGACAGGCGTCAGCTCGTTGGCGAGCATTTCTGCTTCTGCCAAAATAGGTGAGAATTGCTATATTGCGCCTTTTGTTTGTATCGGAGATAATGTTGAAATAGGAGATGGTTGTCAGATTTATCCGAATGTCACGATCGGTGATGGCGTGAAGGTAGGCAAAAACACGATCCTCTATTCAAATGTTTCTGTTTATCATGGTTGCAAACTGGGCGACAATGTCACCCTTCACGCAGGTAGCGTCGTAGGTTCTGATGGTTTTGGTTTTGCCCCAGGTCCTGATGGCTATGACAAGATTCCTCAGATAGGCATCGTTACCATCGAAGACGACGTAGAGATCGGTGCTAACACCTGTATCGACCGCTCTACAATGGGTAGCACATACGTTCGTAAGGGTGTTAAGCTCGACAACTTAGTGCAGATTGCTCACAATACAGATATCGGAGAAAACACGGTAATGTCATCACAAGTAGGTATCGCAGGAAGCACAAAGGTAGGTCAGTGGTGTATGTTTGGCGGACAGGTAGGTATCGCAGGCCACATCACCATCGGCGACAAGGTATTCCTCGGTGCACAGAGTGGCGTACCTGGCAGCCTCAAGAGCGGTCAGCAACTCATCGGAACTCCTCCTATGGAACAGCGTGCATACTTCAAGTCACAGGCAGTTTTCCGTCGTCTTCCTGACATGTACAAGGAGCTCAACGAGTTGAAGAAACAAGTTGAAGAACTGAAGAAAAAGTAAATTATACACGTTGAATACCAAATTTATATAATAAGGGTTCTGAAGTATTAAACTACAAGTCCTTTGGGCATTCAACATCAAACATAAAAAAACAAAGATTATGTCAAAACAGAAGACTCTGAAGGGCAGTTTTTCTCTTTGTGGAAAAGGCTTGCACACAGGATTAAGCCTCACTGTAACTTTCAATCCTGCAGCAGAGAATACCGGTTATAAAATACAGCGTATCGATCTCGAAGACCAGCCTATCATCCAGGCAGTAGCTGAGAACGTAGTAGAAACACAGCGTGGAACAGTGCTTGGCAAAGGTGATGTGCGAGTAAGCACCATAGAGCATGGTATGTCTGCTCTTTATGCGCTCGGCATCGACAACTGTCTGATTCAGGTAAATGGTCCAGAATTCCCTATTCTCGATGGTTCTGCAGCTTTGTACGTAGAAAAGATTCAGAGCGTGGGCATACAGGAGCAGAATGCAGAGAAAGACTACTATATCATCCGTCATAAGATAGAGGTGAAAGACGAAAGCGGTTCGGTCATCACTATCCTGCCAGACGAAGACTTCAGTATCACAGCCATGTGCTCGTTCGAGAGCAAGTTCATCAACAGTCAGTTTGCTACACTCGACAAGATGGAGACCTACGCAGAGGAGATTGCTTCTGCCCGTACCTTCGTTTTCGTACGTGACATCATGCCATTGCTGCAAGCCAACCTGATCAAAGGTGGCGACCTCGACAATGCCATTGTGATCTATGAGCGCCAGGTAGAGCAGGCTCAGCTTGACCAACTCGCCGACCATCTTAAGGTTCCTCGCATGGATGCCAACAAGTTGGGCTATATCCAGCACCGACCTCTGCAGTGGGAGAACGAATGCACACGTCATAAGCTTCTCGACATTATCGGCGACATGGCTCTTATCGGTAAGCCTATCAAGGGTCGCATCATCGCTACCCGTCCTGGTCATACCATCAACAATAAGTTTGCCCGCCTGATGCGTAAGGAGATTCGCAAGCACGAGATTCAGGCTCCTATCTACAATCCTAACGAGGAGCCGGTTATGGACAACATACGCATCCGTCAGCTTCTACCCCACCGTTACCCAATGCAGTTGGTAGACAAGGTGATAGCCATGGGTCCAACCAGCATCGTTGGTGTGAAGAGCGTAACAAGCAATGAGCCATTCTTCCAGGGTCACTTCCCTGAAGAGCCAGTCATGCCTGGTGTGCTGCAGGTAGAAGCCATGGCACAGTGTGGAGGCTTGTTGGTGCTCAACCAGTTGGAAGAGCCTGAACGCTGGAGCACTTACTTCATGAAGATAGACGACGTGAAGTTCCGCAAGAAGGTAGTACCTGGCGACACCCTCCTATTCCGTGTAGAGCTGCTGGCTCCTGTACGCCATGGCATCAGCTCAATGAAGGGCTATATGTTTGTTGGCGACCAGGTAGTGGCTGAGGCAACCTTCACTGCACAGATTGTTAAGAATAAGTAAGAAAACTATCCTTTGACATGCAACACAGGCAAGAAAAAATATATATAAAAAGCCTCTCTGCATGTGAGACTTGAATCAACAATAGTTAATTAAATTGTAAACAAGAAATATGAATCAGATTAGTCCTTTAGCATTTGTTCATCCTGAGGCAAAACTCGGAGATAACAACATCATCGGTCCTTTCTGCTATATTGACAAAGACACCGTTCTGGGTGACAACAACGTGATGCAGAATTCTGTAACCATCCATGTGGGAGCACGAATCGGCAACAACAACGAGTTCTTCCCAGGTGCCAGCATCTCTACCAAGCCACAGGATCTGAAGTTCCGCGGTGAGCAGACAACCTGCGAGGTTGGCGACAACAACAGTATTCGTGAGAATGTAACCATTTCCCGTGGTACTGCCTCAAAGGGCAAGACTGTTGTCGGAAGCAACAACCTCCTCATGGAGTGTGTGCACGTGGCTCACGACTGTGAGTTGGGCAGCGGTTTGATCATAGGCAACTCTACAAAATTTGCCGGAGAGGTGGTAGTAGACGACAACGCTATCGTCAGCGCCAATGTTCTCGTTCACCAGTTCTGCCACATTGCAGGATACGTGATGATTCAGGGTGGATGCCGATTCTCACAGGACATTCCTCCATATATCATTGCCGGTAAGGAGCCAACAAGATACTGCGCACTCAACCTGGTAGGTCTTCGCCGCCGCGGTTTCAGCAACGAACTCATTCAGCAGATTCATGAGGCTTACCGCCTGCTCTACTCTAAGGGCGTACTGAAAGAAGGTATCGAGGAAATCAAGAAGAACCTGCAGATTACCCCTGAAATACAGTATATCATCGACTTCGTTGAGAACTCCAAGAGAGGTATCATTCGATAAAAGTAAAAGGGTAAAAAAGTAAAAAGGTAAAAAGAGCATTCTTGCTTAAGTTTATGAAACGAGCAAGGATGCTTTTTTCTTGAATATAAAGAATGATTCAACTTTCGCATGATATGAAGACATTGATTGTGGTCTTAGGTCCTACGGGTGTTGGCAAAACGGAGCTTTGCCTTTCGCTGGCAGAGCATTTAGGCACGCCTATTGTCAATGCAGACTCCCGTCAGATATTCGCCGAGCTCCCTATAGGAACTGCAGCCCCTACTGCCGAACAGCAGAAACGCGTGAAGCATTATTTCGTAGGCAACCGCCACATCGAGGACTATTACAGTGCTGCCCAATACGAGGCTGACGTGATGAAACTCCTAAAAGAGGATATCTTCAAGAATCACGACGTAGCCCTGCTCACAGGAGGAAGCATGATGTACATTGATGCTGTATGCAATGGCATCGACGACATCCCCACCGTACGTGATGACATCAGAGAATGGATGAAAGCACGTCTTGCCAATGAAGGGCTCGACACTTTGGTGGAGGAACTGAAAAACCTCGACCCAGAACACTGGGCCATAGTAGACAAGAAGAATCCACGTCGCGTGGTTCATGCCCTGGAGATATGTCACCAGACAGGAAAGACCTACACATCCTTCCGTACCAACAAGAAGAAGAGCCGTCCTTTCCGCATTGTCAAGATAGGACTGAACAGAGACCGTTCCGAACTGTACAACCGTATCAACCAACGAGTTCACGTCATGATGCAGGAAGGTTTAGAGGCAGAGGCAAGAGGCGTATATGCCTATCGTGATCAGACAGCCCTGCGTACTGTAGGCTACAAAGAGATGTTTGCCTATTTCGACGGCGCCATCGACCTGCATGAAGCGGTACGCCAGATACAGTCGCACAGCAGAGAATACATGCGCAAGCAGCTTACATGGTTCAAACGTGACGAGACGATACAATGGTTTCACCCCGATAATATTAAAGAAATCATAAAATATGTAGATAGCTGCTTGAAGATGGAATAATTTTACTACTTTTGCAAAGAAGTTTAAAAGAGTATTCAATATACAACAACAATGAACAAAATCAAGAACTTAGCAGCATGGCTGTGGCGCAAGTTCCGCGCTTTCTGGCCATGGTACAAGAATCTGTATCGAGGCAAGGCATGGTATACCAAGACTCTCATTGGCATAGCAAGCTGCATCGTGGCTTTCATACTGTATTTAGGTGCAGTGGATATTAACTTCCTCTGGCTGTTTGGTAAATCGCCAGGTTTCTTCTCTGGCATTACGAATCCTCAGACCAGCGAGGCTTCTGAGATTTACAGCGCCGACGGCAAGCTGATAGGTAAGTATTTCAACGAGAACCGTACTCCTGTAAAATACGAAGAGGTAAACCCAGCCTTCTTCAAGGCTTTGGTCGACACCGAGGACGAACGCTTCTACAAGCATTTGGGTATTGACCCCATCGGACTCTTTGGTGCCATGAAGGATGCCTTGCTGCATCACGATGCACGAGGAGCTTCTACCATCACCCAACAGTTGGCAAAGAATATGTTCCGCGTCCGCTCCCAGTACTCTACAGGTTTGCTGGGCAAGGTGCCCGGTCTGCGCATTCTCATCATCAAGAGCAAGGAATGGATTATAGCAGCCAAGTTGGAGGCTGTCTACACCAAGAAGGAAATCATCACGATGTATGCCAACACTGTAGATTTCGGTTCCAACTCGTATGGCATCAAGACAGCGGCAAAGACCTACTTCAACGTAAGTCCTAAGGAACTGACTACCGATCAGGCTGCCGTACTCGTAGGTATGCTTAAGGCTACCACCTATTATAATCCACGCACCAACCCCGAACACAGTCTGGAACGACGCAACGTGGTGCTCAACAATATGGTACGCCATGGTGACCTGAGCCGCGAGGAATACAACACCCTCAGTCAGGAGCCTATCAAGCTCGACTTCAAGGTGGAGGAAAACTACGACGGACAAGCCAAATACTTCCGCGAGGCTGTGGCTGACTATCTGGCAGACTGGTGCAAGGACGAGGGTTACGACCTGTATACCAGCGGACTGAAGATTTACACCACGATAGATACCCGCATGCAGAAGTATGCTGAAGATGCCGCACGCAAACAGATGCGACAGGTACAGCAGAACTTCAACAACCACTGGGATATCTACCGCAAACAGGATACCAACTGGCTTCGTCAGGAACCCTGGCAGGACGAGAAGCATCAGGTCATCCCCAACTTCATTCAGGGCATTGCAGAGCGCCAGCCTTTCTATAAAGCTCTGATTGCCCGCTTCCCCAACAATCCCGACTCTGTGAACTATTATTATAAAGAGTGGGTTCACCCAGTCAAGGTATTCGATTACGACAAGGGCACCATCACCAAGATGATGACATCCGAAGACTCCATCAAGTACATGACCACCTTCATGCATTGTGCCTTTGTGGCCATGGAACCACAGACGGGTGCCGTCAAGGCATGGGTGGGCGACATCGACTTCGACCACTGGAAATACGACAAGGTGACAGCCGAACGCCAGCCAGGTTCTACCTTTAAGCTCTTCGTCTACACCGAGGCCATGAACCAGGGCCTTACGCCTTGTGACAAGCGTCGCGATGAATATATCTCGATGGATGTCTACGACAAGAAGAAACATGAGATGGTGAAATGGACCCCATCCAATGCCAATGGTTCTTTCTCGGGCGACTCCATCCCACTGAAGAGTGCATTTGCCAAGAGTATCAACTCTGTAGCAGTGCGCTTGGGTCAGGAGATGGGCATCAAGCGCATCATAGAGACAGCACAGAAGATGGGTATTCAGAGTCCGCTCAACGATGAGCCTTCTCTGGCTCTTGGTTCGAGCGACGTCAACCTCTTGGAATTGGCAAACGCCTACTGTACGGTTGCCAACAACGGAAAGCATCATGACCCAGTCCTGGTGACAAGAATTGTAGACCGCGACGGCAAGGAGGTATATACTGCCCCATCAACCGAGGAACAGGTGATTCCTTACAAGTCTGCCTTCCTGATGCAGCAGTTGCTGCAGGGCGGTATGCGCGAACCAGGTGGAACCTCACAGAGTCTGTGGGGCTACGTGGGCAATGTTCGTGATACTGAGTTTGGTGGAAAGACCGGTACATCCAACAACCACTCCGACGCCTGGTTCATGGGTGTGAGCCCTAAGCTCGTAGTAGGTGCATGGGTAGGAGGAGAATACCGCTGCATCCACTTCAGGACGGGTGCTCTCGGACAAGGTTCCCGAACGGCATTGCCTATCTGCGGATACTTCTGGCAATACGTGATGAACGATCCTGCCTTCCAGAAATACCACGGCAAGTTTGACAAGCCTCACGACGAGGACATCACCCGCGACATGTACATCTGTGCAAGTTATGTGCCCAAGGCTAAGGTTGACACCACTCAGGTAGACAGCACTGCACTCAACGAAGAGATCATCCTCGACGAGAACGGCAACCCTGTCATCAAGGAGATACCTGCCGAAAAGAATGAGGCAACAACAGGAACTGCCACAGAGAAAAAGCCAGGCGAGGAACAGGGCGAGAAGAAAGAAAAGAAAAAGTCACGCCCCACAGAGCAGGCCATCAAGTTTGACGACTTGTAAACCGCGCCAGGCTCTATAGTGACAGAAAAGAATAAACACAACCTAACAAAAATCGGCGATTTTCTGAAAGATGGGAATCGCCGATTGTCATTTCAAAGAAACAGGTATGGCAGAAAAAGACCACTCAGCAAGCCAGTCTGCAGAAAATAATATCGACCTGGATAATCCTGAGTTGCAGAATGCACTCCAGATTATACATTACACCCGGCGCTCACTCTTCCTCACAGGAAAGGCAGGCACCGGCAAGTCCACCTTTCTGCGCTACATAGCTGCCCACACCAAAAAGAAACACATCATTCTTGCACCCACCGGAATTGCTGCCATCAATGCCGGAGGAAGCACCCTGCACAGTTTCTTCAAGATTCCCTTCCATCCGCTGCTGCCCAACGACAGTATGTTCAGCGTGCGCAATATCCGCAACACCCTGAAGTACAACTCCGAGAAAATTAAGATCATACGCGAGGTGGAACTCATCATCATCGACGAGATCAGTATGGTGCGTGCCGACATCATAGACTTCATAGATAAGGTGCTGCGCATATACAGCCGCAACATGCGAGAGCCTTTCGGTGGCAAGCAACTGCTTCTCGTGGGGGATATCTATCAGCTGGAACCTGTCGTGAGAGAGGAAGACCGCAGGCTTCTCTCACCTATCTACCGCAGCAGTTTCTTCTTCGATGCCAAGGTGTTCGAATACTTCCAGTTGGTGAGCATCGAGCTGAGAAAGGTTTACCGACAAAGCGACCCTGTGTTTATCAGCATACTCGACCACATTCGCACCAGTCAGGTTCCCATGAGCGACCTTCAGAAACTCAACCAGCGTGTGGGAGCCCGACTTGACGAAAGCGACAGCAAACTCGCCATCACCCTTTCCACACGCCGCGACACAGTAGACTACATCAACGACAGTCAGCTCAAACTGTTGCCTGGCGAACCTACCCTCTTCCGAGGCAATATCCAGGGCGAGTTCCCTGAAAGCAGCCTCCCCACCCCAATGGAACTATATCTGAAGACGGGCGCACAGATCATCTTTATCAAAAACGATATAGAGCACCAATGGGTCAACGGAACCCTGGGAACCATCATCGGTTTCGACGATGACGATGATGCCAAGATATACGTGCGAACAGAAAAAGGACAGGATGTCATGGTGGAGCCTGCCGCATGGAGCAACATGAGATATCACTTCAACGAGGTGGAGAAAAAGATAGAAGAAGAAGAGATTGGCCGTTACGAGCAATATCCCTTGCGGTTGGCGTGGGCGATTACTGTCCACAAAAGCCAAGGCCTTACCTTCAATCAGGTGAAGATAGATTTCACAGGGGGCGTCTTTGCTGGAGGACAGACCTATGTGGCACTGTCACGTTGTACCAGTCTGGAAGGCATCAGCCTGCAGGAACCCATCAGGCAGAACGAGGTCTTTGTACGCAACGAGGTGAAGCAGTTTGCCCGTCACTACAACGACCAATCTACCATCAACACGGCTCTCTCCCAGAGCAAAGCCGACAAACAATACCATGATGCCGCCGCAGCATTCGACCAGGGCGACATGCAGGGAGCACTCGACAACTTCTTCCTTGCCATACACAGCAGATACGACATCGAGAAGCCAAGTGCCAAACGACTGATACGAAGAAAATTGGGAAAGGTCAACTCCCTGATAGCTGAGAACGAGCAGCTGCGCGAAATCATCAGGCAGAAGGAGGAAGAAAAAAAGAAACAAGAGAAATTCCTGAAACGCCTGGCAGCAGAATACACTTTGCTGGGCAAAGAATGCGAAAAAGAAGGTATGTCGGCTGCTGCCATCGCCAACTACAAGAAAGCACTCGAACTGTGCCCCGAGCATCCCGAGGCTAAAAGAAGACTAAAAAAGTTGAACCCGTAAATGGATTCAACTTTTTTTCTTTTTATCTTGTCCGTATTCTGATTCAAGATCAGTTCTATTTTCCTATCAGTTTCTTATTGACCTTGAACCGGTCGAAGCCCAATCCATAGACACCGATAACAGCACTCTGGCTGACAAACGCAGAAGGGTCAATCTCATCTATCAGGCGGAATATCGTCTGCGACTCACGCTGACGGGCCAGCACAAAGAGCATGTGCACATCCTTGCCACTATAGCATCCATGACCGTCCATCACCGTACAGCCTCTGTCGGCAGCTGTATTGATGGCGGCACTCAGTTCCAGATACTTGTCCGAGATGATGAAGAACTGCACCGATCTGCGAAGTGTGTTCACCACATGGTCTACACAAACAGAGCAGACAAAAAGGCACACATAGCCATAGATCACCATCTCCCAGTCTTTCAGCACCAAGTAGGAACTCGTGACAATACACAGGTCGCAAATCATGATGGCATGACCCAACGAGATGTTGTAATACTTGTTCACCATGGCTGCCACCGTATCAGAGCCACCCGTAGAACCATTGCTCGACAATCCCAATCCGGCACTGCATCCCATGAAGAAAGCTCCCACCACTGTTGCCATGAATGGCTGGTCGTGCAAGAGCGTGATCTCGTTTCCGCCATGACTCTCTATCAAGCGGGTGACTACGGCAAAGACTGCCACGGCATACACCGTCTTCAAGCAGAAGCGCCATCCCAATGCCCTATAGGCCAATATCAAAAGAAAAATATTGAGACCGAAATAAGAAAACGATACAGGAATACCGAAGCCCCAATAAAGGATAGAGGCAATACCGCCTACACCGCCCATAGTGATATGGTTGGGAAGCAGGAACACGTTAAGACCGATACTTCCGATAACCATGGCTAAGGCTATCACTATGTAATCACGTATCTCATGAATTTTTGTTTTCCTCGTCATGATGCAGTTTTGATTATTTTTTGATTTTGATGTGTATATTATTTGGTATATTTCTTGCCAAGTCCCTTGGCGAGTCCGCCCTCACTGGTCTCCTTGTAGAGCGAAGGAAGATCATGACCCGTCTGACGCATCACCTCCACCACTTTATCAAACGACACACTGTGATGACCGTCGGAGAAAGAGGCATACAAGTCGGCATCCAAGGCACGGGCTGCAGCAAAGGCATTACGCTCGATACAAGGTATCTGAACCAGTCCGCATACCGGGTCGCAGGTCATACCCAAGTGATGTTCCAGACCCATCTCGGCAGCATACTCCACCTGGGAAGGACTTCCACCAAATAACTGGCAGGCTGCAGCCGAAGCCATCGCACAGGCCACGCCTACCTCACCCTGACAACCCACATCGGCACCACTTATCGAAGCATTGTGCTTGACGATGTTGCCCACAAGACCGGCAGTAGCCAAGGCTCTCAAAATGCGCTGTTCGCTCATGTCGTGAGCTTCCTGCATGTGATAGAGCACCGCTGGCAACACGCCACAGGCACCACAAGTAGGAGCCGTAACGATGGTTCCTCCAGATGCATTCTCCTCGCTCACTGCCAGGGCATAGGCATAAACCAAACCTCTCGACTGCAGCGAGGCGCGATAGCCCTTGGCTTTGGTGTAATAAGTGGCAGCCTTACGAGGCAGATTCAGCGGACCCGGCAACACACCCTCATGGTCGAGACCGCGACGAATGGCTTCCTTCATGGTCTGCCATATCGTCTTGAGATAGTCCCAGATTTCCTTGTCCTCACATTTTTCCACATATTCCCAGAAAGAGCGGCCGTTATCATAGCACCAGCTCTGTATATCGCTCATCTTGTTGAGGTCGTACACTTCGGAAGCTCCCAGTTCATCATGACCGTCAATGCCATCCGAAAGGGCTCCACCGCCAATGCTGTAAACCGTCCACTCGTCTATAATATCACCATTCACGTCCCTGCCAACAAACTTCATTCCGTTGGGGTGAAAGGGCAAGAACACCTGTGGCTTCCAGATAATGCTGACAGTGTGATGTGGATGAAGCACCTCCTCTATGGCGACATCCGTCATGTGTCCCTTGCCTGTGGCTGCCAGACTGCCATACAGAGTCACCTCATACGAAGATGCGTTGCTACAGCGTTCCAAAAAGAGTTGGGCAGCACGCTGGGGTCCCATCGTATGACTGCTCGACGGCCCCTTGCCTATTCTATAAAGCTCGCGTAATGATTTCATATTCTATACTAACTTTCTGCTTGTTTAAAACAACTATTTTCTGTTCTCGTTCTATCAAGTTGCAAAATTACAAATTTTAATAGAAATACCAGCAAGTTTGAACAGAAAAATCAGCAAAGGCAAATAGAAATAACTTCAGCTCTCGTCTAATCTTCAAATCAATCCACGACAAGCAAACTGTTTAAGAACGTCAAAGAGAAAACCCCAATAATTCAGCCTTTTCCTTCTTCACCTCCTCGAAGTCATTCGCCATTTCGATATAGTCGTGCCATCGCCACGAATCACGCCTTTCTCTGCCATGTCATCCAACAGGGTGATGTGGAGTTCCAGAAGCCTTTCATGTTGTAGGAATCACCATCTTGTGATGGTAGCTGATGGTGTGGGCGGCGGTGATGGTGAAGATTTCGTCCAGGGTGCCGATGCCGCCAGGAAGGGCTACGAAGATGTCGCTCTGGGTAAGGCAATGGCAGAGAAGCTGCTGGCGGAATAAAACCAGAATCTATTCATTATGAATGAAAGTTTTAGGCAAAAGTATTCGTTCTGAGTGAAAGGTTTTTGATAAAAGTATTCATTCAGAATGAAAGATTTTGGGTTTTCTCTTGCTGCTTTCAGATATTTTTCTTATTTTTGCCCACGAATCATAAAATAGTGGAGCAATGAAAGAACTGTTGAAACAAATTATATTTGAGCAGCAGGACAACTGCAGGCATCTTATGCAGGATGCCATCCCTCGAC
>OIXQ01000873.1_pt1 | contig 12502 bp, 10 predicted proteins | sample 1587791 | NCBI WGS metagenome assembly OIXQ01 (sample SAMN03283273) | human gut metagenome | biome: human-associated habitat; material: feces | host: Homo sapiens | place: Peru | collected 2012
GAGATCAAGCATATCCCGACCAAGGCACAGGAGGTATTCGATGTCTCCGGCGCAGGGGATACCGTCATCGCCGTCTTCGCCATGGGCATCGCCGGCGGTATCGCACCTGTGGCCAGTGCTTACCTTGCAAATCTCGCTGCCGGTGTCGTAGTCGCCAAGCTCGGTACCTATGCCGTCAGCCGCGAAGAGCTTTTGAAAGCACTTGAAAAAGAAAAATAGAGGCAATGGGTTCCATGGATTTAGGGAAAACGTAGCGAGAAACATAGTGCTTGCCGTGTCTGTCTCATTTGGTATTGCATGATACAAGGTCCCTTAGAGAAGGGACGCGCCAAAGGCGTAGGATGGATTTAGACAGCAAGAAAGCCTATGTAGAGATTCATTATAGCCAATAGAAAGGAGCCGGCATTATACATGGTTTCCATAACTCCTTTTAACCGCATATCAGCTGTGTGAATACCGGACTTCTCATATTCTCTTTACGAACTGTGATACAATAAAAGTAAAGGAGGGCCGCGTATGGAGACACTCGAAGACCTCTATCTGGCGGGGCGCAATCCGGAGTACGATGCCAATGCGAAGAAACTGCTTGCCAGCCGAAAAATCCTGGCATGGATCTTGAAGTACTGTGTGCCGGAATTTGAGGACAGTACCATCGAAGACATCCGAGACATCTACATCCAAGGGACGCCAGAAGTGGCGAGTGTACCTGTTATGCCAGACAAGACCAATGCTCGCCCGCTTCCCCGCATTCTCGGAGAAAATACAGAAGACAAGACGCTGACCGAGGGGACCGTTACCTTTGACATTCGCTTCCGAGCCAGCACCCCGGATGGCAGCGCCCTTGGACTCATCATCAATGTAGAAGCCCAGCACAGTGCCAGCGTTTCCTATCCACTCGTTACACGCGCGCTCTACTATGTGAGCCGCCTGATTTCCTCGCAGCACGATGTGGACTTCGACAAATCACACTATGAAAAGATCAGAAAAGTTTACAGCATCTGGCTCTGCATGGATCCTCCTGGCGACGAAAGCGGTATCACGCAGTATCGCGTGCAGGAGAATCTCAAGTATGGCATGATCGGGGAAGAAGAAAAACACTACGACCTTGCGCAGGCTGTCATGGTCTATATCAGCAGCAAAAAGCGAGATCCAGGGAATCGCCTCCTGCGCCTTCTCTATGAACTTTTCAAATCCGATGACAACGCAGCAGGGAAAATGAAGACCCTGGAAAATGACTATCAGATCAAACTCAATGAATCAGAAGAAGGGATGGTGGACATCATGTGCAATCTCAGCGTAGGTATCGCGAAAGCCGGCGTAGACAAAGGATATCTTCTTGGCAGACAGGATGGAAGAATAGAAGGTGTACGAGATGGTGTGCGGCTTGGGAAAGCGGAAAATCAACGCGAAATCACGGTGCGCATGCTGGAAAATCATATGCCGTTGGAAATCATTGTGAGAATCACCGGTCAGTCAGAGGATGATATCAAAAGGATTGCGGAAGAAGAGTCACTTCCCTGCTAGCGGCTATAGCTAGGGAACGCTGATTAAATCTGATAACGATTTAATCAGCGTTTCACTCGTCATCAGTATCCACTCACTTTACCGCAGTAAACATGAGCGACTTTGCGTCGAGGGAGAGGGTATAGGTGTCCTCTGTCCCGTTTTCATTCACGTGGAGGAGAAGCTGTTTCTTTTCTACAGTGAAATAGGATGTGCCGGTGACGTCTTGAAGCTCAGCGGCAGAGAAGGCACTCTTGAAGGTGCCTCCCTTGTAGGAAACGATATGCGCGCCGCCGGCTTCGCCGGTATCGACAAGGTAGAAGCGCAGGCCATTCGCATCATTCACGAGCGGCGTGATGGTGAGCTTTGCATCCGCGTAGCCGGATTCTTCACTTACGAGGACGGGGAGAGCGGTGAGAGACAGCGCACTCTCTGATGCTTTCGTCGTGAAGGTGAGGTCAGCCTTGCCTTCTGCGCCTGCGGTGAGGTTTACGTCGAGCCGCTGGTCACTCGTGAGGGCGGTGTGGAAGGCGGCCTCCCCGGAATTGACGGCAAGGATCGTAGGCTCGCCCGTGATCCAGTTCGCGGAAACAGAGGAAGCGAGGGTGAGGGCTGCGAAGGCAGCAGTCAGTAAAATTTTTCGCATAGGAGACTCCTTTCATGAATGAGAAATGATGAGCAGTGAGAACGCCGCATGGGGATAAAAGGACAGGAGCATCGTATCCGGAGTCCTGAATCACAGTCATAAAAACTGCTATTTATTCTCATTATATAGAAAATTCGAGCATGTTTCAAGCCGGGCGGAGGGGAGGGAAAGCTCCTCCGCCTTTCTTGCACCCGATCCTCAGTCACTAAAAAACATGCAAAAAGAGCCGGCTGAAATACAGCCGGCTTGAAATGCAGCAATCAGATGATCGATCAGATGTCTCTGTTTACTTTATGAGAACGAAGGCAACGAGTGCAGACATTCATTCTCTTGACCTGTCCGTCAACCAGTACGCGAACTCTCTGGATGTTCGGTTTCCAGGTTCTCTTTGTTTTCAAATGGGAATGGGATACATTGAATCCCGTAGCGGTTCCCTTGCCGCAAACTTCACAATAGTTAGCCATGTGCTACACCTCCTTGCACTTCCGCGATTGCAACATTCATACTATATCACAACTCTTTTTTTTACGCAAGTATTTTACAGCAGAGTATTTGAAGAATTATAATAAGAGTAAAGGTTCGGCGGGAGTGCGTCGCGTAAAGCGTCGCAATGATTTATGGCAGGAGATCGTGACGCGCAAGGAGCCGCGTCCTTTCTGCCCTGCAGGCCCCGTTCCATGTCAAGTCCGCATCTGTCATATAAAGGAGGTCATCCATGAAACTATCTGATTCCGTCCAGTACCTGAAGGGCGTCGGTCCTCGGATGAAGGAGAAGCTGGAGCGCCTCGGTATTCATACCGTCGAAGATCTCCTTTCCTATTTTCCGAGGCGCTATCAGGACTGGACGAAGGTCACGCCGATGGGAGATCTCGTGCCTGATGAAGAGGCTGTGGTCTACGGAGAGGTGGTGGGCCTGAAGGAGATCCATCCCCGAAGAAGCATGTCGATCCTGAATGTCATGATCGTCGATGATACGGGCGCGGTGGTGCTCACCTATTTCAATCAGCCGTGGAAAGCCGATCTTTTTCATCGTTCGAAGCATGTGCTGGCATATGGCAAGGTGGAGTATGGCTACAACAGGAACCAGATCAGCAATGCGGAGATCGAGACCATCGAGCCAGAGGACCTGCCGTCCTTTCAAAAGCTCGTCCCTGTATACGGACTGACCGATGGCATCAAGACGCCGCAGCTTCGGCGTATGATCGAGGGAGCGCTCGCGCTGGTGGAGGATGCGGATGAGAATCTTCCGGAGGATACCGTCCGGAGAGAGAAACTGATGGGACGGCTTGCGGCCATCCGCGCGATGCACGATCCGAAGGACTGGGCCGAGCAGAGAGAAGCGCGCAGACGGATCGCATTTGAAGAATTGTTCTTCATGCAGGCAGGCGTCCTGCTCCTGCGCAAAAAAAGAGAAGAGGGGAGAGAGAGCATCAAGTGCGCGCCATCCGGTGAGCTCGTTAAGAGGGTGCGCGAGCAGTTCCCCTTCCGGCTGACCGAGGGGCAGCAGCAGGCCTTTCGTGATATCGAGGACGATATGGAAGGGCTCATCCCGATGAACCGCCTGGTGCAGGGGGATGTCGGGAGCGGCAAGACCGCTGTCGCGGCACTCTCGCTCGCCAAGATCGTAGAGAATGGCTATCAGGGCGCACTCATGGCACCGACTGAGGTCCTGGCAGGGCAGCACTATGAGACATTCCAGCATTTCTACGAAGGCCTTCCCATCCGTGTCGCTTATCTCTCCGGAAATACGAAGGCATCTGAGCGCCACGAGATCCTGAAGCAGCTGGCAGCAGGAGACATCGATGTGCTGATCGGTACCCATGCTTTGATCGAGAAAGATGTTATCTTTGCCCATCTTGGCCTTGTCATCACCGATGAGCAGCACCGCTTCGGCGTGAAGCAGCGAAAGGCATTAGAAACGAAGGGGGGCTCGCCGCACATCCTCGTCATGACGGCGACACCGATCCCAAGGACAATGGCGCTCTCCGTTTATGGCGATCTCGATGTTTCAGCCATCCGCGGGATGCCGCCGGGAAGACATCCGGTGAAGACTTACGCCATCGGGAGTGATATGCTTCAGCGCGTTTTCAATTTCATGGGACGGGAAATGGAAGCGGGACATCAGGTGTACGTGGTCTGCCCGCTCGTCGAAAAGAGTGAGAAGCAGGACCTAGCCTCGGCCGTCTCCGTGTATGAAGAGCTGCGTGACCGCGTATTTCCCATGTTTCCCGTGGGCCTTGTCCATGGGCGGATGAAGAACAGCGAGAAAGAGGCGGTCATGCAGGCCTTTCATCGGGGAGAGAAGAAGCTCCTCGTCGCCACATCCGTCATCGAAGTCGGCGTCAATGTACCCAATGCCACCATCATGTTCGTCTACGGAGCCGATCGTTTCGGCCTTTCGCAGCTGCATCAGCTTCGCGGCCGTGTCGGGCGCGGGGAGGCGCAGGCTTACTGCATCCTTTACTCGGATAATCAGAATGAGATCACCCAGCTTCGTATGAAGCTGATGTGCGAGATCCAGGATGGCTTCCTCCTGTCTGAAAAAGATCTCATCCTGCGCGGCAGCGGTGAATTCTTCGGCTATCACCAGCATGGCATGCCGGACCTCAAGGCGGCAGATATCGTGAAAGATCTCCCGCTCCTCGAAGAAGCGAGGAAGGAAGCGCAAAATGCCATGGAGCGGGGTATGGATTTCAGGAAAGAACTCGCGCATCGATTTGGAGGGGCGTTCCTTGAAAAATTGGGAGAGAAGTGACTGGTGACTGGTGACTAGTGGCTAGGGATTAGGAGCCTCAAGTGACTTGTGACTAGTGACTGAAATGCCACCTTCGGGTATCGCCACCATCTATACTCCGCGGCGCTTCCATATTTTTAAGCGCCGCACCACCATTTAGCATTTCTCATTTCTAATTTCTCATTCAAGCGAGGCTTTCAACCGTAATCAAGGGGCGCTCTGCCCCACAGGCTAACCTTGAACCCTCAAAAATCATACAAGACACAGCTCTGTGATTTATGGTATAATGTTTTAATTGAAAAGAATGCACCTCTTTGGCATATGAGGGGATGCGGATCCTAAAGATCTGCATTTCCGGGCTAGAGAGATAGACATGACATCACATAAGTAACCAAAGTTTTTGAATGGAGGCTATGATGAGAGAAGACAAATTTGGTAAGCAGGGACTGACTTTTGATGATGTGCTGCTGATTCCGGCACATTCGGATGTCCTTCCGCGCGACGTAGATGTACGCACCCACCTTACACAGAATGTCACACTGAATATTCCGGTCATGAGCGCCGGCATGGATACCGTCACTGAAGCAGAAATGGCGATCGCCATGGCGCGCGAGGGCGGTATCGGTGTCATTCACAAGAACATGAGCATTGATGAGCAGGCCAGAGAAGTGAAGCTGGTCAAGCGTTCGGAACACGGCATCATCGTGGATCCGATCTACCTCGCTCCGGACAACACCCTGTCGGATGCGGACGAACTGATGAACAAATACCATATTTCCGGTGTGCCGATCACAGAGAATGGCAAACTGGTCGGCATCATTACGAACCGTGATATGCGTTTCGAGACGGATCTGTCCCGTCCGATCAGCGACATCATGACTTCGAAAGGTCTGATCACCGCTCCGGAACATACCACCATGGAAGAAGCGAAACGCATCCTGCAGGCGCACCGCATCGAAAAACTGCCGCTCGTGGACGATGACGGTCATCTGAAAGGCCTCATCACCATCCGTGATATCGAAAAGATGAGAAAATTCCCAAATTCGAACAAAGACTCTGACGGCCGCCTGAAGGTGGCTGCTGCCATCGGTGTCACTTCGGACGTGGAAGACCGCGTCGAAGCGCTTCTCGATGCCAAAGCAGATGTCCTTGTCATCGATACCGCACATGGTCACAGCGAAGGCGTGCTGCAGACCATCCGCCGCCTGCGCAAAGCATTCCCGCATCTGGAACTCATTGCCGGCAATGTGGCAACCTATGATGCGACCAAGGCACTGATCGAAGCCGGCGTATCTGCTGTCAAAGTCGGCATCGGACCTGGCTCTATCTGCACGACCCGCGTCATTGCAGGCATCGGTGTACCGCAGATCACAGCGATCTATGACTGTGCGAAAGCAGCCGAAGGCACCGGCATCCCGATCATCGCTGACGGCGGCATCCAGTACTCCGGTGATATCGCAAAGGCCCTTGGCGCCGGTGCGTCCTGCGTCATGCTCGGCAACCTCCTCGCAGGTACGGAAGAAGCTCCTGGCGAGATGATCATTTATCAGGGCAAGAATTACAAATCCTACCGCGGCATGGGCTCTCTGGGGGCTATGCAGGCTGGCAGCAAGGACAGATATTTCCAGCAGAATGCGAAGAAACTCGTACCGGAGGGTATCGAAGGCCGCATTCCTTACAAAGGACATGTCTCCGACGTCCTCTTCCAGCTCATCGGCGGTCTCCGTGCATCCATGGGCTACTGCGGTGCGAAGAACATCAAGGCCATGAATGAAGACACTCAGTTTATTCAGATTACCGGCGCAGGTCTGCGTGAAAGCCATCCGCATGATGTCAGCATCACCAAGGAAGCACCGAACTACAGCGTAAAATGATAGATATAGAAAAATCCTCGCACAATGTGATGGACGTCACGGTCTATGCACTCACCATGCAGGAAGTCCTCCAGTGGGCGAAAGAAGGGATGGGGGATGAAAAGCCCCGCCTCATTGCCACAGCCAATGCAGAAATGATCATGCAGGCGCAGGAAGACAAGGAGCTCGGGCGCATCCTGAATCGTGCCGACCTCGTCGTTCCTGACGGAGCCGGTGTACTTTGGGCGGGAGAAACTCTCGGCACTCCCTTTCCGGAACGCGTGACCGGTGCCGACCTGTCTGTCGAGCTGCTAAAGATCGCATCGAAAGAAGGCTGGCCCGTCTATTTCTTGGGCGGTGCGCCCGGCGTCGCGAAGAAGGCGGCCGATCGCTTCCAGAAGTCCCATGGGGAGATCCGACTCGTGGGCTGCCATGACGGTTACTTCGACGAAGAAGAAGAGAAACGGATCATCAAAGACATCCGGAAAAGCGGAGCCAAGCTGCTCCTGGTAGGCCTCGGCGTCCCGAAGCAGGAGAAATGGCTCTATCGTCACAAGGACGAGCTTGGACCCGTGCTGGCCATGGGCATCGGCGGCGTCTTCGATGTCATGAGCGGAAATCTGAAACGCGCCCCGCTCTGGATGCAGAAGAACCGCCTCGAGTGGGCGTATCGACTCTACCTGCAGCCCTCCCGCATCGGGCGCATGATGGCCATCCCAAAATTCATGATGGCTGTCAAAAAGTGGAAAAAAGAGCAGGGGGGCAGGGGCTAGTGATTGGTAACTAGGGATTAGGAGTTTAGAGTGACTTGTGACTGGTGACTTGAATATCACTTTCGGGCATCGCCTCATATATAATTGCGGCGAAGTCGCCACCACAACCCTGAACCATGAACCCTGAACCATGAACCCTGAACCTTTAACCCTTAAACCTTAAACCCAACATATTCATTTAGGAGTCAGTGATGCTGAAAAAACCAATCATTCTACCGGAAGGATACCCTTTTATCATCGTGGCACTCCTTCTTGGCGTGATCGGACTCTGGATGAAATGGTACTATGCTGCCGTCGTGCCCTTTGTACTTGCAGTATACTTCACCTATTTCTTCCGCTGTCCTCCCAGAAATGATAAAATCACTCCGGGTGATGATGTCCTCGTCTCTCCGGCGGACGGCACCGTCGTGGACGTGTGCCATGACGCGAAGGAAGACATGTTTCTGGGACAGACCTGTCATAAAATCACCATTTTCCTTTCCATCTTCGACGTGCACTGCAATCGCAGCCCGATGGAAGGGAAGATCACCTACCAGTCCTATACACAGGGAAAATTTCTGCCGGCGTATGAGGAAGGGGTGGGCTTTGAAAATGAACGCGGTGCCATCGGGATCACGGGCAAGAACCGATCCATCCTGGTCATCCTCATCGCGGGGATACTGGCACGACGCGTCGTTTCCTGGAAAAATCTGGGAGACAGCCTGAAAAAAGGCGAACTCTACGGCATGATCAAATTCGGCTCCTGCACGGAGCTCTACATCCCGGGAGACTGTGAGATCTGCGTCAAAAAAGGCGACAAAGTACGCGGCGGCCTGACCGTCGTAGGGAGGCTGAAATAAGTTGAATAAATCTTGGATTGCCAATGGAGTCACAGCGGCCAATGCATTCTTTGGCGGCTTATCCATAATGATGTCTATCGAAGGTCACTGCGACCTCGCAGCGATTTTCATACTGATCGCGATGGTGGCCGATGCACTGGACGGGAGAGTCGCCCGTGCGCTGCACACCGCCGGCCCCATGGGCGTCGAGCTCGACTCCCTCTCTGATGATATTTCCTTCGGCATCGCAGCCGGTGCGCTCATTTACTCCTACCAGCTCCATGAGCTTGGCTGGGTGGGCATCATTCCCTGCGCCCTCCTTGGTACCTTCTGTGCCTTCCGTCTGGCACGCTTCAATGTGAAGGTCACATCCGTTCATGGCTACTTCGAAGGACTGCCCTGCCCGACGACCGGCGTCATCATTTCCGCTTACGTGCTCTCCGGTGCGAAAGTTTGGAACTGGCTCATCGTCCTCTGGGTCCTTCTGCTCGCCTTCCTCATGGTGAGCGAGATCCACTACCCGGATAACAAAGGCGCAAGCGCAGACCAGCTGCATCTGCCCGCGGTGCTGATCTGCCTTGCCTTCTTCGTCATCGCGACCATCTTCTACTGGCCGATCTGGGCGGCTGCTATCTGCGCTGCCTACATCCTCTTCGGCATGATGAATACCTACCTCAACCGCAGAAAAGGCAAACGGAAAGCTATCAGAAGAAAACAGAAAAGAGCATCTGAGGACATCGAACAATGAACCACTACCTCGATATAATCATGTTTCCGATACAGATCATCGTCGGGATTTTTACCATCTACTACACGGTGATCGCGTTATTCGGCATGTGGCATCGAAAAGAAACGAATCTAGCTGCTCCAAAGAGCCGCTTCGCCATCGTTATACCGGCGCACAACGAAGCCATGGTCCTGGGGGATCTGCTGGACAACCTTCGCATCCTGAAATATCCGAAAGAACTCTATGACGTCTTCGTCATCGCAGACAACTGCACCGACAATACCGCTGACATCGCGCGCGCCCATGGCGCCCACGTCTTCGAAAGAGAAAACAAGGAACTCGTCGGCAAAGGCTATGCCATGGACTGGGTCTTCCCGAAGATCTTTGCACTGGATAAGAAATATGACGCCTTCTGCGTCTTCGACTCCGACAACCTCGTCCATCTGGATTTCCTTGCTGTCATGAACAATCGTCTTCTCAAAGGACAGAAAGTCCTGCAGGGCTACCTCTCCGCGAAGAATCCGACCGACACCTGGGTCTCCGGTACCTTCGCCATCGCCTTCTGGACCATCAACCACCTCTGGCATCTCGGCAAGTACAATATGGGTCTCTCCTCCTGTCTCGGCGGCACCGGCATGTGCATCGCTTCCGATATCGTCAAGAAATACGGCTGGGGCTGTGACTGCCTGACCGAAGACATGGAATTCGCCATGAAATGCCTCTCTCACGGCATCCGTACCTGCTGGGTACATGACGCCATCATTTACGATGAGAAGCCACTCTCCTTCATGGCCTCCTGCCGCCAGAGAAAACGCTGGGCGCAGGGCCAGTTCGACTGCTCCGAGCGCTATATCCCGATCCTTTGGAAAGAAGGATGGAAACGTCACAGCATCGTCATCTTAGACGGCATCATGCAGCTCCTGCAGAACTACTTCCTCCTCGTCTCCACCTTCTACCTTCTGATGACCTACATCAATATGTTCTACCCTTGCTTCACGGTCATCCTCTACAATGATGTGCTGGTGCCGCACCAGTTCTGGGCGATCTTGGGATTCATCCAGTCCGTCGTCCCATTGATCGTTCTCCTGCAGATCAAGGTGCCTTGGAAGATCTACCTCTACTGGCTCATCTACCCTGTCTTCATGTACTCGTGGATTCCCGTCACCATCCTCGGATGGAAGGATCGCCATGAGAAAGGCTGGGTACATACCATTCACACCAGAAGCATGCACTTCGAGCAGGCCAGCCTTACCAGAAAGAAAGAAATCGACTCCTGAAACTAAGCCAAAGAACCACGGCACGCCGTGGTTCTTTTTTGTCGTTTGGCTGGGACCAGTGGCTGGGGACTGGACGTCATCCTGCGCGGACGAAAACGGCGTATGTGCGATAGCCGCACGCGGAACAAGCGTCGAAGGATCTTGCGATGAGTATGGCTTGCTGCTTGCCTGATAGAAAATCGAGAAAACATGTAAAATCGATATTTGAAAACTTTGGAAAACATGTAATTTGACGGAAATAAAACTTTGGATAATGTGCTATAATCGAAGCAGGAAAATGATTCAAAGGAGGGACCCATGAGACGAAAAATATATGACACACTGCTTGCATGGAAAAAAGAAGGCGGCAAGACTGCCCTTTTGATCGATGGGGCGCGCCGCGTTGGTAAAAGTTACGTGGCAGAAGAATTTGCGAAAGCGGAATACAAGAGTTACATTCTCATTGATTTCAACCGTGCCTCAAAAGATGTGACAGACCTTTTCGACCGCTACCTCGATGACCTCGATACGCTTTTTCTCTATCTCTCGACCTACTACAATGTCCGCCTCTATCCACGGGAAAGCCTGATTATCTTCGACGAAGTTCAGCTCTGTCCCCGGGCTCGCTCCGCAATCAAGTACCTGGTCCAGGACGGGCGCTACGATTATCTTGAGACAGGCTCCCTCATGAGTATCCGGAAGAACGTGAAGGACATTCTGATCCCCTCCGAAGAGCGACACCTCCAGATGTTTCCGCTCGACTTTGAAGAGTTCCTATGGGCTTTAGGAAATGAACAGTTTATGCCGCTTGCGGCCCGCTGCTTTGCAAAGAAGACGCCCATGGGGCAGGCACTTCATCGCAAAGGCATGGATTACTACCGGCAGTATATGATCGTCGGCGGCATGCCTCAGGCGGTCAATGCCTACGTCGAAAGCCGTGACTTTACAAAAGTGGATCAGGTGAAGCGGGATATCCTTGTACTCTATCGCGCAGACATCGCCAAGCACGCGGCCGGATGTGAAATGAAAGTCACACAGATTTTCGACGACATCCCTGCGCAGCTTTCAAGGCACGAAAGAAGATTCCGCTTCTCTGCCCTGCGAAAAGGGGCTGTTGCCAGAAATTATGAAGACGCCCTCTTCTGGTTGACCGATGCCATGATCGTCAACGCCTGCTACAATACCACTGCGCCCGATATCGGGCTGAAACTTAATATGGACAGACTCACCCTCAAATGCTATATGGCAGATACCGGCCTCCTCATCAGCCACAGCTTCGACGAGAACAGCCTCGTCAGTGAGGAAATCTATAAGAAAATCCTCTTCGATAAACTCGAAGTAAACATGGGTATGATCGTAGAGAACATGACAGCCCAGATGCTTCGCGCTGCCGGTCACAAACTCTATTTCTACTCGAATCCATCCAAAACAGACAAAGATGAGCGGATGGAAATTGATTTTCTCATAGCCAAGAGCAAGATCACGAATGCGCACAACATCTCGCCGATCGAAGTGAAGTCAAGCAAGAACTATACGCTGACCTCGCTCAAAAAATTCATCAAGCGTTTCCCCAGTGAGCTCCACACACCCTACGTCCTCCATCCGGCGGATCTGAAAGAGGAGAATGGGATCATCTATTTGCCGCTCTATATGACGCCTTTTTTATAAATGACGGAGATTACTGTTTCCTTAAGATTTGCGCCAATCTGTCTTGCGTACGAGACGGAAAAGGGGTCATATTGTTTTATGAACGAGACAATATGACCCCTTTTCGTTCTGTGTAGGAGACAAGATGAATAAAAAAATCATACAGGAAGTGCTGGCAGACCAGTGGGAGGCGGTGCAGGAGCAGGGCTTTCTTACTCGTGCTTTCGACTGGGAGGAGAATCTGAACTACTGCCTTGTGGGTATTCGAAGGGCAGGGAAATCCTATCTTCTGATTCAGCGCATTCATGAGCTGCTGAAGAAAGGCGTCCCAGAGGATCACATTCTCTATGTGAATTTCGAAGACGAACGATTGCCGGAGCTGACAGCGGAGGAGCGCGCGCAGTATGCGGCGGGGCACTGCGAGGTGTGTCCGCATTGCCGCGGTCCAGTGCCGGATGTCGCTGGGCTGAAGTATTGCCCGCATTGCGGCTCCGAGGTCTCGACAAAGAAGAATCGGCAGGCGTTTTTGGGGAAGTTCTTCTATT
>OIXQ01000878.1_pt1 | contig 12457 bp, 15 predicted proteins | sample 1587791 | NCBI WGS metagenome assembly OIXQ01 (sample SAMN03283273) | human gut metagenome | biome: human-associated habitat; material: feces | host: Homo sapiens | place: Peru | collected 2012
TAATATAAGTTATTGATTTACAGACGATTAAATATTAATTTAACGCAGTATTGATCTTACATTCTGTATCATTAATAATCAGGTTGAACAATCAAAAACAACATATAATGCGAATACAATACATGAGTGATCTGCACCTAGAATTTCAGGAGCATAGCATATTTCTGAAACAGAATGAGATGCCAGTAACTGGTGAGGTATTGGTATTAGCTGGTGATATATTCTATTTGAAGGATAAGATTACCCCACGGGCAAAGTTTTGGAAATGGGCATCTGAGAACTATAGGCAAGTCTTGATTGTTCCAGGTAACCATGAATATTATAATTATTCGGATGTAATGGAGCGTGGTTTACAATGGAAATGGATGTTACGTAAAAACGTGGGATATTATCAAAATCAGGTCGTAAGTATAGACGATACCGATTTTGTTTTAAGTACGCTATGGTCGCGAATCAGTCCGAGCGACGAGTATTTCGTGTGGAAAGGCATGAACGATTTCCGGCAGATAAATTATAATGGGAAATTGCTCCAGATAGAAGAGTATAATGAAATGCACGAAGTTTGTATCAGTTTTATCCGGAAAAGTATCATGGAAAGTAAGGCAAGACATATCATTGTTGTAACACATCATTTGCCTACCTTTCAGGTTGTAGCACCTTATCATAAAGGTTCTGTACTGAATAGTGCCTTTGCAAGTGAATATGGAAATTTGATCTGTGATAACCGGATTGATGCATGGATATATGGACATTCACATACAAATATTGACTCAGAGATTGGTGGTACTAAATTACTGTCCAATCAGATGGGATATATTTTCCAAAACGAGCATTTAGAGAATGGATTTGATTCTGGTAAATATATTGAAATAGGATGAAAATTTAACTACTAATCCATTCTTAAACTGTTTTCAGTAAAAAGTCAGGCTTTATATTTCATACTTTGATGCATGAAATATAAAGCCTATTTTGTAAAGCATATTAAAGCTAAATGAATAGGAGGGGTAAAGCTATTAGTAAACCTCTTTTATAAGATTAGTTCTAAAGTATAAAAAGTGTCGTTATAGAAATGTAAACTTGGTAATAGCCATGCTTTAAATGGTTTACACTTTCGGTTTACAGCAGAAAATCAAGATGCTAATTTATATATTTGATTAACAGACGTATACAAAATGCTTTTATTTTCTTTATCTGTTTGGCATGTTATTCTCACTATTATGAGTATATACTCTTAGAGTGCGCACGAAAAGAGTATCGATTTATTCACTTAATAACATTGTAATTATGTCATACATAGATAATGAGATACTCGAAAGACTGATAGGAACTATGGTTGAGGGATTTGCCCGCATTGAAAAAAAACTGGACCAGATGAACCGTCTGAAAGAATGTATGAACGGGGATAAACTTCTTGATAATGTAGATCTGGCAGAACTCCTTGGTGTGTCACAAAGAACTCTGGCACGTTACAGGCAAGAGGGCAAGATTAAATATTACTCGGTGGAAAAGAATGGGAAATCATTCTATCTTGCCTCAGAGATACAGAGTTTCCTGCTTCAGCGTGGTAAGAACGTAGTAAATAATAAATAGCAAATAGACTAAGTGACCGTATTCTGATGGAAAGATGATACATACGGTCACTTATGCATTATACCGGGATTGCGGTCACTTTCAATGTTTCCAGATTGACATAGGCACCGCGATACAGTGTCTTTCCTTCCTTAAACATTTTCCAGAGCAGATCACATCCGATATGTGCAAGTGTGGAGTTAATGAACAGATCCTGTTTTTCCAGGGCTTCCGCCAGAGAACAGCTTGGTCCCGATTCCTTTTCCTTGATTTTTGCATAGTCCACTTCCTCGGTGATGACATTCATTTTAGGCATGGGAATATATTCCTGTGAAGAAGGTTGGAGAACTTTCTCACGTACCGTCCCGATGATGACCTGTCCTTTTGTCTGGCTGTTCCCAAAATCCATCCAGTATATGGGAGCCGAATGGTCACTGAAGTTTTCTTTGCGGACTTTCTTCAGGAACTTCCAAAGCGTAAGACGTGAACGTATATTGTCCGTACAGGTTATGATGATATTTGCTGTGCTATCTTCAGAAAAATTCCTGGTAGGAAAACATTGCGGTTCTGCAGTCCATGCGTATCCGAAGAAACGGTTGATGCGTGTGACTAGTGATACTGCTTTGTTCAGTCCCAGTTCCGTCTCACTGAAAAGCTGGCGTCCGATATTGGCCTGGCTTACCGTATCGGGATCGAATACGGTGACATGCAGTCCGGGATGGCCCAATGCTTGAAGTGCCATGCTCATACGTGCCAGATTGGTTATCACTTGTGAGCCGGTACCTCCGGCTCCGATGACAAACACCGTTACCGGATGACGCGGATTGAGCAGGTAGCGGTCGGTAAAATGTATCTTTTTCATGGAAGTATGTCTTTAAGTTTTTTATTCATGGGCTTGAGTTCGTTCATGTCGAACGGATTGTTTCTTATGTTCTCGGTGACGATGACAAGATTTGAAACGGTAGGATTAACATTTCCTCCCAGATGGGAGAATTCAGTCAGCCAGAACCGTTTTTCCCAGTAATCCAGCAGGGAAAGGAAAGCCAGGTTCTGTGGCTTTTCTAGAAAACTGCTGCCAAGGCAGACACTTGATCCGGTCACGTTGAAGAACGGGGCACGGAACAGCGGAGTCGTCTCCACCGGACGTTTTCCCTTGAAGGCGAATACGTCCATGCTTCCGTTTTTTACATGGTAGACAATTCCCGGCAAATTGAACATGCCGTCCTGTATATTGAGATCCTTGTGAAAGAACATCTGTCTCTTTCCGGGCGGATTGTACCAGATATATTCTTCCTGTCCTTTTCTCGGATTGCAGGCCAGCATGTTTTCGGGGATTCTGCCTGCCGGTATCCCGCTCATTTCCTCCGTATAGGATTCCAGCAGGGTATTCATGAATTCGTATGTGACGGGGATACCTGCCCCCATCTGTCCGCTTTTCCCGATGGGACGCAATTCTATGAAGTACCTGGTGTCAGAATTTCTTCTGTCTTCATACTTGTAGGCTATGATAGCAGCTTTCGGCACCATCATTTTCTGTATGTTTTAGGTTAGTTCATTCATGATGTTTATAAATTATAGGTAACATGTTCTACAAATTTCTCAAACCATTTTGAGAACCGTTCCGGATAATTCTCTGGTCTGAACAGTTTTTCAGTTTCCGGTGTGATGAAGGTAAATGATACGGGAGTCTGGTTATATGTTTCCTGACAGTCAGTACTGAAACAGCTTTCCATGTCTTTGGTAACCGTATCCGTAATGGAATAGGTAAGCAGAATCTGATATTCGAGCGGTGGCGGTTCGAAATCCCTTTCCTTTTCGCTTGCATAGTCATAATCATAATTCAAGATATGAGGACTGTCTTTTGCAATCAGGGACATCCCTTCAGTAATCAGTTCCAAAAGTCTTTTTTCCTTATTGCTGGAAGGATTACAGTTGCGGATATGTTCTTCCAGATTCCTACAGAAAGCCTTGGAGTGCATCCGGCACAGTTTCCTGTGGATTCTCCCTTTCTCATATGACCTGAAAAGCTTTTCCTTTCTGTACAAATCCTTTTTCTCTTCCTCATCGAGCTGTTCAAAGTCCACATAATCGATACAGACTTCCGACATCTCAAAATAAGGGGTATCGGTTATATCCATCATCCTGTGATATTTGATGAACTGTCTGATGAACTCCAGTGTGATCCTTTTGATTTCACCTTTCAGCCTTTCTGTAAAATCTATCGGTATCAGGAACAGGGGGTAATCAGGCCATTCATGGAAATGATAGATACAGAACTGGAGCCTGTCACCGACAAGTTCCAGATTTACATGATGAGATACTATGGAATCCAGCGCATAATATAGCAGGCATATTTTTTCTCTTATGGAAGTCCTGCCTGTAGGATGGTATGGCAGCTCCACATCCAGGAGCTGCGCATACTTCATGGCTGAACGGTACAGGAAATCAAGATTCTCTTTGGTGGTGACATTTACCGTTACATCCCTGTCATTCTCCACATACAGGTCGGGAGCAATGGAAGGTATTCTCGTGTTCAGAAAACCATGAGGCTTTCTGCGGGAGGGAGTCTTCTTTTCTTTCTGTTCCTGATGCCCCGGCTTATGTCCGTATTTTCGAGTTCCGATATGATGAGTCTGGCCAAATTTTCCAAAGCCCGTTCCGTAAGTTGTGTACATGGTTTCTTGTCTTTACGTTGTCCTTTTTTCATGTTCTTACCCTTTTACTCCGATAGTGGTCTTGAATTCATATACCGCCCGGTCGTCTTCGATTTCCGGTCCGTGTACGGTCGCGGTGGTCAGTTCCGGATAGTTCATTGAATAGAAGTCCATCACTTCAGCCGGAGACATGTTTACGTTCGGATCGTCCAGTACAATTTCCTGACTGTTCTTCTTCATCTTGAATACTCTTTTCATTCCTTTAATTTCCAGTGCCATATTGTTTATAGTTTATTGGTTTTACAAATCGTTTATTGTGTATATCAGCAGTATACCATTTCTACCTGTGCCTCGTCCTTCATCCGATACTCTGCCGGAAAATCAGGATATTCCGCATACGGGTCCTCTCTTAGAAGCTCCCTGTCATTCTCGTCTTCCGGATCGAAGCAGAATGTATCATGGGCTGCCGGTGCAGTCTGGTATTCCCGTCCGTTTCCGTTCTGTACCTGTGCTGTTCCGTTCGGTATATGGTCGTTTGTCGGCTGCCGTACCTGTTGTTGTGGATAAGGAGCCGTCTCAGGCTGGTAAGCCGGCTGCTGCGGATAGGGCTGCATTGTAGCTCCTTGTGGCATACCTGTTCCTTGCATTACGGGGCGGTTTGGAGCAGGTTGGATATATGCTCCGTTCATTCCATATACCGGTTGAGGCATTCCCTGTGGAATCTGTTGTGGAGCAGACTGCATGACAGGTTCAGGATTCATAGTATGGGTCTGCTGCTCCGGGAATATGCTTGTTTGCATACCGGGCTGTGGCTGACCGTTCATGCTGCCTTGTGGTTGGGGAATTACCGGCGCCGGTTCCTCTGTCATACCGAACAGACTTCCTTCGCTGGCCTGTTTCTGTACTCCTGCATCTTTTCGTCAATCTCCTTCTGTTTTTCTGAAGGAGCCAGCACTCGTGCCTGTTTCAGCCATGTCATTGCTTCGGAGAACCTTTTTGCGGCAGTTGCATCATCAGCCTTCTTGAGGAGCTTTTCCATCTTTTCCCGTTTTTCCCTGGTTTCCTTTGATTCAGCCGGTACTGTTGGAGTTTTGGATGATTTGGCCTGTGATGTAGCCTTTTCTGCCTGTTTCTCGAAATTTTCCGCATTGACAAGCAGTCCCTGTACCTTCTGTATCGGTTGTAGTATCGTCTGCAGGAAGCCCATATCCAGTTCTGCCGGTGTTCCGTTCACGACCAGCGGCACCATGTTCTGCCGCGTATCCTCTTTCAGACTGTTCCGCCTTGGCATGACCGCCACGCTCAGGCTGTTGTTCACTTTACGGATATTGATATTCAAATCCGTACCTGCTGTAATCATCTGATAAATTGATTGAAAAAACATAATTGAAAAATTTTATGGTTATACATAAGTTTCCTTGAAGAATTCTTTCAGGACATTCTCTCTGTCAGGATTGCTGGAAATATCACGCAGAGATTCCAGATAGTAGCCGATGTTTTTAGGCTCATCAACTGTATTGGGCAGACGTCTTTTGACCGGTCTGATATGTTCACTCTGTGGCCATACAGCCGGCATGACAGGAGCAGAAGATATACATGTACTTGTTTTCATATCTGTTGGTTTTATTGGTTAGAAAAACAGGAGTCCGACAATGAAAAAGATAAATGCTATCCTTACAATCAGTAGAAGAGCTCTGAAAAGAAATCCTATGATTCCTCCGGTGAGCAGGAGCATTGCAATCATACCTGTAGGCATGATACCTTTGTCTGTCAGCATAAGTATTCCGATAACCAGTACCAGGGTTACCGCACGCTTGCTGATACTTTCGATAATCTGTAGTTCCATAATCCTTAATTTTATGAATGAATAATCCCATCGGGATGTGTTTTCCCGATTTTATAGGCCTCCGGCCTCTTGGATTGCCTTTTTGCGCAAGGCCTGGCAGGAAAAAATACCGGAGCGTAGCGAGGATGATTTTTTCCTGTCCAGCCAAGCCCTTGAGGGCAGCCTTGCGGCAAAAGGCAGGCAATCCAAGACCTTTGCCGCTTAAAAGCGGAAAAACAGATTCTTTTCTGTACGGATACAAAAAAATGCAGACCTTCCGGCCTGCATTCTCCTGGTTGCTTAGGTATAGATGTTATTCTTCTTTTGTGGAATAGGTGTTGAAAATGTCATCAGTCATTTCCTTGGCGAGAGTCCTGATCCTGTTCAGGAAGTCCTGTCCGGTTATCATTCCGCTTTCAAGTCCGGTCAGCTGTTTTTCCCAGTCTGCGGTGAGTGAAGTATCCGCAATTTTCTTTCCACGGATGGTTTCGTAGGTGAACATACCTTTCGGGGTCGGAACAATATATTTCCCTGAATAACGGATATACTTACGGTTAACCCGTGTACGGATGATCTTGGTACGTGAGGATACCGTGCCCAGTCCGTTCAGCTCCATGTATTCCACCAGTTCTGCATCCGTGAACGGATCTACCGGCAGCTCTTTTTTGTGTACCATGTTGCATCCGCATATATTCAGGTTATCACCTTTCTCCACTTCGGGGAGTTCATTGACAGAATATCCTGATTTTGGAACCATGTCGGAATGCATGAACACGTCATGCCAGCCGGCTTCAATGATTCTTGTTTGTTCGGCCTTGAAATGTTGTGCCGCACAAACCGCTTCAACATTTGTTGTTTCTATGCGGCATGGAGCCATGAATGCTTCGAGCATCCTTCCGGCTACAAGTCTGTAAACCTGCATTTCCTTTTCGGACATATTTCCGGGACTGATACCTGTAATGATGATGGCATGATGTACATTGGCTTTTTCTGCATTTATTACGTGGCGGGACAAACTGGATATGTCAATACTTCCAGTTCCTTTAGCGGCAGGGAACAGCTCCCATGAAAGCAGACGCGCCATGATTGGTGAAAGCGAGTCAAACACATCCTCCGTCAGATAACGGCTGGAAGTCCTTGGGTAGGAAATCAGTTTCTTTTCATAAAGGGACTGTGCGATGTCATACACCTCTGATGCGGTATAACCATAGCGGATGTTCGCTTCCTTCTGAAGTTGTGTCAGGTCAAGCAGATCCGGTGGAAGTATTTCCTTTACGCTGTGACGGATACCTGTAATCTGTGCCTGATGTGCCAGCTTGCAGTCCTGGAAAAACATTGTAGCGGATTCTTTGTCGGGAAGATCCTGTATGCGGCGCATCTTGAAAAGGATGCCGTCCTTTTGCAGGCTGATGTAGATGGGCCAGCTGTCCGATGAAATATGGTTCTCCCTTTCACGGTAGCGTCTGCTGATGACGGCCAGTACCGGTGTCTGCACCCGTCCGAGGGAATTGTTGCCGAATCCCATCGCCTTGCACATGGCATAGCTGGCGTTGATTCCGAGAATCCAGTCCGCCTTGTTGCGGCTGTCGGCAGCAAGGAACAGGCTATCGTAACAACTGTCTGGTTTCAGATTTTCCATACCTTGACGTACAGATTCGTCGGTGAGAGAGGAAATCCACAGACGGAAACAAGGCTGTGTACAGTTTAGGTATTGATAGACATAGCGGAATGTCATTTCCCCGTCACGGCTGGCATCGGTAGCCGCAATGATGGTGTCACATGCCTGGAACACTTTTTCGATTACTTTAAGCTGGAGTACGGCATCAATCTCCGGTATCCATCCGTTCTCAGTGCGTGTATGACGTACCATTAGCTCAAATTCGGACGGGATGAAAGGAAAATCGTTTCGTTCTAGCTTCTGAGTTCCGTAGTCCTTCGGCATGGCCAGTGACAGCATGTTCCCGAAAGTCCACGTAACCATGTAGCCGTTTCCTTCCACATATCCGTTTCTTACTTTGGTTGCACCGATGATTCTTCCGATTTCTTTTCCTACACTTGGTTTGTCTGTTAATATGGCAATCATGATAAATTCTGTTTTATATCTTTCCATACGGACTTACCGTATGGAAAGAGAGATGATACATTATGGATTCTTATTCACCTGAAGGGTTGATACCGTTTATGCTGATGACCGGATTTCCATTCTCGTCTTCAATCAGATTGAGTGTGGCATCCATGGTCCGTGAGAATACAGGTGTCTTGATTTTAATGGACATGACATTGGTTTCCTCTCCCTGAAGGAGCAGGTCCAGGTTTCCGTCCTTTTCAATTTGCGATCTGCTGATACCTACCGATTCCAGTTTTCCCCAATCGATTTGTTCAGCCTTGTAGATATGATGATTGGTCTTGTTCATGTTTTTTCCTTTTTTAGTAGTTGATGATTTGAATCCTGTTTTGCTCAGACAGCCTGTTTTGCTCCCTTCTTCTGTTCCTGCTGCTGGGTATTGTCAGTCTGTGAAGCACGCTGTGAAGTATTGCGACGGACATCCGGATTTTCCTGGAAGAATTGCATCTGTCCGGTATTAGCATTGATTTTTATGTATGAATCGAACTGTTTTCCGTTGGGACCTTTCATACTCGTTACAAGGATGGCCTTTCCATCCTGAAGGTTTGCTCTTTCCTGTGCCGAAAGCAGGCGTCCGTAAACCTCAGTCGGGATGGCTGGTGCCTGTCGTTCGTTGAAACCGTCCGGAGTTCTGGAATACTGTGGTCTTCCGCTTGCCAGGTCCAGCTTGACGAATGACGAGAATTCCTCACCTTTACGGTTGATCATGTTCTCAAGATAGATGGGCTGCCCTTTGCGTAACGCTTCCTTGTCCTCCGGTGTGAGCTGTACCGAACAGATTTCCTTTGGTATGTAGATTTCTCCCGTTTCCGGATTGTGGCGCGTATATTGGAGCCCGCCTGTAACCTTGTCCATGGTAACAAAGGAAGAAAATAGTTCGCCGTTCTTTCGTTTCATATCCTCTACAAGGATGGTGTGTCCTTCGTTCAACGCTTTGAGCTGCATGGGGGAAAGCGGCACACCGCCGAGTGTCTGCTGGTTGAAGGCCTGGTCTTTCGGGAAGATAAATTCGATACCTCTTCTTTCCGCACTATATTGCAGATTGGCATTAAACTCTTTACCCTGATTGGACTTCATTCCCTCTACGAATATCTGGTCACCGTTTTTCAGTTTCTGAATTTCGTCCGGAGTGAGGGTTACCCCTTTGATCTCATTCGGGATATAGACATGCTCCTGTCGGACGGCTACCAGTTCGTTGGTATTCTTGTCGATGGAAATCAGACACGGCTCTGTCGTGTTGCCACGCAGGTTAAGGTCAGCCACGTGTCCCATGTTTCCACTTTCACGCAGGTTCTTCTTGTCCTCTTCCGTGAAGATATGTCCGAAATAAGGACGGTCCAGTTCCGGTTCTTTTCTGATACCGTGGATGCCCAGCATGACCTGCCCGCCGTTGGATATGAATGAAAGACGTGCATCAAGCTTTGCGGTCAGTACCCCAGGAATGTTGAGTGTCAGCGGCATGGTCCTGTTGGTCTTGTATCCTTTCAGCATGCTGTCAAGCTGTCCAGACTGCTCCAGCATTTCCTTGGATATGCCGAACTTACCCAGTTCCTCCCAATTAATCATGTTCTCGTTGTAGCGGTACGTGGGTGTCTGCTGGCGTTGCGGTTCCTGCTGTTCGCGCCCCTGTGCGGCAGCTTCCACCTGTGATACCTGTTCAGGCTGAGCCTGCGTTGTCTGTTCCTGCTTCTTTGCCATTGTTGTTTCCTCCTCTTTTGTTTGACTGTTTTTCTGATTGTTTGCTTTCGGTACGATTTCATAGCGTTTCAGAAACTCCTTTACCGCGTCTGTTTTCTTGCCTTCGGCCAGGTCCTTGAGAGTCTGTTTGTTCTGTTTGTAATCATTGAAGGTCATGCGGATAAGCCTGAAATGGGTGGGCTCCTTCAGCTGGCTCCAAAAATTCTTGATGAAGTTTTCGAGGATACTCGAATTCTTGTCGAATTTCAGGAATGAGTTTTCGTTCTTCTCCTCCGGTGCAACCGTCTGATAATTGCCTTTCTCGTCCGCCTTGCTGACCACTCCCAAACCCTCCTTGGGGTCGTTCTTGTTATGTACCAGCAGAAGCTCGTCAATTTGTTCCACATAAGGCTTTTCCGGTTTCTTTGTCCGGCCTTGCCTTTTTTCCTCGTTTGGACTGTTTTCTTGTGCCATAATCTTTTGTTTTGGGTGACTACTTGATTTGTTTCACAGTCCAAATGTAAGATGATAAATTGAGTAAACAACTGATTTATAAATAGATGACATTAGATGTCATCAGGTGTCATCAAATGTCATACGAAGGATAGGAAAGAATGCAAAAACAGTTGGAAAAAAGGATGAAAGGAAGTAGGAAGAGTATAAGTAAAAGCATAGCTAAGCCACCGGACTATGCAGATCGGAGGGAGCTGAAATCCCTGTCTTATTTCGGGAGTTGATAGGCTGGCTATGTTTTGTTATTTGGGAAGGTGGATTTTCACAGTATTTATGAGGTCATATATGGAATATAAGGATAGCCGCCTTTGATTTACGGCTATGCGTCACGTCGGTCGCAGTTAATCCCTGTAATCTTCTTTTTAATTATAATCCGTTTGCCGCCGCATTCTTTTTCAGGTGAATTTTCATGGCGCAAGCCATAAAGAAAATTCTCCTGAAAAAAGAAATAAATGCGGCTGGCAAATCAGGATTGGGATTTACCTTTGATGGAAGGGATAACAGTTTTTTTATTGTATTTATCTGTTAGTTTATTCCTATTTCTTTGTCAAAGACAAGAATATCGTAAAAAGGGAAAAAGTAGAATATTGATAGAGTATTTTTCACTGAAAGAATAAACGTATGTAAACGGAAAAATGAAAGTGCTTTCGCAGGGTAATTTTCCTGTACGTATGAAGGCTACAGGCTTGAAGTCTGTATTGATGAGTTGGGGAAGATTTATACTCATTCTATTCTTATGTACGTAACCTCCATATATGGTGTAGAAGTCAATATAATGAGCTGTAACGTATTATTTCGTATGTGCAGGAAATAGAAGAGAGAGATTATACCATCCTTATCAGCAGGAGGCTTTCTTTCGCTTGCAGTAGCGTTCACACTGAGCACAGATGTCATACCCCAGCATCGCTCCCAGAATGAAGTCTTCTTCAGGCGAAAGCAGGTTGAGCGGGCGGTCCGCCAGAAAACGGATGGCCCGGATGCACTCCGGACGGCCGAAGAACAGGTTGATGCTCGTGTCCGAAGCTCGCTGTACCAGAAAGTCTATGTGTTGACTCCTTAGACGGGCTGTAGCAAAGTCTTCGTACTTGCGGTTGACCGTATAAAGCACCATGCGGCGCACACCTTTCTTATACTCGTACACGTGGTTCAGAAACACTTTCAGGTCTGCAGGGAGGATGTCGGGGGATGATATCATGTTTATAAAGCTAAAGATGAAGAGAGAAAAATGGTTAGAAGCTTTTCTTTAGGTCAGCGGCCCAGGCACTGATGCGGCCGGCGGTCTTGCCACTTTCGTTCACGTCGTCCAGAGCGAGACCTACGAAGTATCCGTCCACCACAGCGATGGAGCTGGAGAATGAGTATTCGTCCGTGCTGACGCGGTTGCCCAGGAAGGTGCATCCCGTGTCCTTCAGATCTTCGTAGAGAATGCCCATACCGTCGCAGAAGGTGTCGCAGTAGGACTCAGAATCTCCGCAGCCGAACAGGGCCACTTCTTTACCGTGCAGATCCATGCCTTTCAATACCTTAATGGCATCGTACCAGTCGTCTTGCAGTTCTCCGTCGCCCCAAGTGGAGGTGCCCAGCACCAGCACGTCGTAGGCATTCGCCAATTCAGCTGTCAGCTTGTCTGCACTGCGCACGTCGCTGCCTGCCACTCCCAGTTCGCCGGCCAGTTGTTCAGCCAGGTTTTCGCAGGTTCCGGTGGAGGAACCGTAAAATATACCAATCTTTTTCATGAAGTAAATATTTTAATTGTTTACGGTGCAAAAATATACCGTCTTTTTCTTCTTTGAAATACCTAAAAATAGGGCTTTTTGCTGTTATCAATTAGTTAAATAGTATCCTCCTAAAATCACTAAAAATAGGTATTGAAAAGGTAAAGGATAACCTGTAGATTTGCACCATCAAATAGGAACAATGTTCTTTATATGCAAATTTTAAAAGAAAACATACGGGTTCATATCTGGAAAGTACATATAAAAAGTGTTTGAGAGAAGAATGAGGAAAGTTTACTGGTTATCAGTTACTTTCCTCATTTTGGTTAAAAGTGGCGAGGACAGACGAAGACGGGAATACGACAAGATGAGACAGAGG
>OIXQ01000880.1_pt1 | contig 12445 bp, 17 predicted proteins | sample 1587791 | NCBI WGS metagenome assembly OIXQ01 (sample SAMN03283273) | human gut metagenome | biome: human-associated habitat; material: feces | host: Homo sapiens | place: Peru | collected 2012
ATTCAACTTGGCGTGTAAGTGGTTTTGATAAGGAAAGCGTTCCCGGAACAATTATTTTAACATTAACTGAAACTTACACTGATTCAGATGACATTGCGGATGAAAGAAAACTTGAAGGTTGGACATTAAAGTGTTCTGCCGGAGATGAAATAATTAGCACTGTTTCGGGGAAAATTGATTAGATAATTACTTTTTATCCTTATCATTATGGTTCGCCCGCAGTATAGCCAATAACGGTTTCTTGTGAAGATAAAGATTTAGTCATTACTGGCTAGGGGAATAATAGTTTTAAATTGTTCTATAAGGGAGATAAAACTTCTTTCACTGTGATAGCTCATATAGAGGGAACAAAAGAGAATATTCCTTTTGAAGTGAAAATTGTAGAAGCAAATTATATTTCTCTTATTGGTCCGACTGATATTAAAGTAGATGAACGAGCAGAATATACAATTAAAACGAATCTCTCTGATTACACTGTTAATGTTGAAGTAGAAAATGATAATTTAGAAATCATTTCTATTGAAAATGATAAAATTATTGTTCAAGGAAAATTTATTGGCGAAGATTATATAATTCTTACTTATAATGGTAATGAATATAAAACAAAAATAAATATTATTAGTTTCTGGATGTGATTTAATGGCAATAAGAAATAGTAAAGAGTTAGGCTCAAATCTATTCATTATTGCGAAAAGGTTATTAGAGAATCAACGTTTATGTCAATTGTTGGCTAATCCAGAAATTAATCCATATCAAAAAAGTGTGGATAATCCAAAAGGACTTTTACATAAAAACATTCTAGTTGTCCCCCGAGTGGACGCCCGCGATTTTAATAATGACAGTAAAATTGCTATCTACTATCCTAGCGGAAATCTTGACGGGGACAACTATGAGTTTAAGAATTTAAATATGAATGTAAGTGTTTATGTTCCTTTAGATAACTGGATTATTAATGATGATACTCTGCGACCTTTCGCAATAATGAGCGAAGTTGAAAATAGTCTTAAAAATAAACGAGTGAATGGAATCGGACTTTTGAAATATAATTCTTTTGAGTTGGACACTCTTACAGATGATATGTCTGGGTATACAATGAATTTCTCGGTGGATGTATATGATTGATATAGAAGATGTAAAAACATATGCTTTTTTAGGATAGCCGATTCCACTAAATGACATATGTAAAATTTATACACCACTCATTTCTGATTTATTTTCTACAATTGGTAAAGATAAATATTATTATTATGTGAATCTATTAACTATGGATATTGCGGACGTTAGGGAAATTTTGGAAAAGCGTGGTGCTTCAATTCCAGATACTATGGAAATTTTTCCTTACCTGATGTCTTGTGCGGATAATGATGAGTAGTTTTTTTTAGACTTCAAGACAGCATTATCTACCTTTATTAAGGAAGATGTGAAAATTGCTCCGAAAGGATAGAAAATCATTATTGGAAATATTATTTCCCAAAGAATTATTGATAAAGATTCTTTCTTTGATTTACAGCAGATTATTTCCGCAATTAACAAACTTCCCGTAAAAACTCGACCGCCCGCGGATGAAACTCCAATGTAGAAAAAATTCCGTATTAAGAGAGAAGAACGTGAGAGGGTAAAAGCTAAAAAGCATAAAGAGGGTTAGGCTATTGCTTTTGATTCTTTATTAAGTGCTTTTTGTGTTTACTTTTCGGGTGGAATAAATCCATTAAATATTGGTAGTTTAAATATCTACCAATTTAAAGATATGTTAGAGAAGGCACAAGCTAGAGATAAATATCAAACTGAAATTGATATGCTTTTGGCTGGAGCAGACTCTAAGAAAATAAAACCAGAATTTTGGTATTAATTCTATAGGAGGTTAATTATAATGGCTAATTTGTTTGAACAGTATGGCATCAAAGAAGTCGCTGATGTTACTCTCTTCCAAATTAACGATGATGGCTCCGAGACTCCTTACCTCTATCTTGATAGCCTTAAGGTTTCTACTGTTGAGCAGACGGCGGACCAGACCGAAGCCCGTGGTGGTAAAGGCAATCCTCCGCTGATTATTTGGGACTTTAACAAAGAGATTAATGTTACGCTCGAAGATGCGTTATATACTCCTAAGTCTATGGCTCTGATGTTCGGTGGCGGCAATCCTTGGAAGGAAGACGGCAATACTGCTAAGAAGTATTTCCGTTGGGTTGCTGATAGCACTGATACTGGTATTACTCAATTTGTTGAAAATGGTATTACTTGGGCTGTGAACAAGTTGTATGATGACGCCGGTGCTGTAGCTACCACCTTTACTAAGGGTGATACTTATATTGCTGAGTGTACTGCCACTCTGGCAAAGAAAACACTTGAGATTGGCGCGGATGACTTCCCCGGCACGTTTAAGCTGGTCGGTGATACTTATGCTCGTAATCGTAATACCGGTAAGGATGAATATTTCCAATTCATCATTAATCGTGCTAAGATGAGTGCTGAGGAGACTCTGACGCTGGAAGCCGAGGGCGACCCGACTACTTTCAATCTGAATATGAGAGTCCTTCGTCCCGCCGACGGCAAGATGATGGAGCTTATCCAATACTCTGTTGGCTAATTTTAAGGGCATAGGAAACTATGCCCTTTTCTTTTTAGGTGGTAAAATGGAAAATGATTTTGGCATTAAAGAATTATATTCTGCCTCAATAAAAGCTACATTTAATTTGAAAGTAGGAGAAAAAGAATACGAGCCAGATGAGACTATTTTATAGTTTGATAACTTATAGCTGGCAATAATATAGGAAGGTAAAGTTATTAAACGGGCGACTGGCGGATATGGTAATAATGGATTAGTTTTCTGGGATAATACACGTGAAGTAGCCTTTGGGTGTGAAAAAGGCGTTATTTCTCCGATTGGTTTATCAATTTTAACTAATTCAGTTCTTATCCTAAATGAAACAGTTAGTGTACCATTCCGTGAAGAAATTTATCCCGAAAATGGAATAGTTTCATTAAAGTATTTACCTAATGGAACTGGTTTTCTATATAATGCTCTTACTGGAGAAAAAATTTAGAGTAATTTAAAGGAATAGGATTATTAGTCTACTGACCCCGTTATTGCTGATTATCATTATAATTATGTTAATAAGGCAATGACACTTGAATTAGGGAACCATTTATGTAATGGTTATTTAAAGTTTGAAGGCAAAATGAGATTAAAGGATGACACTGACGGCCATGATAAAACGGCAATTATAACAATTCCGAAAATACGGATTGCGTCAAGTCTAACTATGAGACTGGGGTAGAAAGCAGGGCCAATTGTGAATAACTTTAGCTTTGTTGGATTTCCAGTAGGTCAACGAGGGTCAGAAAGTGTGCTGTAGTATACCTTGTTGAATGATAACATAGATAGTGATTTTTAATTTGGACGCAACGAGTTTATTCGTTGCGTTCTTTCTTTTTGAGGTGAGAAAATGGCGAATAAGAAGATTACTTATACTGTGGATTTACGGGCATAGGCTGATTAGTTCTAGCATATTATTGAATAGAGCAAAAAGGCTTTAGCGGGATTATTTGATGGAAAGCAAGTAACTCCTAGACAATATGAACAATTAAGTTAGTCATTATTAAAGATGGCTTAGACATCTGAAGAAATTCGGAAAAATGCTGAAAAAGGCTTTTCTTCATCTTCTGCTTTTGATTAGGTAAAAAAACAAATTGATGGGTTGGATAATAGTTTTTCAAGATTTTTGAGTAATTTAAGAGCTTTGAATATTGACCCAAATAAATTTTTGCCAGATACGGAAGAATTTAAAAATGTTTAGAAAGAAATTACTAAAACAGCTAATAAATTAAAAGAATTAGCAAAAGGACAAAAGATTTCTTCATCTAGAACTAGGGTTGATTCTTAGGTAGAACGAGATATGGCCCGACTCGCGGGTCAAGGGAATATTTCTGGAGTTAAAAATTATGCACAACAATTGAGAAATACTTCTGCTAAAGAAAGATAGAAATTAGGAAGTAAATTTGGTAAATTGGCAAAAAAGAACGATGTATCAGTTGAAAATTTAAATGAAGTTTTGGTATCGCAAATGGCTACTGCCGAGAAAAAATTGGCGGGGTTAAGGTCTTAGCGAAAAGGCAGCACGGAAGAAGGTAAGACTTTAGAGAAAGAAATTGATGATACTCGAGCATTAATTGAAGAACTTTAGAAATATTTAAATTTAAAAGAATAGGTTAAAGAAATTAATGAAGCAGAAAAAGATTATACTGGTATTGCCAAATAGGTTGAAGATTTAAAAAATCAATTAGATTAGTTAGAGGTAAAATTTAAAGAACTGGCTGGGCCAACACAAGAGCAAGCCAAATAGAATTTAGATAATTTAACCAATTCTGAAACTTAGGTTACTTAGGCCACCAAAGAAATGTCGAATGAAGTTGAGAAGGGTGCTGAAAAATATTCTCAACTTGATGATTAGGCTAAAAACATGAATGGTTTAAAATCCTATTTCAATTCTCTCGTTAGTGCGACCGCAATCTATATGCGTTTACGCCAAGCTGTTATTGGAGCCTTTAATGATTTTAAAGAAATTGATAGTGAATTAAATGCCATTTCCATTGTTACTGGCAAAACAATGAAAGAGTTGTGGGGTAATTTCGGCAACCTTAATAGTATTGCCCAACAATACGGCGTTACTACTAAAAACGTTATTGAAGTCCAAAAACTCTATTATCAACAGGGTCGTAATGCAGTTGAAGTTACTCAATTAACTGGCGAAACATTAAAGTTCGCAAAAATTTCTGGGTTGGATTTTGCGAATGCGACTGACTATATGACTGCGGCATTAAATGCTTACAATATCGCGGCGAAAGATGCAAGTGAAATTACGGATACTTATGCGGCATTGAGTGCTGCGGCTGCGGTTGATAGCCAAGAAGTTGCTGTTGCTATGAGTAAGGTTGCTTCGATGGCTGCGGCGGCAGGGTCAACTTTTAAAGACACTTCTGCTTATTTGAGTAAGATTATCGAAGTTACAAGAGAGGCTCCTGAGACTAGCGGTACAGCGTTAAAAACTATCGTGGCAAGATTTACTGAAATTGACAAATTAACAGAAGATTAGGCTGAATTATTAGATAGTGATTTCAATTTTAATAATATTGAAAAAGCGTTAAAAATGGTGGGTATTGCATCTAAAGATAGTGCTGGGCAATTAAGGTCATTTAGCGATATTATTAATGAACTCGGTGAGAAGTGGGATACATTAGATACCAATACTTAGCATTATATTGCAACTCAAGCGGCTGGGTCGCGTTAGCAAAGTCGTTTTCTCGCTTTAATGTCCGATTGGAGTCGTACTCAAGAATTAATGAGTGTTGCTGAGTAGAGTGCTGGAACAGGTGCTCGTTAGTTGGCTCTTTCGATGGACAGTATCGAAACTAAATTGAATAAATTAAAGGCTACGTGGCAAGAATTTTACACAAAATTTTTGAGTAGTGATATGGTTAAGGGTATTTTGGATTTGGCCAATGACCTTCTTTCAACATTAACTAGTGTCATTGGATTGTTGGATAATGCGGGAAGTCTTGTTTAGACGCTTGCGGTTATTTTAGCTGTTGTTGGGATTAAATAGATTATTTCAGTTGGTCAGTCTTATGGCAAAGTATTTATGGAAGCCTTCACTAAGGCTTACACTGCGGGCAGAGCAAAAAATTTGGCTAAGGAAACCACAGAAGCCGTTGCTTAGGCTTAGGCGAAGGGCACAGCTACTGGCGTGGCTGAGGCATAGGCTCATCATGCTGCTTATAAGGCCGCTGAGAAGGCTTTGGACGCTGGTGATACAGCAGAAAAAATAGCCAGTTCGGCCGCAAAAGCGGTAGGTGAAGCCGGCACTTAGGCTGCGATGGATGCGAGTACCTAGGTTTTGGCCGGTTCTAGCTCTGTTGGTATATTTGGAAAGTTAGGCACTTTATTAGGTGGCAAGCTAGCTGGAGTAATGGCGAAAGTGGCTCCAGTAATCGGGCCAGTGTTAATTGGAATATTAGTTCCTTTGTTCACTGCTATTATTACAAAAGCTATCACACAAGGTATGGACAAGAGTTCCAAGAAAGTTGCTGAAGAAGTTAATAAACAATATACTGAGATTACAGAGACAATCAATGAAGTTAAATCTACTACAAATGATTACAATGAGGCCTTGGAATTATAGCGAAAAGGTATTTTACGGACGGCAGAAGAAACAGAAAATTATCAAAAAATATTAAACAATTTAAAAGCTACTTATCCAGAATTGGTAAAAGTTTTGAGCGATGGCACTTTGGAATTAAATTCTCAAAGTGATGCTATGGCAAATTATACCAAAGAATCTGCTGATGCTTTAGAAAGACGTTTTAATCAAATACAAAAATAGAGTAAAGATGCTATTGCCAATGGTGTAGTGATTTCTAACACCGGATTAAAAGCTTAGTCAGATATTTAGAATTATGCCTCTATTTAGAAGAATATGAATCCCGCCTATGAAGAAATTGCTAATAGCGGAATGAGTTATGAGAGCAGTAAAAAATTACTTGGAACATTTGATGTAAATGAATATAAAGCCATTCTAAAAGATTACAAAGAAATGTAGGATGCTGGTCAGACTATTCAGGAAAAAGTTTAGGCTGATTCGGCAGAAATTATGTTGGAGCAATCTGGCGAGAGAATGGCGTGGAACATGTTGCCAATAGCTGGCCCCATGATTGGACTGTGGAAGTCTTCCCCTGAATAGAGAGCTAAGTAGCTTGAAAAATTACAAGAATTAGATAAAGATACTGGCGGAGCTTTTACTAACTATATTAATGAACAAGAAAATTTGATCGAAGCTTGGGCTAATAGTTTTACTGATTTATATGCGGATGCTACTGGTGGGAAAAATAGTGAGGTATTAAAATCAGGTATTGTTAATAAGTATAAGTTTGACGATGAGATAACTCCCGCGAAAGTTAGAGAAATTACTAAACAATATTATCAAGAAGTTAATAAATCTAATTAGGAATCATTTAATAAATATGTTGATTAGATTGGGACTGATTTAGTTATTAATGAAACCGCTACACCCGAACAGATTTTAACTATGTTTGGGCTGCCAACAACCGGAGAAATTGCAGATGTATTAAAAACTGGATTGGAAAATGTTTTTAAAACTCGTAATGATGAACTTGAACAATTAAGAGAGAAATATAATAATATTAAAAATTCTAACTATGGTTCTGATGATTTTACTGCAATGTTTGGCGGTTATACCCCCGCTTAGGTTAAACAGTTAATCACTGAGATGGATAATGTGGGGCAAAAGTACGGTTCATCTGCTTCGAGTGCATTTGAAACTGCTTATAAAAAATACTCTGATATTATTGGCGGAAATTCTGATTTACTTTCTAAATTTACTGCGGTTAATTTAACTGATATGTCTTCAATTGCTGATTATGCCTCTCTGATGGCGGTTAAATTTAAAGAAGGGTCCAATGAATATAAACAATTTATTGAACTAGTAAATAATAGTTCTAATATTCTTGATAGGTCATTTAAGCCATATGATGAATATTTAACAAGTGCTAAAAATTCCTTAGTCGATTTAGAAGATTTTTTTGACAGTTTGAAAAAAGCTTTTGAAGGAAAGCTAGGTATCGAAGAAGCTTTCGACTTAATTACTAAATCTGGGAATTTATTAAGTTTGAATGACTTTTAGGCAACAACAGACGGTTTCTTACTTAATTCTAACCGGATTAAAGATGTTCAGAATGCTTTAATAACGCAAAAGAAAATTGCTTTACAGCTTGAGCTAGCACAATATTAGTTGGCTATGAAACAGATTCAAAATTAGGCAGATTAGGTTAAGGAATTAAATGGAATTAATTTAGAAGAGTGGGCTAGACTTAAAATCAAAAGTGCTTAGATTGGATTGGATGAGAAAGCTCGAGAAAAAATGTAGCAGATGGATGATTTGTTATCTCATGCTGAAAATTTTGACGTAAGTAAAGCTTGGGATTATTTAAATTTATTATAGAACTCAGAAATTGTTCCTCAAGAAATAGCTATGATAGATAAAATGAACGTTAGCTGGAATAATGCTATAAGTGGAATTAATAAAGCAATTGACGCTTTAAAAGAATTTATTGACAGATTAGAACAACTTGATAAATATGTCGCAATTGATACATTTATGGAGAGACTTGATTTTGAGATTAGTAAATATGATTTCACTATTAATTTTTCCACGAATGTTGATGAAGTTTCAAAAGCCACTATTGATAAGATGAATACCTTGACTGAGCAAATTAATGCCAATCTCGCTAAATCAAAGTTCGCCGAACAAAGTGCTTAGCAATATCGTAATGAATTAATGCACAGTCGTTTTGGCGGATATGTGAGTTTTACTGAGGCCGGGGATTTAGTCGAGAATTATGATAAGATTACTGAATTATCTAGAAAATTACAAAAATAGGCTGAAAGTGTTAAGACAGATGCCGATAAAGAAGCTTATGACCGTAATAAGGAAGAATATGATAATCTGTTGAAATTTATCGAAGCTTATCGTGAAGAAAGAAAGCTTATGTAGGATAGCGAACAAAAAGCTAGAGAGTATGTTCAATAGCAAAAAGAATTATTGAAGACTCAATTAGAGAATGTCAAAACAGTCGAAGATAAATTACTTTAGCTCATGGAAGAACGCGACCAGAAAGCAATTGATAGCTTAAAAGAACGCTATGACTACATGAAAAAACAAGATTAGGAATATTTAAATAGCGTTAAGGAAGCTGTTGATAAAGAGAGAAAAATTCGTGATAATACACAAGATTTGGAAGATTTGAACAAGCAAGAGCGTAAACTTCAATTGTTGAAGATGTCTGGCGGAAGTGTTACTGAAATTTAGAATTTAGAGCAAGAGATTGCTAAATCTCGTCAAGAACTTGCCGATTAGTAGATTGATAATTTAATTGAAGAATTGAATGATGAATAGAAAATTAAAGAGCAAAAGATGGATGATGAAGTTGAATATCTGTAGGCAGTTCAAGATGCTAAATTGTAGACTATGACTGAATATAATATTGAGTTATAGGGAATTATGAGCAAAAGTAAAGAAGAAATCATTGCTTTTTGGAAAAGTTTAGATAATGAATATATTATTGGAACTTAGACTTCAAGAGAGCTTTTGAATTAGGAAATGGATGCCAGTATTACTCAATGTAAAGCGTCTATGGAAACTTTGGCTTATCCAATAATTGAGGCTACTGATACCAAGATTACTGAATTAGCTGATAGCACTGATTTAAGTCGTTAGGCTTTTGAAAATTATGGGAATACCATTGCTAATTTAAAAGGTAGTATGGTTGATAATATTAATGAGATTCGAGATGCTTATTTGGGACAATATAATATTGTTAAAGAATTAATTGGAGCCTATGAGAAATTGGCGGGAGAAAAAGAAAAAGCTAATAATATTGGGAATGGTGGCGGAAATAATACAAATGCGTCAAATAATTTTACTACTGGATTAAATAAATCATCTAATGGAAACATTAAATATGGATATGGAATACGAGCAAATACTAATGTTGAACCTAATAGGCACGATAAAGGAATTTTATATGATAATCCCAAACCAAACGCATCATATTCTTTAAGCTTTGGAACTTTTTCTTCTGTTCCATTATCTATTTTTGCTTATAATCAAAATTCTGGAACTGGAAAAGCTTATTCTATAAATAAAGACAATCTTATCAATGCTAAAATTACTGGCAAAAAAAGTGGTATTTATAACGGGGCTACTCAATCATTATTTAAAATTGAGAATATAATTGATGATATGGGGGAGAAGAAAACAGGTTATATTTGGGAAACAGATTTAAAGAAATTTTATGTATTTAATAAAAATTTTCTCACCTATTCAATCCCGTAGTTTGCCCATGGCGGACTCGTCAATTTCACTGGCCCCGCATGGGTTGATGGCACTAAATCTTCCCCCGAAGCTTTCCTCTCCGCAAAGGATACTGCCAATATCGCATCTCTTCGCGACATTCTTTCCAAAGCAATCCCGTCTACAAAATTCTCCGCAAGTCAATCTACTCAAAATGATGGAGATGTTTATTATCAAATCCACATAAATGTAGATGAACTTGGAGATGGTTATTCCATTGATGACCTTATGTCTGAAATGGAAGACCGCATTCTCAACATTACGGGCAAGCATTCTGTAATTCAAATTAAGTGAGTTGAAAGGAGGACTTTAAATGGCAATTTCAAATTATGGATATAATGATTTTATTGGATTCACTTTTAATGGTCAACATTCCAGTAAATTTAAAGTCCTCCGCACTAATGATGGAAGCGACCGGTATCAAGATGATTTGATACCGGGCATTTCCGATAGTTCGGAGGAAGTTCCCGGCGGTAATGGAGTGTACTATTTTGGGAGTAAGTTTAATAGCAGAGATTTTGATATAAATATTGCTTATGATGAGATTACCGAAAGCGATAAGCGGGCAATTAAGTTATGGTTATATCCAGACCACGACTTGCATCCTTTAATTTTCGATGAAAGGCCTTATATTACTTATTGGGTAAAATTGTCAAAAAATCCGCAATTTTCAGAGTTATGCTTTGATAATAAAAAGACGGGAGAACGGACGTATAAGGGTGAAGCCCAATTGAGCTTCACCGCTTATATGCCATTTGGTGTTGCGACTGAAAAAGAGCTGGATAATTCAATCTATGATAAATATAATAATATTGATTAGTGGGCGTCAGCAAGCCGATTATTAAGCTCTACTGAATTAGCAGGAATGAATAAATTTATCAGTAAAACTGCGGGCGCAGAGTGTCAAATTTACAATGCGGGAGATACAGAAGTTGATTGGATATTGGAATTTACTCATAACCCTGCGGGAATTACTTTAAGTAATTGGTCAACCACAACGGGGACGGGATATGTCGCGGTTGAAAAAATCACAGACGATAAAAATTACGTAATTTTTATTGAGGGTAAATAGTATATTATAGCAAAAAATGGTAATATTTATTATTTTTCCCGCGATGGGGTCCAATATAATTGTTCAGTTCAGGAAAATTATTTTATTACTGAATAGGGAGAATATTATCAAGCATATACTCCTCAATCAATAACTGCTTATACTTATAATTATACTGCGGGCCAGCCAACCGCCAACACTTTAATTTATTTATATAATGGAAATTATATTTATGAATGTTATGTGATTAGTGTTGATTCTACTTAGGAGACAATAACTATTAACTTCACTAAAATAGTTAATAATGTTCCTCAAACGCTCTATGGTGGGAATACAGTGGCTGATAGTTATATTTTTCAAATTTATAGCGATTCGTCCGCAATTACGAACAAAAGATTTGTGTTAACTTTCCCCGCAATGCTTTATAAAAATTTAAATAAACTTGGAGAAATAGATAAGGCTTCACTTTATACTTGTAAAATAAAAATTAATTCCGCAAAATAGACTGTAAATTGTAGTTATTCTCCTGATGGAATTAATTATACGACTTGGACTGGGGTTAGCGGATTAATTACCGATGGCGAGATATTCAAACTCCCTTTAACACAAGATAAAACATAGGTTTAGAAATTTTCTATTTTGTCCGCAAGTGGCGGAAAAAGCTATATTAAAAATCCGGTTATTGACTATACTTATTTATATAGGTAAGGTGATAAAATGAGTAAAAAGTTCGAGTTAAGTCTCTGGAGAGACTATCCGGGCGAATAGGAGATAAAGGAAGAAAAAGTACGTGTTATTGCTTCTGATTCGATGGATTAGGCGGGCCAAGCATAGAATATTGTATTAATGCCATCTTATACTGGTGAAATTAGTTTAAATTTTGATTTGCCCGCGAAATATTTTGATATTACTGAGTAGAAGTAGATTGTGAATCCGTTAGGATAGCAATTATAGGCAAAATCGAAGATAAAGTTATGGCGGGAAGAGCATTGGTATAATAAATATGCCAATCCGGAATATGATATTAATAACTAGATTTGGAAGTTTACCCCACAATGGGAAGATGGCCGTTGGTATGATTTTATTGTAAATACTAAGATAGAAAGCCGTTCTAAGAAAGCTTTAATTTACTCTTATGAATGCGTAAGTTTATTTGTAAATGAATTATCTCGAACTGGCTATCATTTGGAATTTAAATCTGATAGCACAGATATTAATGAATAGAGCATTGGTACTGCTCATCAACTGGCTGAGAAAATTACTAAAGATACCGATTGGACATATCTTAAGTCGGAAGTATTCCCAGATTATAAGAGTGTTTTTAATGTAAATATTGGAGAGATTGAGAAGATTCCGGTTTCTACTGACCAGATTGATTTTTTGGATGGGCTAAAAAGATATGCCTATTGCTATAACTATAACCCCGAAGATAAGGTTAAAGTTGAAGAAGTTTTAACTAAAGAACAAA
>OIXQ01000881.1_pt1 | contig 12441 bp, 16 predicted proteins | sample 1587791 | NCBI WGS metagenome assembly OIXQ01 (sample SAMN03283273) | human gut metagenome | biome: human-associated habitat; material: feces | host: Homo sapiens | place: Peru | collected 2012
TGCCTCCCTTACCAACTTCTCTTTCAGCAGATGAAGCGTATGCTTGATTGCAGCGAAGATAAGTGCCAGGGGGCCTTCAAGGACGGGTTCAAGGAAAAGACCTTCCGTTTCATCAACGGCTGCGTGTACACCAATTTCCGGGCAGACACCGAAAACAAACTTGGAGAAGATATGGCACGGCTCGTCAAGGCCAATGTTATCAGCATCCGGGATGAAAATGCCATCGACAAATTCCTCAGAAAGTATGAGAAGGAGAACTTCGCACTTGCTGAGAGTCAGAGAGAGGCTGTCAAAAAAGCGTTTGAGAATAATCTATCTGTTATCACAGGCGGACCAGGAACTGGCAAAACGACTGTTACGAAGGCACTGCTGTATGTAAACGATAAGATCTATGGTCAATCCGCAAACCCTGTTTTGCTTGCCCCTACCGGCAAAGCAGCCAGGAGAATGGAGGAGGCCACTGGATTTCATGCGTGTACCATACACAGTGCGGTAAACTGGCGTGGCGACAACGCTGAGATGGATGAAGACACAGAGCTGGAAGGCAATCTGTTTATCGTGGATGAGGCATCCATGATGGATCAGAGAATAGCCCAGGTACTGATGTCCAAGATCCCAAGCGGCGCACGGGTGGTTTTCGTAGGAGACTGCGACCAGCTTCCGTCTGTAGGTTGCGGCAATGTCCTGGGTGACATGATCCACTCCGGCAAAATCCCGACCACCAGACTGTCCGTGATCTATCGGCAGGCTGGCGATAACCCGATTGTAGCAAACGCTCAAAAAATCAACAATGGAGATGACCAGCTTTATTACTCAGATGCGTTCCAGTTCTACGACATTCAAAATGAAGAAGATATTTTTCATGCGGCATGTCAGGCTTATTTGGATGCGGTGCAACAGGTAGGGGAGGCCAATGTGGTTCTCCTGAACCCTCAGAGAAACAACACTTCTGTCAGTGTTGAACGCTTCAATAACGAACTACAGTGCATTCTGAACCCTGCAAGACCAGGGGAGAAGGAGCTTGTCTTTAACAAGACAAAATTCCGTCGTAGAGATAAGGTCATGGAATTAAAGAACAACCCGGATGGTGCAAAAAACGGCGATGTGGGCTATATTCGAGATATCCGTGTGATTAAGGACGAAGACGAAACCAAGTATGTGGCGGTCATTGAGTTCGATGGAGTGAACTACGAATACTCAGTCGAGGATATGCGCCATGTCACACTTGCGTATTGTACGACTGTTCATAAAGCGCAGGGTGCCGAATACGACACGGTGATCCAGGTCGTAAGCCAGGAACACCGGGCAATGCTCAAGCGAAACCTGATTTATACCGGTGTCACACGAGCAAAACAGCGTGTGATCCTGATTGGTCAGCACCAAGCATTGAGCGCAGCCATTCGCAACAACTCCCAGGAGAAACGGTTTACGAACCTTGCCGGTTACTTAAATTCAAAAATCACTTAATTCAAAAATATAAAAATGTAATGAAAGAAAGGAAAAAGTGAAATGAAGAGCATTGTTTCTTACCCTGAGCGTGGCGAAGGAGGACGCAACACCTACCGAGGGAACTGCTCCCCGAAGCTGATTTTGGATTTGCACGATCAGTTCAAGTTCAGCTCCATCAGTGACTATATGTGCGGGAGCGGGACTACCGAGGATGCGGCCCGTCAGCTTGGTATAGAATCTCACTGTTACGATCTCAACCGAGGGTTCGACCTGTTGACGATGGATATTCCAGAACGGAATAATTTCATCTTCTGGCATCCACCTTATGCAGATATGATTACCTACGCAGGAGAGCAATACGATGCAATCGCCGTAAAGGAAAAGTATGGTATTGATCCGCTAAAGAGCGATCTGTCTCAGATCAAAGACTGGGATGAGTTCGTCAAGGCAATGAACTATTGCATGATGAAGCAGTTTGCAAGCCTCGAAAAAGGCGGGCGAATTGCGGTTCTCATGGGGGATATGAAGCGCAAGGGAAAGCTGTATTCTATGCTTGTAGATATCGTTAAGCCCGGTACGCTGGAGCAAATCGTTATCAAAGCGCAGCACAACTGTGTTTCGGATCATCGAAATTACTCCGGGAGATTCATTCCCATTGTTCATGAGTATGTGATGATTTGTCGTAAAGACAGAGACATCATTGTTCCTGTGATCTGTTCCAGACATGACACTACCGACATCCGTGACCTGTACTCCGCTACATGGAAAGATGTCATCCTGTCTGTGATGAAGGAAACAGGTGGAAGGGCCTCGCTTGATGAGTTGTATGACCAGCTCAAAGGGCATAGAAAGGCAGCGAAGAATCCTAACTGGCAGGCAAAAGTCCGCCAAACCCTCCAGCGTTACCCTCAGTTCTTTGAACACAGAGAGCGTGGAGTGTGGGCGGTTGCTGCGTAACTGTCTCGGATAATCTCAAAAAAACAAAAAGCAATATTGACAAAAGAAAGGAAAATTTTTATGAAAAACCAGCCTAAATTGAATGAGGTCCAGCACGGAGATTCCATCCAGGGTGTCTACGAAATTCTTGCATCGCACATCGAGAAGGGACCGAAGTCTGGCAACCCGTATCTCGTTGGCATCCTGAAGGATGACAGCGCAGAGATTCCGTTCCATGTATTGCCTCCCAAGGGCCAGACCGTGCAGATGGAGTTCTCATCCAATATGGTGAAGATTCGTGCTGCTGTTGGCACGAGTAACGGGTCGCTCCAGCTGCGTGTTGCGAAAATCCGTCCTGCTACGGATGAGGAACTTCACGCAGGGAATGCTGCCCAGCCTGAGAAAGCTGCCTTGCCTGAAACCAAGGCTCCCACGGAGTCCGTAATGACTCAGGAAGCGCAGGACCAGCCCTCTGCCAGCCCTTCCGAAGAGTTCAGCATCAATTTTGACCAGTATATCAAGGATTCTGAAAATATTGTCGATCTTATCGAAGATGAGAATTACAGAGCGATTGTGAAGAAGATGTTCGATTACCACCGTATTAGCTTTTCGAAGATTGCGGCTGCAAAGAAGATGCACCATGCTTTCCCTCACGGACTGCTGATGCACACCATGAATATGCTTTCCATGGCACAGAAGCTATGCGAGGTCTACGGAAATGTCGGGATCAACAAATCCCTTCTGTATGCGGGCGTTATTTGCCATGACCTCCTGAAAGACATGGAGTACACTCAGAATGAGGATGGCACGCTGAAGGATGTCGGATATGAAGGAAGTCTGCTGGGCCATCTGTATATGGCAGCCGCAGAAGTCCGCTTCATTTGCTATGAACTGGAGATATTTCCCCTATACGGTATTCAGCTGGAGCATCTGCTTATCTCCCACCATGGCAAGCCGGAGTGGGGAGCGGTAAAGCCTCCCATGTGCGTAGAAGCTGAGATTCTGTCTCAGCTGGACTATCTGGATTCTCGAATCGAGATGTATCGTGAAGCCTACGAAACTATGACTCCCGGCAGCATGTCTGATGACAAGGTAATGGGTTTGGGGCATAAGGTATATCGTGTGATGTAAGCGCAACGAAATGGTGGCAGAGAAATCTGCCACCATGGTCAAATACAGGTTGACAAAACATGGATTGAACGCTATAATATGCGTATCGTATGGAAGTTGTTTTGTGGTAGGGGAATACTCTATCTATATTTTTAATTAACAAGTTCCGTTCATGAAGCAGCCTGATTTGACTTTTGTCTTACGGGGCTGCTTTTTTGTTTTCAAAGAAAAAATAAAAAAGAAATTGAAAGGAAGTTATTTATGTACAATAAAATTGGCCTGCAAGGTCGCCTGGTCTCCGATCCTCGATGGAAGCGGGTGATCCAGGATGGCGAACCGACCGAAATCGTCGAATTTCTTCTGAGTGTTGAACGGGATGAACCTGTTGACTCTTGGGGTTTTCGCAAGGCTGACTGCTTTAAGGTAATCGTTACCGGCACTCGTGCGGAGTTTGTCGCAGATAATGTTCGTAAGGGAATGTATGTCGTCGTAGATGGACGTGCCAGGACAAATAAGGTCAAGGGCGCATACACAACGGAGATTCATGCCAACAACATTTACTTCGGACAAGCACCGCAGAAGACATCCGGTGAAGTCCATGAAGCAGATGTATGAGTACAAGAGGAAAGGATCAGTACAAAGAAGAAGCACAACTTGGAGCAATTCGTACCTGTAAAGTTGGTTTGAAAGCTCCAGTGCGTATAAACAAAGGAAATTTTTCAAAAAAGAAAGGAAGAAAACAATGGGAAATTATCAGAATGGAAACAATCAGGGTTACAATCGCAGCAACCAGAACAATGGTAACGCCGGGTGCAATGGTCGCAACCAGGGAGGTTATGGCGGCAACCAGAATCAGGGCAACGGTGGCTATAATGCTAACCGGGGTCAGGGTAATGGTGGCTATCCGAACAACCAGGGCGGCTATGGTGGCAACCAGAACCGTGGTAACAGCCAGGGCAACAACAATGCGCCTCGCCCGACTCGGAATAACATCTACTTCAATGAAGAAGGTGCGCAGTTCGGAACTGTCGAGGGCTTCGTTAACGATGTCACCGTCCGTGAAGTAACGCTCAAGTCTGGAGAGAAGCGGATGGTTGCCGAGGTGAAGCTGTCCATCGTACTGACGGACTATCACCGGCAGAATCTGAGCAAGGCTCTGGGTGGTGAAGTTCCTGTCAGACAGAATGGCTACACGATCATTCGTGTTGCGTACTGGGGGCGTACCGCTGAGTTTATGCAGAACCATGCTCCTCAGCACGGTCAGCGTGCCTTTGCGACTGTGTACAACTTCACGTTGTCTCAGTTCCCGGGTCAGGACGGATCTACTCGCATGAGTCTGTCTGCTGTCGGCGTTGATTCCCTGCGTGCGATTTCCGCTGCTCGTGAGAACGGCGAATCTGCGCTGGACTACGAGGCACGGAGATTCGGCAATGGCGGCAACCAGGGTGGCTATCAGAACCAGGGGAACGGCGGTTACAACAATAACCAGGGCCAGGGCAACAACGGGTACAATAACCCCAGCCATGGCAACAAGGGTAATGGCGGCTATAACAGCCGGGGCCAGAACCAGGGCAATGCTCCCCAGAGTAACTCCTACGATGAGTTTGGTGACTTTGCATCTTCCTACGAAGAACTGGACGATGACAGCCAGCTGCCCTTCTAATCCATCCTAAAGGCATGAAAAGCACGGCGGTACAGTTTTTGTATCGTCGTGTTTTTCGCCCATAAAAGAATAAAAAAGAAAACAATAGGAAAAATTAAACAAAAATGTAATAAAAAGGAGAATTTTCCATGAGTATTCTTGTTGTTGTTATCGCTACTGTAGTCGGTATTCTTACCCTTGCGTATGTAGGGCTGGCTATTCCGGTGTCCTCTGCGGATATGATAGTTGACTATGGCGACGACATGTTTACCCTGCTTGACAACCCGACAGAGACTATTTTTTCGATGCGAAGGAATGAGCAGATTCAGGAAAAACCCATGAAAAGAAACTACGCCCTTCGCAGGGCTTCTACAGCAAAAAAGGCGGTTGTACGAGTATAATGGATAAGAAAAACAGAGATCTATACGATCCGCATTTTGAGATGGAAACCATTGCGGAAAGAGATGCACTTCTCGAAGATCTGTGGGCAGCTCTCGGTGACGTGCCGAGTTTCCATTATATCGATTTCAATTAAAAGCGTGAGGAGCTAGATGATATGAGCAAAAAGAACGAGGTCAATACGATTCGCATTTTGGTTATGGAACCGGGAAAAGCCCCAGAAGTTCGGTTCATTCCGAACACATTGGAATGCGCACAGGAGGTCGTAGGCGGTTTTATTCAGACCGTATCCTGCGACTCCAGGTATCGCAGCACTTTCAAAAATGCGGAGGATGCCAAAAGTATTGTGGTCGTATGCAACGAGGAAGGGAAGCTGCAACAGCTGCCTATGAACCGTGTGCTGCTTTACGGCAATACAATTCTCGATGTGTATCAAGGAACAATTTTTATCTGTGGCGTAGCTCATGGCGAATTCGTATCGCTGACAGACGAACAGGTGAGAGGGCTGGAGCATGTATACCATGAGCCGGATCAGTTCGTGAGAACACCGCATGGCGTTATCTGGGCCAATGACTGTCGGTAAAATTAGCAAAATGGACTCCTGTATGCAAATACAGGGGTCCATTTTGGAAAGCTGCAATTTATCCAATAATGTCCTTGACAATATGTGATAAAACGCATAAAGTAATTATAAAAAAGAAGGCATCCGGTCCGCAGAAGATTGCTTGGACTATCAGAGCCGAGAGGAGGAGTAGATATGGGAAAGAATTTTCGGGAAACCCTGAACGAGCAGTTGAATGATCCTCAGTTCCGAGCCGAATGGGATGCCATGGAGCCGGAGCGTCAGATCATGCGTGCAATGCTGGATGGTCGTGAAGCCAAGGCGATGACGCAGAAAGATCTGGCGGAAGTCACGGGAATCACTCAGGCTGATATCAGTCGTCTGGAAAATGGGACTGCAAATCCTTCTTTGCGGACGCTGAAACGGTTGGCTGACGGAATGGGAATGAAATTGAGGATTGAGTTCGTACCGAACGCAACTTCGATGACCCAATAAAAAAGAAATGGACTCCTGTATGCAAATACAGGGGTCCATTAACATTAAAAGGAGAAAAAATGAAGAATACAAAGGTTATTACTCATCTTCAAAAAACAACGGAAGACATTCCGCATATTGATGAGGCAGAGAAAAAAGAAGAAACGCCAAAGCAAAAAAAGCCTGCCGGTAAAAGATCAGAACCCGTTTTTGATCCGCAAAAAGCATTTCTCGATGCTTTCAGAAAACTGACATACCGGCATCGAGCTTGGGACGCTTGGCATGACTTTATCATCATGTTCGCTTGCGCACTTTCCAATGCGGTAGATAAGGAGCATTATAATGGGCGTGAAGCGTTATATTTGGAAACAATCCAAAAATACAACAAACAGGAGCAGGAGTTGTTTCCTGAATTGTTGGCTCAGACAGTTTTAGCGTTAGAGAAAAATCCAGAGCAAGATTTTCTAGGCAGCATTTTCATGTCCTTAAATCTGGGTAACGAATTTAATGGTCAATTCTTCACACCTTACCATGTGTGTGAGCTGATGGCTGAAATGACTATGGATGGCACGGTTCAAACAGTTGAGCAGAACGGTTATATTTCAGTTAATGATCCTTGCTGCGGGGCCGGAGCAACTCTGATTGCCGCAATTCACGCAGCGAGAAAAAGACTGGAAAAAGCCAATATCAATTACCAAAATCATGTGCTTGTTGCAGCCCAGGATATTGATATGACAGTCGCCCTTATGTGTTATATTCAATTGTCACTTCTTGGAGTAGCCGGATATGTAAAAATCGGGAATTCGATAACTGATCCTATCACCGATAAGGATTCTTATGAGAACTACTGGTTTACGCCTATGTACTTCTCGCCAGTTTGGACAATGAGACGACTCTTCAGCCGTCCGGAAAACGGTACTGTAAATCCTTCTATTCAGACTCTGAAGCGGTTGGCTGACGAAATGAGAATGAAATTGAGGGTTGAGCTTGTACCGAACGCAACTTCGATGGCCCGATGAAAAAGAAATTGACTTCTGTATGCAAATGCAGGGGTCCATCATAATTAAAAGGAGCAAAAAAATGAAGAACATAAAAGCGTTTGCTAAAAGAAATGGATTTTCGTACATAGAGCTGTTCACTGAAGGAAAGCCAGTCGGGATCGTGATTGAAACCCAGGAATGCGATGAGAATGGCCTGAACGCCCATCCAGACTGGATCAAGTACAAGCGTATTGTGAAATACTGTATCAGGACTGGTCGCAGATGGGAAGGTCGCGCACAGTACGAAGCGATTGCAGTCTACGCAGATCGCCACGCATAGACTTATATGCGATTTCACCGATTTGGAGGTAACATGCTATGACTTTTAATGAAAAGCGAATTATGATAGCTGCTTGCGTCAGCTATCAAAAGAAAAAGACATCAGAGGCAGAGCGATTGCGGAAAAAAGGGGAGAGCGGAAAAGCCAGTGAGGCTTTGGCAGATGCAGGCATAGCTGGATCCATGGAGAGCTTTTTCGCTGAAATTCTCCCGATGCCAAGTGGTTCTGTAAAAATCTAAATTGGAGGAAAAACAGAATGAGTATGGAAGATAGCAGAAAGTCTTTTCAGAGCGAAAAGCAAAGAGTCGAGGAACTGTGGGAGCAGTTTTCGGACATCCCGATGGACCCGGAAACCGAAACCATGGAAGAACCGTTCCTTCACTTCCCCGCAGGAACCAGCAGGGAGGACATCTGGCATTGGTTTGATGTGAACCACCCTGGTGGTATAGCGTATCTGCTCTACAAGGACGATACGCTCATGAAAAAGGCTGAAACACGATAATAGGAGGGAAAAAGGATGAACACAAAAAAGATGGCTACCGCAGCAGCAATTGTCCTCGAAGACGGAACTGCAACCTATGAACCGCTGTATTCCGGGAAGGATCTGATGGAGCTATACCCGACCGCCAAGAAGATCATTCTTTTTCCTTCGGTATACGAAGCTGCCATATTTGCCCAAAAGCTGAAGCGAACGGAAGACAATGTGAAAGAGATACGAGAAAAGTATCCTGCTGGCACTGCTCTGGAGCTGGACTATATGGATGATGTCCAGGCTCCACCGAAGGGATCCAGGATGACTGTGACTTATGTCGATGACATGGAAACCATTCACGGAAACTGGAATAATGGTTCTACCATTGGTTTGGTTCCGAGCTGTGACAGATTTCATGTCGTGGACACAGAGGCACTTGAGCCTGAGCGTAACATCTAAATATGAATATGCCTTCTTCTCCTTGTGGGAAGGAGGCATATTCTCTAAAAACATTAAGGTTGCTGAGAAAAGAAAGATGTGATATACTAAACAAGGGATATCTTGTGCGCAATTTGAAGAGGAAGGTGAATGCTATGAAGTATCCGTTTATGACATTAGACGATCAGACAGAAATTGTTCACTCAGAGATGCACGAAGACGGAACGGTTGAGGTCTATATTGAAAAACCCGATGAAAAAGACTGCTTCCACTCGGTTTCTTGTTATCTTCCGAAATATGAGTGGAAGAACAACTGTGGCTTCACACAAAAAGAGCTTGAACGGTATCAAAAAGTAATTCAATCTACTGCTCACCTTGCTTGTATGGAATAAAGTCATCACTCCTCGTGCCTTTGGGTAGGAGAAGTGGTAAGAAAGAAAACAAACTACGTCTTCTTCTCTTTATGAGGGGAAGACGTAGTTTTTTTGCAATCAAGACATGATGCGAGAATCCTGCGACATGATTTGTGCGTTTTGAATAAAAAGCGATGTGTATTTTCTATACAGCAATAGTTACAAATAAGTAACAAAAACTGTTGACATAAGACACATTATAACTTATATTGTTGCATGTAACCTAACCAATCGCTAATTAGACTAAAGAAGGTGGTCACTTTTGGTAAAATATACACATAATAAAACAGAAGCTGAACAGCTCACGACTCTACCAGATGATGTGTTTACGCAACAAAAAGGCGCAGACACTTTCCGCTCAATTCAGGAGGCTACGCTCCAATATCTGACGACTTGTATGCACGTCATCGGAGGAGGCCCACAGGCAGGGGAGGGAGGCTTGATGCCGTTTAGACCAGCCCTTTCTGTAAGGCAGGCAATCGAAACCTACATGGAAAGCAGGCGGAATGTATTATCTCCGGCGACGATGCGAGGCTATTCGATCATCCTGAAAAACCGATTTGCAGCCATCATGGATAAAGACATCTACTCTTTCAAGGATACAGACTGGCAGCTCGTCATCAACGAGGAGGCAGCAGTATGCAGCCCCAGAACGCTGAAGAACGCCTGGGGTCTGCTGTCTGCCGCCATCTCCTACACCACAGGAAAGCATGTTTCCGTCCGGCTGCCGCAAGTAGTAGAGTATGACCTCCCATATCTGACCCCGGAGGAGATTCCGATATTCTTAGATGCGATAGAAGGAACGGATGTTGAAATAGCCTGTCTTTTAGCATTAACAAGTCTCAGAAAGAGCGAGATATTGGGATTGGATTGGAAAAATATTGACTTAAAGGCTCGTATCATATCAGTTGAGGGGGCTGCCGTTCTGGATGAGGACAACGTGCTTGTAAAGAAATCCAGCAATAAGAATAAAACCTCACGCCGAAAAGTGCCGATCATCGATCAGCTCTATGTTGCGTTGCAGGCGGTAGAACCAAAGGCCGGGCGGGTCGTGAATATAGGACCGTCGAACCTTTGCAAAAAGATCAATAAGATCTGCCGGGAGCATGGCCTTGCAGAAACGGCGGTGCATGGCTTGCGCAGGAGCTTCGCTACGCTTGCCTATCACCTGAAATGGAGCGAGGAAATGACAATGAGGGTTGGCGGATGGAACGACATCTTGACAATGCGAAAAATCTACACAAAAATTTCTGAACGGGATGTCGTTGCTCAGTCACAAGTATTCTTGACCTACTTTTCTACAATTTCATTGCAGAAAACTTAATATTTTCGATTGACAGAAGCAGAATCAGTAAGATATAATATCGTTAGTCAACGAGAATAACTTATAGAACCGGGAGGATACGGAGAGATGCGCAATTCGGAATTTCCGTCACCGTTGAATGCAACGGCGCAGAATGGGCCAAAAATAACGATCACCAAAAAACAGGGAAATCCTACAGTAAATCGAGATGACGTACTCCGTGACATAGTGTATAAAAAATGCTATTTGGATTTGTCAGACGAAGAATATGCTGCTTTAGCGATAACAAAGAAAAAGCGCAAGGAGATCGACTTACAGAGAGAACGAGTTTTAGCCTTTGAAGATGAGAAGAAGTGCAACTCAAAGAAAAGAGACGCTAAGAATCGTCCTGCACTTTTGCGCATGACCTATGATGACCTTGCGAAGTATCTTGCATGTGTCGATTTGACGATCAAGGATTACTATGTTGCTGTTTTGGATGGAACTGCGAAAGAAAAGCGTGCGTTGCTATCCTGGCAGGACGGTGTTATTTCGGACATGGCAGAGCTGCTGGACAGTCTGACAGAAGCACAGCGGCTGGAAGCAGTCGAACTGATAAAAAGTTCCGTTTCTCCATATAAAAGAAACGTAAACCTGAAAGAGTATAAGACTATGCCCGGTACGAGACTGTTTCATCATCTGGAAATCCAGGTACTGAATCAAGATGATGTTCGTGCTGGGTTTGAGCCGGAAGGTACACTGTATGGAGATACGGAACGGCGACTTTCTTCAATACGGGTGACGGATCTGAATCGCAATCTTGTAGATATAACCGTATTGCCGTTCTTGGCAAAAAAGTATGGTGTATCTCTGCATTTCCTTTTAGGGTTTGATGAATCCGTGCCGGTGATTGCAAAGTACGGTCTGACAGAAAAAGCCATGGACTATTTCTGCCTGATGAAGAACGACGAACAGGAAGCACTGTACCACGCATTGTCCAGGTTCTATTTCGGTGTATAGGAGAGAGAACAGATGGTAATAGCGAAGGATAAATTAAAAGAACGGGCAGAAGGTAAGCAGCGGCTTGCGAATTACCTTGAACATATCGACATCGAGCTGGATGAACAGCTGAAACCAACAGAGCCATTTATTGACTTGGACAAAATGATACGGGAACTGCCAAATGCAGCCATCCGATTTGCTGCGGGTTCCGAGCTGCCAACAAAAAAGCAAATTGAGGAATACGGATTAGATCCAGAGAGGATGCCTGAATATCAGGTGTGTTACTGGAAAGCGGCCTTGTATTTGGCAAAGCTGTACCACGCTGAAGCGATCACCTACAGCCTCAGCCAGATTGCAGATATGTGTGGTGTAAACAAGTCTGCAATAAGCAGAATTTTTGCCGGTGACAGACCGTTCGTATTCTCATATCCAGTAATTGAGATCATTGCCCACGATGTTGCGAATGTATCCTGCCACGAACTTATGTTCGGGCAGCCTGCCGCTATAAAGATTCCGTCTCGATATGCGGCGATGATCCCTGGGTTGGAAAAGCTGTCTGAAAGCGAGATGCGAGAACTGATTGACAGCGGATGGAAGTATTCCAATCGTGTCAATAAGGAAGATCGAACAAGCATTAAGCGTAATGTGCCAAACAGCGGAAGAGATTCCGCCAAGCTCGAAGAAGTCGAAAACAGAGAGTTGTGTGCGGAGATTTTCAGGGAGCGCATGATCGACTACTTTGATGAAGACGATATTTCTATGGTTCATCTTTTTGATAAAGATGTTGCTATTCGCCCAGCTGTCAGAATCCGACGAAATGTATGTCAGCAAGAGGACACCATTCTCCGTCTTGCCAATCTCATGACGCTGACTGTTGAGAGCTACGCACGAGAAAAGATGGACCTGGAACGGCTTGAAAAGGCAAGAGAGTCCATGGAACAC
>OIXQ01000886.1_pt1 | contig 12398 bp, 10 predicted proteins | sample 1587791 | NCBI WGS metagenome assembly OIXQ01 (sample SAMN03283273) | human gut metagenome | biome: human-associated habitat; material: feces | host: Homo sapiens | place: Peru | collected 2012
CGATGCCCGGCCCTACTTCCTGCCTGACACCTGCCCCGTCTGCGGTGCGCCGGTGGTGCGGGACGAGGACGGCGCGGCCCTGCGCTGCACCGGCGCGGAATGTCCCGCCCAGCTTTTGCGTAACCTGACCCACTTCGCCAGCCGCAGCGCCATGGACATTGACGGCCTCGGCCCTGCGGTGCTGCAAAACCTCATCGAAAACGGCCTCATCCGCACCGCTGCCGACCTGTACGCCCTGCGTCCCGAGCAATTAGAGCCGCTGGAGCACATGGGCAAGAAATCCGCCCAAAACGCGGTGGAGGCCATCGCGAAAAGCCGCGAAAACGACCTGTGGCGCTTGATCTACGCGCTGGGCATCCGCCAGATCGGGGAGAAGGCCGCCAAGCTGCTGGCCCAGCAATTCCGCACCATGTCCGCCCTCCGCGCCGCCTCGGAGGAGGCGCTGACCGCCCTGGACGATGTCGGCCCGATCACCGCCAAATACGTCTGCCAGTGGATGCAGAGTCCCCAATCCATCGACCTGCTGGACCGTTTGGAGGCCGCCGGTGTCAACATGACCTGTAAAGAGGAAATACTTGACACCCGTTTTGCGGGCATGACCTTCGTCCTCACCGGCGCGCTGGAGAAGTTCACCCGTGACGAGGCGGGGGAGATGATCGAAAAGCGCGGCGGCAAGGCCGCCGGCTCTGTGTCCAAAAAGACCACCTATGTCGTCGCCGGGGAGAACGCGGGCAGCAAGCTGCAAAAGGCCCGCGACCTGAACATCCCCGTCCTCACGGAAGATGAATTTCTAGCGCTTTTACAGTAAGGAGGTACACCTATGCCCGATCAGACCCTGACCCATCAGGTCATTTACAGCGTCTTCGTCCGCTGCCACACCCCGGAGGGCACGTTCCGCGCCCTGGAGCGCGACCTGGACCGCATCCGCGCTCTCGGCACGGACATCCTGTGGCTCATGCCCATCCATCCCATCGGCACGGAGGGCCGCAAGGGCACGCTGGGCAGCCCCTACGCCATCCGGGACTACCGGGGCATCAACCCGGAGTACGGCACCATGGAGGACTTCCGCCATCTGGTGGACGCCATCCACGACCGCGGCATGAAGTGCATCATCGACGTGGTGTACAACCACACGTCGCCGGATTCCGTTCTGGCGCACACCCACCCGGAGTGGTTTTTCCACGATGAGCAGGGCAGACCCAGCCGCCATGTGGCGGACTGGTGGGACGTGGTGGATCTGGACTACGGAGACAGGGAGCTGTGGCGCTATCAGATCGACACGCTGAAAATGTGGGCGGAGATCGTGGACGGCTTCCGCTGCGACGTGGCCAGCAGCGTCCCCATCGAGTTTTGGGAGCGTGCCCGCCGGGAGGTAGAGACGGTGCGCCCCGGCTGCATTTGGCTGGCGGAGAGCGTCCACGGCGCGCACGTCCGCGAGATGCGCCGCATGGGCGCGGCCTGCTCTACCGACACCGACCTCTACCGCGCCTTCGATATGACCTATGACTACGACCTGTGGCCCTGCTACGAGGGCGTGCTGAAGGGGGAAACGCCCCTGCGCCAGTTCAACCCCAGCAAACCGACACCACCCAGCAAGAGCAAATGAGCGAACAGCTACAACACGCTGTCGAAATTCTGAAAAGCCTTGTGGAAAGCAGCACCGAACCTGCCGTGGTGAGTGTAGCAGCCTACGATTTGGGCAACATTTCCTACAAGCAGCAAGACTATGGTCAAGCCATTGAATGCTACAAGGAGGCGCTTCGGAAAAATCCGAAATACGACGACGCAAGATACAACCTGCGTATGGCTCAACTGAAACAGAAAGACAAGAACAAGAATCAAAACAAAAATCAAGATAAGAACAAGGACAAGAATAAAGACCAGAATAAGGATAAAAACAAGGATAAAGACAAGGATAAGCAAAACAAAGATAAAAAGGACCAAAATAAGGACCAAGACAAAAATCAAGATAAGCAAAACCAACAACAGCAGCAACAACAGCAGCAAAAAGGCGGTATGAGCCAGCAAAACATGGAGCAAATTTTGCGCACCATGCAGAATCAGGAAAATGCCACCCAGCAGCGAGTGAACGCCGCAAGAGCCAAGCAGCAGCAAGGTGAGCGCGCACGCACACGCAACAAGTGGTAATTCCCCCACCGCCACAGCGCGTATCCGCTTTTTATCACACTACTTTTTTTAGATGATGAAATTATTCAAACATATAATCTACATAGCATTAGCGATTCTGATTTCCGCTCCAGCGCTTGCCCAACGACTTGAATATGTGGGCGGTGGCAATATGGGCGGAAATAAGTTTCAACTGGTGTACCAACTTTCCGGCGTGTCGAGCCCCGGCACTTTCAACGCACCGAAAGTTGAAGGCGCTAAGAAACTCTATCAGTCGGGCGCGCAAGCCATCGGTTCAAGTTCAAGCACCACGATAGTGAACGGCAAGGTGATTGAGCACAGCAGCGGCAATGTGTATCGCTACACCGTCACTTTCAAGGCTGAGAAGGAAGGTCGCTTGGCTGTAAGCAAAGCCTCTGTAAATGTGAGCGGTAAGCATATCACAGCAAGAGGTTTTCAAATGAATGTGGGCAAGGGCGAACGCCAACAGCAAACCCCACAATCCATCATGAGCCAACTCGGTGGCAGGGGCGTGAACGCCGAAGACCCATTCTCGCAAGGCGAGGAGAAATCGGTCACTGCCAACGACCTGTTCGTGAAAATCGAGATGTCGAAGTCGCGCGTTTACGAGCAGCAAGCCGTGGTGTGCACCGTGAAACTCTACACCAAGTTCCCTATCAAGGAATTTATGCCGCTCCAGCAGCCTGAATACACAGGCTTCCTGATTGAAGACATCACACCCAAAATGGCTGGTACGACACGGGTGGAAAACTACCATGGACAAAACTACTACACCGCCATTCTGCGCAAGAGCATTCTCTATCCTCAAAAGTCGGGCACACTGACCATCAATTCTGGCGAATTTGATGTGATTCCGGTGCAGCGCAGAGTGTATGTGGGGCTCAACAGCGCTATTGCCGTGCCTGTTGATGGCGATAAGTTGCGCATCAAGAGCAACAGCGCATCGGTTCACATCACTCCTCTCCCCTCTCCACGCCCTGCGGGCTTTACCGGTGCTGTGGGTGAGTTCTCTATTAAAGATGCCATCACTCCTGCCAATCTGAAGACTTTCGCCACCGCCAACTACACCGTCACGGTGACCGGTAGCGGCAATATCAAATACATCAAAGCCCCCACCATCGGTTTCCCGAAGGAATTTGACACGTTCGACCCTCAAAACGACATCAAGACGGCTTCTGAGGGCGACGATGTGAAAGGCAGCATCAAATTCACCTACCAGTTCATTCCACAGCAAGTGGGCAATTTTAGCATCGCCGAAAGCGAGTTTGTGTATTTCAATCCCAACACCGAAAAATACGAAACGCTGAAACTCCCTGCCCACAAACTCACCATAGCCAAAGGCAACGGACAGCCCTCGAATGCAAATGCCGATGGCGAGCGAATGACCGACATTCACCCTGTGCACAGTGGCGACATGAATTTGAGCAAGTCGCACACGCTGCTGCTCGACACCTTCGGCTACTGGCTGCTGATTCTCGTGCCGCTTTTCGCATTTGTGGGCATTCTCATCTATTACCGCAAACTGGTGAAGGAGCGCACCAATGTGCAGCTCATGCGAGTGAAGCGCGCAAGCAAGGTGGCCCAACGCCGCTTGAAGCAGGCTAAAAAGCACATGCTTGCCAACAACAGCACCGCTTTCTACGCCGAAGTGCTCACCGCTTCGTGGGGCTATCTGAGCGACAAATTAGGTATTCCTGTGTCGGAACTCAGCAAGGAGAACATTGATGCCGAACTGGAGAATTACGGCGTAGATGCCACGCTCCGTGCCAAGATGCTTTCGCTGCTTGAGAAGTGCGAGTTTGCCCAATATGCTCCCGAACTGAGCGGCAACAATATGCACACAGTGTTTGATGAGGCTGCTTCCGTTATGGACCAACTGGAAAATGTGAAACGCAAAAAAACTGTTGCAAAATGAAAAAATCGCTCATTCTGCTGATTTCAGCTTTTATATATACGGTGATGGCTACTGCCGCAACCACCGACAATGCCGATAGTGCCTACAACCAAAAGCGCTATCAAGATGCCATCAAAATCTACGAGGCGCAAGCCCAGGAAAGCGGCATCTCGTCGGATTTGTACTATAATTTAGGGTGCGCCCACTATAAGATGCAGAATGTGCCACAAGCCATTCTTTACTTTGAGCGCGCACTGGTGCTCGACCCCTCCAACGCCGACGCGAGAGCCAATCTGCAATTTGTGCGCGAGAAATCGCAAATCGAGGAATACACCTCCGACAGTTTTTTAACCGACCTTTTCCAGTCGAGTGTGAGCCAGCTGTCGAGCAACACTTGGGCTATTATCTCCGCCATCGTGTTTGTGATGCTGCTGCTTGCCATTGCCGCCTACATATTCATGAACAGCATCTTGTGCCGTAAAATCGGTTTCTTTGGTGCTGGCATTCTGCTGGTGGTGTTTATCGCCACTATGGCATTTGCTTTTTATCAGCGTTCGGTGGCAGTGAATCACACCGATGCGATTGTGATGCCACAAACCGCCACCCTCAGCACCGCCCCTCACACCCCATCGGAAAAAGAGGTGGCTTTCAAGCTCAAGGGCGGCACAAAGGTGAGCATCGCCGATTCTGTGGTCACCGCTGGCAAACCTGTGGTGGTTTGGTACAAAGTGGAATCGGCACACCACGAACCTGCGTGGATTAATTCAGTTGACGTTAAAAAAATCTGAGAAATATGCTTGAATACCTGAAGCAACTTGACGCCGAACTGCTCTGCACGCTCAACGGCTGGAACTGCCCCTACGCCGACCAACTGATGTGGCTCGTTTCTGGGAAGTTTTCCTCGGCACTCATCATCATTGTGCTGCTGGCACTCTTGGCGCGCCACCGCTCTTGGCGTGGCATTCTCACGTTCGTAATCATAACGGCTCTGGTGGTGTTGCTTGCCGACCGCATTTCGTCGGGCATCATCAAGCCCATAGTGGAGCGATTGCGCCCCACCCACGACCCCGATTTGCAAAACATCGTGCATGTGGTGAACGGCTACCGTGGCGGACTCTACGGCTTCGTTTCGAGCCATGCCGCCAACCTGTTTGGCATAGCCACACTCATCAGCCTTGTGCTGCGAAACCGTGGCTCTTGGCTTGCGATGATGGCATGGGCGGCGATAGTGGCCTACAGCCGCATCTATCTCGGTGTGCATTTTCCAGGCGACATTCTCGGTGGCACGGTGATTGGCGTGGGCGTGGCATTTCTGGTGTTTTGGATATGGAAAAGGCTCTCAAAAAAATGGGCTATTCCAGCCCCGGATGCGCTGTTGAGCCAAACCGACGCAAAAATCATCAATTTCGCCATAGTGTTTAACTTGCTGATAATCGCCATTATCGCAGTATTTAAAAGCTTTTGACGAAAAATAACACGCAAAATATTTTGCAATCTCCAATTTTTGTGATAATTTTATAGCATAAAATAAAACCATTTATTAACTAATTTAATTTACATAATCATGCCAAAAACAATTCCTTTTAAAGAACTACGTCGCATCAAAGACAGTTTACCTGAAGGTTCAATCCACAGAATTGCGGATAAGTTGAACATGACAGACCAATCAGTTCGTAACTATTTCGGAGGTTCAAATTATGAATACGGCACCAATATGGGCGTTCACATTGAGCCAGGTCCCGATGGTGGTTATGTAGTTCTCGACGATACAAAAATTTTAGATATGGCCCTCGAAATTCTTGGAGAGAAGGAGGAAGCCTAAAAGTTGACAACAAGAAAGAATAGCATGGGGCCAAACATTAAATAGAATGTGCGAGGTTCCATGCTTTTTTATATCTACAATACATTTATATATTCATCACTTTTCACTTAAATCATCATGGCATCAACTCAAAGCAACAACAACGATCCCAATCGTCTTATCACACTTGCCATTCACACCTACGACCGGGCTGTGATTCTCAAATTCCAACTTGAGCAAGCTGGTATCACTGCTGTTCTCCACAATGTGAACCTGTCGGAGCCGGTGGTGTCGGCTGGCGTGCGTGTGCGCATCAGAGAAAAAGATTTGCCAAAAGCCTTGACTGTGGTGGAAAGTGAACAGACACCCAACAAAGCCGCGCTGAAAAACGACCGAAAGGTGCTCATTCCTGTGGATTTCAGCGACTATTCCATCAAGAGTTGCATTGTGGGATTTGAATATGCCCGACGCTATCACGGTAGCGTGGTGCTGCTGCACGCCTACATGAATGCCGAGCGCAAATTCACTCTGCCTTTCGGCAGCGACCGTTACGAACGCAGCGGCGACGACGACAACACACTTCGCGCTAAAGCACTTTTGGCAATGAAAAATCTCCGCTCCAAACTCGAAAAGATGATTGTGGACGGAAAATTGGCGAATGTGTCGTTTGAAACGGCTGTGCGCGAGGGTGTGCCAGAGCATTGCGTGCTATCCTGCGCCGAGGAGGTGAAAGCGTGCCTCATAGTGATGGGCACCGCCGGCACCAGTCAGAAAGAGCGTGCCGCACTGGGCAGCGTGACGGCTGAAGTGCTCGACGCCTGCAAGTTCCCCATTATGGCAATTCCTAAAGACGCTGAGACCAGCCGACTTGCCAATGTGAAGAATGTGGCATTTTTTAGCAATCTCATTCCCAACGACCTGCTTTCATTCGACTTGTTCTCACACCTGCTTTCGGTGAACAAAATGAAGGTGAGCATCGTGCATGTGGAGGAAAAGAAAAGCAATCAAAAATATACAAGGGAGGCCAAAGAGCAGATTATGAAATACTGCACCGAGCATTACACCCAGTGCGAATTTCAAATGATCGAAATGAAACTCAGCGACGACCTTGACGAGTTCAGAAAATTCACTGAGGAGAAAAAAATCGACCTCATTGTGATTCCTAACAAAAAAACGAATATCTTTGCACGACTGTTCAACCCAAGCATTGCGCACCGTGTGCTGTTTTCAAGCGACACGCTGCTGTTGGCAGTCCCCATACAATAAACCCAAATCGGTCATGACCGATTTGGGATAAAGCGAAAGTTGATTATTTTACACAAAACACACACCTAACTTATTTTTTACTACAATGAAATTGAAAGCGTTTATCCTCGCAGTAGCTGCTGTGGCTTTTACGCCAGCAATCAGCACACAGGCTGTCGCCGCAACACAAATTGTGGCTTTTCAAAAAGATGCTAAAGCCGCCCATGTGAAGCAAATGCACCGCGTGTTTGCTCTTTTAGGCAGCGGCAACTATGCCGGCGCATGGCAAGAGCAACTCAACCTCGAAAAAATGATGGCTGCCGACCATCAGGCATACGAGCGTGCGCTCTACCCTCTCTACGATTTGAGCAACGCCATGTTTATGGCTTGCCCATCGCGTCAGGGCGTGAGTATGCAGCAAGACCCGTTGCAAGCCATCCAACTGGTGCGAAATGTGTATGTGCGTGGCGAGGGCATTGAGGATGCCAACAAGTTTCTTGGTGCCGACGACATCGAACTCTCTATCGACATCATCAAAAACATGGTGGAAAAGCAACTGATTGAGGATGTGAAAGCCACCCACACCGCTGACGCCTACCGCGAACTCCTGACCGTGCTCGACAACAATCACCCTGCCTACAAATATGCAGCCGAGCAAGTGGCAATTCTTGAATTTGACGAGAGTTGCAAAACCGTGGCAGGCTGCCACGCCTATCTTCGCAACTATCCCAATTCGCCATTGATTGAGAAGGCTAAGGCACAACTTCTAAAGTTGGAATACACCCACGCCAAGGAGGTGAACGACGAGAAAACATGGAATAAATTTATCAGCGATTATCAGTTTGTGAGCGAGGCTTCCACACAAGTGGGCGAAGCAAGAAAAGCGTTGACGCACTTGCAGGAAACACGCCTGTGCAACAAAACCACTACGCTTGCCGAACTCGACGACTACGCATCGTCGCACCGCCGCGATGTGGCGAACCGTGTGTTTGTGGCTTATGATAATCTTGTGAATCTGCCCACACACTCCTACCGCTTCATGAGCCTGAAACTGAATTTCAACGGCTTTGTGGGCAGCGTAGATGAAACCATCACCGAAACATCTGGCACCGTTACGCTCAACCGCTACAAATTCAATGCGCAAGGATTGCTCACCGAGGCATACAACGGCCACACACGAGTGCTCACGCAATACACCTACGCCTACGATGCCAAGCACGGCTATTACTTGGTGGGGAAAAAGGAAAAGGGAAAGTCGTATGCCTACAAATGCACATACGGAGCCAACGGGCGTCTCTCTCGCATCACCTGCACCGATGGGCAAGTGATTAACTTCACCTACGATACCGATGGTCGCATCACAGAGCGCAACGAGACCATTGCTGGTGGCAAAAACCGCAAGTCAACTTATAAAAGCGGAAAAATCCGCACCGAGAAAACGGGCGGAACACTGCTGAAATTCTTACGCTACGATGGCAGCCGTGCCACACAAATCACCTCTGAAAAGGGTAAAACAAAATATGTGTGGAACTACACCTACACCACCAACGAGAGCGGACAATGGACCCGCGTGGCTGCCACACTCGACGGCAAACCACGCCTCACCATCACCCGCACCTACCATTAATCAATGGAGGTGAGGATAAGAATCCAAATGGGGCAAAGCACAAAAAACACCGCCGAGAGTAGGAAAAACTGACGACGAATGAACGCGCGTTCCGCCTTTTGGAACGCGCCATTCATAAATGTGAATGCCGACATAAACAAGAAAAAGTCGTCGATATATCCCATCCAACCCACACGGTCGAGATCAAGTGGCATCACCAAATAAGCAATTGCCAACAGCATATACACCACGCCCACAATGCGCAGCACCCTCAATGTTCGGGAAGAAATCATTTGATTCATATTTGTTATCTGGTTTTTGGAGCACTCAGAGCACTCGGATTAATCGGAGGCTTAGACCTCTAAATTCTAATTTCTAATCTCTAAATTCTAATTTCCAATCTCTTTCCATCCTTTTTGGAAAAAGGCTTGGTTGTAGTCGTTGGGGCGGAGGATTTCGCCGTCGTAAATCACAATGTCGATATCGATGGGCACTTGCTTGCGTGCGCGCATTTCTTCGGTGCGTCCCTCCGCTATTTCGTGTTGCTTGAGCAAGGCGTTGAGTTGCTCCAGCGGCACATCGGTATAACCTTGCGCCACAGCGTTGAGATAGGTGGAGTCGCCATGAAGGGCTGTGGTGGTATAGAGCATCGAACTCCGTAGCGGAGCCAACACCCCTGTAAGCCAATCCATTGCCGCAACCATTTTTTCACGACGATTTTCCACATTGCTGGCAACGCTCAAAACTACCTCTTTCATTGCTGCACTCCTTTCATCGACAGGGCTATACGCTTGCGGTCGAGGTCCACCTCTATCACCTTCACACGCACATGCTGACCGATATGCACCACTCGCGACGGATCGCTCACACGACGGTCGGAAAGATGCGAAATATGCACCAGTCCGTTTTCGTGAATACCTATATCCACAAATGCGCCAAACTTGGTGATATTGGTCACCTTGCCATTCAGCACCATATCTTTGCGCAGGTCTTTGATGTCGTTGATGGAATCGTCGAACTCAAAAGTTTCAATCTCGCTTCGTGGGTCGCGACCCGGCTTGTCGAGTTCGCACATAATGTCGGCAAGCGTGGGAATACCCACTTTCTCGCTCACATAATTCTTGATGTCGATGCTTGCGCGCTTCGCCTTGTCTGCCATCAATTCAGCCACCGTGCAACCGCAGTCGGCAGCCATTTGCTTCACTATGCTGTAACTTTCGGGGTGAACGGCAGAGTTGTCGAGCGGATTATCGCTTTCGGGCACGCGCAAGAAGCCTGCCGCTTGGGTGAAGGTTTTCTTACCCATCTTCGGCACATTCATAATGTCGACGCGCGAACAGAATCCACCATTCTCGGCACGATAATTCACTATCTTTTCAGCCAACGCAGGTCCGAGACCAGAAACGTAGGTTAGCAATTCCTTACTCGCTGTGTTGATGTTCACGCCCACGCTGTTCACGCAACTCTCCACGGTGAATGTGAGTGCTTCTTTCAGTTTGTTCTGGTCCACATCGTGCTGATACTGCCCCACGCCTATCGACTTTGGGTCAATCTTCACCAGTTCCGCCAATGGGTCGAGCAAGCGGCGGCCAATCGACACGGCACCACGCACCGTCACGTCTTTATCGGGAAACTCATCGCGTGCAATCTTCGAGGCTGAATAGATGCTGGCACCGTTTTCGCTCACCACATACACATCCACCTTTCGGCTGTGGCGCAGGCGTTTGAGGAAGCGTTCTGTCTCACGGCTCGCTGTGCCGTTGCCAAGCGAAATGGCATCGATGGCGTATTTCTCCACCAGTGCGCACACTTTTTCCGTGGCTCCGTCGATGTCGTAGTTAGGAGCCGTGGGATATATCACATCGTGATGCAGCAAATTGCCATTCTCATCGAGGCAAACCACCTTGCAACCTGTGCGGAAACCAGGGTCAACTGCCAAAATGCGCTTATGCCCCAAAGGTGGAGCGAAAAGCAACTGGCGTGCATTCTGCGCAAACATGTCGATGGCCTCATCATCGGCTTTCGACTTTGACAGCGCGGCAAACTCCGTTTCGATAGATGGTTTCACAAGGCGCTTGAAACTGTCTTCCGCCGCTTCTTCCACCAGCATCGAGGCTTTTCCACTACCTTTCACCACTATACGGCAAATGTTGTCGATGGCGCGGTCGTCGTTAATGGCGATGCCCACCTTCAGGAATCCCTCCTTTTCGCCACGGCGAATGGCAAGGAGTTGGTGCGACGACACACGGCGCAGCGGCTGGCTGTAGTCGTAATAATTCTCATAGTTACGGCCCTCTATCTCCTTCCCTTTCACAAAATGGGAATTGAGCACGGCATCGTGGCGGAAAGCACGGCGCACACTGTTGCGCACTGCCTCGCTCTCCGAAATCCATTCGGCAATAATGTCTTGCGCACCAGCGATGGCGGCTTCCACATCAGGCACAGCATCGGAAAGGAATTGCTGTGCACGGCGTGAAATGTCGTCGGAGCGTTGCGCCATGATAATCTTCGCCAAAGGCTCCAGCCCTTTTTCGCGTGCCACCTCTGCCCTCGTACGTCGCTTGGGTTTGTAGGGCAAATAAATGTCCTCCAAAGTGTTTGCGTCCCAACAGTTCAAAATTCTCACCGACAATTCCTCGGTGAGTTTTTCTTGCGCCTCGATGCTCTTGATAATCGTGGCTTTACGCTTTTCAAGTTCGTTGTAGTAGTTCAGTCGAGTTTCCACCGACTGCACCGCTATTTCATCGAGCCCACCAGTCACTTCTTTACGATAGCGACTGATGAAGGGAATACTGTTGTCGTCGTTGAGCAGCCCAACCGTTCCAGCCACTTGGTGAAGCGGAATATTGAGTTCTTGCGAGATGAGTTGTGATATTTTGTCAGCCATAACTTATGGTTATTTTTTCTTTTTAAGTGTGATAACGGTGATTTCTGGTTTTACGCCTATGCGCATAGGCACACCCACTTCACCCACACCCGTATTCACATATAATGATTCATCGCCATTGTGATACTCGCCGCGCCAATATGGCGAAATGAGCCGTGCCGGCGAGATTTCTACACCGAAGAAACTAAACATCAGCTGCATGGCATGGGTATGCCCCGACAGCATCAAATCGATGTGAGCTGTGTCGGTGTAATTGTCCCAAACATACGGCACATGCTGGAGCACTATCTTATAGATATGGGGATTGGCGATTTGTGGATACACCTCACGCAGATAAGCGGGTATTTTCCAATGCGGCGGACGGAAACTATGCAGCCCCACCACCACAATGCTATCGGCTCCACGATGTCGGGTGAATGTGGAGTCGTCGCACACCGTCCACCCCATTTGCCGCTGCTTCTCCAATAAGTTGAGCGAATCGGCACGCCACTCCTGCTCCGATGCCCATGGGAAATATGCCTTGTAGTCGTGGTTGCCCAAAATGGAAATCACGCCGTCGGGAGCGTGTAGCCTCGACAATACCGACACAAACGGCTCTACCTCTTTAGAGTGGCGGTTCACCAAGTCGCCTGTGAAGCATATCATATCGGCTCGTTGGGCATTGATGCTATCCACATATTCCGACACAAAAGCGGTGTCGGTGCCATAAGTGCCCACATGCGAATCGCTGAATTGCACTATGCGGTAACCATCGAAAGCATCGGGCAAACGTGGGCTCTCGATGGTCACATGCTTCACTTCGAGGGTGAATGGGGTG
>OIXQ01000892.1_pt1 | contig 12310 bp, 11 predicted proteins | sample 1587791 | NCBI WGS metagenome assembly OIXQ01 (sample SAMN03283273) | human gut metagenome | biome: human-associated habitat; material: feces | host: Homo sapiens | place: Peru | collected 2012
AGCAGGGTACGGGAATCGAACCCGCCTCTGTGGCTTGGGAAGCGACCGTTCTACCGATGAACTAACCCTGCGTTGTGGGGTCATTATAACAGACCCCGGCCAAAAAATCAATCCCTTTTTGTCGAATCGGAGCCGTCTTACAGTCCCAGAATGGACTTGGCAAACATGAAGTACACCAGAAGGCTCAGGGCATCCACGATGGTGGTGATGAAAGGCGATGCCATCACCGCCGGGTCAAAGCCCAGACGCTTGGCAAGCAGAGGCAGGGTGCAGCCCACGAACTTGGCCATAATCACCGTCACCCCCAGGGTCAGACTCACGACCCCCGCCACCAGCAGGCTGATGCTGGCGTTGCCCATGAGCATCCGATCCACCACCAGCACCTTCACGAAGCACAGTGCCGCCAGGGTAACGCCGCACAGAACGGCCGTCTGGAGCTCCTTCCACATGACCCGGAAAATATCCTCGAATTTCAGCTCATCCAGGCTCAGGGAACGAATCACCGTCACAGAGGACTGGGAGCCGCAGTTACCGCCGGTATCCATCAGCATGGGGATGAAGGCAGTCAGGGCAGGCAGCAGCGCCAGGGCGCTTTCAAAGGACGAAATGATCATTCCCGTGAAGGTTGCCGACACCATCAGCAGCATCAGCCAGGGAATCCGGTGCTTGTACAGATCAAAAGGCGAGCTCTTCAGATAGGTCTTCTCGGAAGGAGTCATAGCCGCCATGATCTCCATATCCTCGGTGGCCTCTTCTTCCATGACGTCCATGGCATCATCGAAGGTGACGATACCCACCATCCGGTGCTCCCCGTCCACCACAGGCAGGGCCAGGAAGTTGTACTTGCTGAACATCCGGGCCACTTCCTCCTGGTCGGTCTGGGTGGTGACGCAGATCAGGTTGGTGATCATCAGCTCTTCAATTTTATCGTCGTCATCCTCCGCCAGAAGCAGATCCTTCACGGTGACAATGCCCAGGAGCTTCCGGTCACTGGCGGTGACGTAACAGGTGTAAATGGTCTCCTTGTCCACGCCCTGCCGACGAATCCGCAGGATGGCCTCGCCCACGGTCATTTCCGGCCGCAGGGAGACGTACTCCGTGGTCATAATGGAACCGGCGGAGTTTTCGGGATAGCGCAGGATCTGGTTGATGGAGTGGCGCATTTCCGGATCCGCGTGGCACAGAATCCGGCGCACCACGTTGGCGGGCATTTCCTCCACGATATCCGCCGCGTCGTCCACATACAGTTCGTCCAGGACTTCCTTCAGCTCGTTATCGGAGAAGCTGCGAATCAGCAGCTCCTGAGCCTCCGGCTCCATCTCTACAAAGGTTTCCGCTGCCAGCTCCTTGGGGAGCAGCCGGAACATCAGAGGAATCTGCTTTTCCTCCAGACAGTCAAACAGTCCTGCCACGTCGCTGGGATTCATGGTCACGAGAATGTCCCGCAAAGTCGGGTACTTCTTCTCCTCCAGCATGGTAAGGACTGCTTTTTCTACAATTTCAAAGCGTTCAGCCATGATTTCCCTCCTAATTCCTTATTTGATTTCAGAAAATAAGAGGCAATCTACTTGGTTCAGTCTGCAAGGCCCGCCACGGGGCCTAAGCTACTTCGACCAGGTATATTGCCGCTGCCGCCAGCATCCATGGTGGTACCTCCTTCATTAAATATTTAATCTTATTCTACCCACTCAGGCCCCAAATGTCAACCTTGACGAAGGCTTTTTTGTGACGTAAAATGAAGGTGTCGGAGTTTCCCTCCCCGGCCCTACACCCAATCGTCAAAGTGAGGTCATTCTGATGCTTCGTTTCGCCCGGGAAGCGGATCTTCCGGAAATGCTGGAAATCTACGCCCCCTATGTGCTGAACACCACCGTAAGCTTTGAGTACGCGCCCCCCTCCCCGGCGGAATTCCGCCGCCGGTTCACCGAATACACCAAGCAGTTCCCCTGGCTGGTCTGGGAGGAAGGGAATCGGATTCTGGGCTACACCTACGCCAGCGCCCCCTTCACCCGGGAGGCCTATCAGTGGTGCGCCGAGCCGACCATCTATCTGCGCCGGGAGGCTCAGGGCAAGGACATTGCCCGGAAGCTCTACGCCGTGCTGGAGGAAATCCTCTTTTCCCAGGGCTATCAGGTGCTCTACAGCCTGGTCTGCGGGGAAAATATACCGTCCATCCGCTTTCACGAGAAAAACGGCTATCGCATCCGGGCGGAATTTCCCCGGCAGGGCTTTAAGCTGGGCCGGTGGTTGGATATGTTATGGTTGGAAAAACGGCCGGAAATAGCAAACATTCCCAGTGCTCCCCCGTGCAAATGGGCAGAAATTGTGCAAGATGCCGAAAGTCTCGGAAATATTTTAGATAAATTGTCCATTTGCGAATCGCAAAAAGTATGATATGTTATGGGTGCGAAGAAATGTGCATGCCGCGTTTTGAAAACACGACCACCCGCGGCGTTCATCAAATCATATAAGGAGCTGTGACCATGTATTTTCAGAAAAAACGTGTAATCGCCATGCTGCTGGCCGGTGGCCAGGGCAGCCGTCTGAAGGTTCTGACGGAGAAAACCGCCAAGCCTGCCGTCCCCTTCGGCGGCAAGTACCGCATCATCGACTTTCCTCTGTCCAACTGCGTCAATTCCGGTATCGACACCGTAGGTATTCTCACCCAGTATCAGCCTCTGGAGCTCAACGAGTACATCGGCAACGGCCAGCCCTGGGGTCTGAACAAGACCCACTCCTGCGCCCAGGTTCTGCCTCCCTACGAGCGGCATGACAAGAAGTCCGGCTGGTACAAGGGCACCGCCAACGCCATCTATCAGAACATCGATTTTGTGGATCGCTTCAACCCGGATTATGTGGTCATCCTCTCCGGCGACCATATCTATAAAATGGACTACAGCGCCATGGTGGAGTATCACGAGAAGCACGGCGCTTCCTGCACCATCGCCGTGCGCAGTGTGCCTCTGGCAGAGGCCTCCCGGTTCGGCATTCTGAACACCAATCCGGACAACACCATCTATGAATTTGAGGAGAAACCCGCCCATCCCAAGTCCACCAACGCCTCCATGGGCATCTACTGCTTCACCTGGAGCGTTCTGAGGGACGCGCTGATGTTCGACGAGGATGACCCCAACTCTGCCAACGACTTCGGCAAGAACATCATTCCCATGCTGCTGACCTCCGGCCACAAACTGATGGCCTATCCCTTCGACGGTTACTGGAAGGACGTGGGAACCATCGACTCTCTGTGGGAGGCCAACATGGAGCTTCTGGGCAAGGAGCCTGCCTTCCAGCTCCGGGGCAATAAGCGTTCCACCATCTACGCTCGGAACTCCGCGCTGCCCTCTTCCTACATCGACACCAAGGCCGTCATTTCCGACTCCTTCGTAGCCGAGGGCTGCGAGGTCTACGGCAAGGTGAAGCATTCCGTCATCTCCGTGGGCTGCACCATCGGCGAGGGTGCCCAGATCGAGGACGCGGTGGTCATGCCCGGCGTGGTCATCGAGGCCGGTGCCATCGTCCGCAACGCCATCCTGGGGGAAAACTCCCGGGTCTGCCGGAACGCGGTGGTAGGCGGCGCCTTCGCCCCCAACGAAAAGAAGCGGATCAGCGTTACCTCCAAGGGCGCTGTGGTCGAAGCCAATGCCGTGCTGAGGCCCGGCGACATGCTGTAAATAGGAGGATACCACAATGAACGTAATGGGTATTATCTTTACCAATGACGCGGACATGGGTGAGCTGACGGACAAGCGCACCATGGCCTCTCTTCCCTTTGGCGGACGCTACCGCCAGGTGGACTTCGCCCTGTCCAATCTGAGCAACGCCGGCGTGCGCCATGTGGGCGTGATCTCCCGGCACAATTACCAGTCCCTGATGAACCACATCGGCGACGGTGAGGAATGGGGTCTGGAGCTGGAGGAGGGCGGTCTGGAATTTCTGACTCCCTATGCCCAGTCCTCCACCCACACCTACCGGGGCAAGCTGGAGTCTCTGTCCAACGCCATGGACTTCCTGGAGTACGGTGCCGGGGATGAGCTGGTAGTCATGACCGACTCCGCCATCCTGTCCAACATCGACCTGAACCCGGTGCTCAATGCCCACGTCGCCTCCGGCAAGGATGTGACGGTGGTCACCAAAGCCGGCATCTGCAACGGTGAGAAGGTCATCGACCTGGCCCTGAAGGTGGACGACAAGGGTGAGGTCACCGACATGATGGTAGACTACGCCGCTCCCGCGGACTACGTTTCCTCCATGGATATCTTCGTCCTGGACAAGGCCTTCCTGATCCGCTCCGTCAAGGAGATGATCGCCCGGGACAAGTTCCACATGGACCGGGATCTGGTCATGGGCGGCTGGCAGCGCAATGTAGTCACCGTGAACACCTTCCCCTTCGAGGGCGTGGCCATGTACAACGAGTCCGTAGAGGAATACTTCAATCATTCTCTGTCCCTGCTGAACGGCGATATCCGCGCGGATATCTTCAACGGCCGTCACCCCATCTATACCAAGGTGCGCTTCCGTGTTCCCACCTACTACGGTGAAGACAGCCGGATTGACAACGCCCTGGTGGCCGACGGCTGTATGCTGGAGGGCGAAGTCAAGGACTCCGTCCTGTTCCGCAACGTCACCGTCTGCAAGGACGCCCAGGTGGAAAACTGCATCCTCTTCAACGATGCCGTCATCGGCGAGGGTGCGGAGCTGAAGTATGCCATTCTGGATAAGAACGTCACCGTTACCCCCGGTGCCAAGCTCATCGGCACCAAGAAGAACCCCGTCATCGTCAAGCGAGGAGAAACTGTATGAGAATTGCTATCTGCGCCTCCGAGGGCGCGCCCTACTGCAAATCCGGCGGTCTGGGAGACGTGATGGAGGCGCTGCCCGCCGCCCTGTCCCGGATCGAGGGCAATGAAGTCGCCCTCTTTTTGCCCTATTACCACAAAATCAAATCCAACACCGCCTACATCACCGAAAAGATTGCCGAGTTCCGGGTGTCCTTAGGCTGGCGGCAGCAGTACTGCGCCGTCATGAAGCTGACGAACCGGGCGGATAAGGTTCAGGTCTATTTCCTGGACAGCGAATACTATTTCGGTGCCCGTACCGGCGCCATCTACGGCGACATGGACGACGGCGAACGCTTCGCCTTCTTCTCCCGGGCCTGCCTGGATGCCATGCTGGCCATCGAGTTTATCCCGGAGATCATCCAGTGCAACGACTGGCAGTGCGGTCTGATTCCCGTGTACCTGAAGGCGGTCTATCACGACCGGCTGGACAAAACCCGGTGCATGTACACCATCCACAACATCGAGTATCAGGGCTGGGCCAACAGCTCCTTCTTCGACGATATGCTGGCGCTGCCCTGGGAGTATCGCCCCACCCTGGACATGAACAACTCCGTCAACGTGATGAAGGGCGCCATTGAAACGGCGGATCTCGTCACCACCGTGTCCGAGACCTACGCCCGGGAGCTGATGTATCCCTACTACGCCCACGGGCTGGACGGGATTCTGGCCAGCAACGCCTGGAAGCTCACCGGCATCACCAACGGCATCGATGTGAACACCTTCAATCCCGAGACCTCCAAGTCTCTGCCCGCCCACTTCAATTCCGAAACCTTCGTGGAAGGCAAAGCCAAGTGCAAGGCCGCCCTGCAAAAGGAGGTCGGTCTGCCCGAAGCCCCGGACGTGCCCCTGATGGTCATGGTCACGAGACTTGCCGGACACAAGGGCCTGGATCTGCTGTGCTACATCGCCCGGCGGCTCATGTGGGAGGAAAATGCCCAGCTGCTGATTCTTGGCACCGGCGAGCCCCAGTACGAGAACTTCTTCCGGGATCTGGCCAAGCAGCTGCCGGAGCAGGTTTCCGCTCAGATTACCTTCAACCTGGGACTGGCTGACCGGATCTATGCCGGCGGCGACATCTACCTGATGCCCTCCAAGAGTGAGCCCTGCGGCCTGAGCCAGATGAACGCCATGCGCTACGGCACCGTGCCCGTGGTTCACGCCACCGGCGGCCTGAAGGACACCGTGCCCCCCTGCGACGCAGACGGTAAGGGCGGCCTGGGCTTCACCTTCCAGAGCTACAACGCCGACGATTTCTTCGCCTCCATCCAGCGGGCTTTGCATCTGTACAACACAGATCGGGAGGCCTGGCGGGCTTTGCAGAAGAAGGAAATGGAAACGGACTTCAGCTGGGATGTTCCCGCGGCTCGGTATATGGAGCTGTTCCGGAACATGCTGTCCTGGTAACATCCAGAGGCAAAAAATACACATTGTGGGACTGTCGCAGATCATTTTGCGGCAGTCTCACTTTCTTTTTGAACATTTTCCGCTCAAAAGCGGAAATGGATTGAAAAAATGCGTAAAATGCGATATGATATAGAATATATAAGGAAGTCAATCCGGAACAACAGGAGGCTGCCATGAATATCCAATTTGCAACCGATGAATACAACCAGGCACTGCGTGCCGGACAGAAGGAATTCCGGGAACTGTCCGCCGCCGGTCAACCCACCCATCCGGCGGTTCTGGACGAGCTGCTGCCGGAAAACGGTGCCCACACGGTGGTGGACGTAGGGCTCATAGAGATTCCCTCCGAGCGGATTATCGGTACCAAATCCGCCGGGCGAATCGCCGCCTTTACCCCCTCTTTCCACCCGCTGCTGGATCCCAAGTCGGAATTTGCCGCCAAGTGGATCAACCTGTGCGCCGCCCATCTGGGGGAAACCGGCATCACCGACCCCATTGTCTGCTACGAATACCTGGGCAATTTCTACGTCCAGGAGGGGAACAAGCGGGTCAGCGTCCTGCGCTGCTTCGGTGCTCCCCGGATTCCCGGACAGGTGCGCCGGGTCATGCCCGCCCCCTCCGAGGATCCCCGAATCCGGGCCTACTACGAATTTCTGGACTTTTACAAGGTATCCCATCTGTACACCATCCAGTTCCGCCGTCCGGGGGACTACGCCAAGCTTCTGGGCTACCTGGGCAAGAAGGGGGACGAGGTATGGACCGAGGACGAGCGGCGTACCTTCAACGCCTACTTCCACTATTTCCGGGACGCGTTTCTCTCCCTGAACACCCGGCAGGAGGACGTGCTCCCCTGTGAGGCCCTGCTTCTGTGGCTGGCACTGTACCCCTACAAGGATCTGGGTCGGCTCACCACCGGCGATCTGCGCAAGAGCATCGCCGATCTCTGGGAAGACATGGTTGCCTCCTCCAAGGATGACGGGGTGAAGGTGCAGACCAAGGCCGAGGACGAGACCAAGGCCAGCATCGTCAGCCGGCTGGTTTCCGGTATCGACGTGCTGCATGTGGCCCTTATCCACCAGCTGAACCCGGCTCAGAGCGCCTGGGTGCTGGGTCATGAGGACGGTCGGAACCATATTGAGTCCGTCTTTGGTGATCGGATTCTGGTGCGCAGCTATTACGACGCCAACACCACGGAGATCGCCGAGCAGAAAATCGAGCAGGCTGTGGCCGAAGGAGCCCAGGTGGTCTTCACCACCGCGCCTCCCCTGTGCACCGCCACCCTGAAGGCCGCGGTGAAATATCCCAAGGTTCGGTTCCTGAACTGCTCCGTGGATCAGGCCTATTCCAGCATCCGCACCTACTATGGACGAATTTATGAGGCCAAGTTCATCACCGGTGCCATTGCCGGTGCCATGGCGGGGGACGACCGGATCGGCTACATTGCCTCCTATCCCATCTTCGGCGTGCCCGCCTCCATCAACGCCTTCGCCCTGGGTGCCCAGATGACCAACCCCCGTGCCCAGATCGAACTGCGCTGGTCCTGCGTGGCCGGAATGCCCCAGGCGGATTTCCTGGCCGACGGCATCCGGGTGGTTTCCAACCGGGACACCCCCACCCAGTCGAAAATGTACCTGGATTTTTGCAGCTACGGCACTTATCTCATGGACAGTCGGGGTGATCTGGTGCCTCTGGCAAGTCCCGTGTGGGTCTGGGGCAAGTTCTATGAGTTCGTCATCCGCAGCATTCTCTCCGGCGGCTGGAAGCGGGACAAGGCGGACACCACCGCCCTGAACTACTGGCTGGGCATGGACAGCGGTGTCATCGGCGTTGGCCTGTCCGACAAGCTTCCGGAGGGTGTCCGTCAGCTGGCAAACCTGCTGAAAACCGGCATGGAGCAGGGCTTCGTCGACCCCTTCGCCCGCAAGATCATCGCCCAGGACGGAACCGTGAAAAACGACGGCACCAAGCGTTTTACCCCCACCGAGGTGCTGCACATGGACTGGCTTTGCAGCAACATCGCCGGCTCCATCCCGCCCTTTGAGGATATTCTTCCCGTCTCCCAGCGGATGGTGCGCCAGCTGGGCATTTACCGGGATTCTATCCCGCCGGAAAAGGAGGCTCCGAGCCATGAAGATACTGGCCATCTCCGATGAGGAATGCCCTGCCCTCTGGGATTACTACACCCCGGGCAGGCTCAGCGGCTACGACCTGATTCTGTCCTGCGGAGATTTGAAGGCCAGCTATCTGAGCTTTCTTGTCACCATGGCAAAGTGCCCGGTGCTGTATGTCCACGGCAATCACGACACAAGCTATGACCGGCATCCGCCGGAGGGCTGCGACTGCATCGACGACCACATCGTGGTCTACAACGGCATCCGTATTCTGGGACTGGGGGGCTGCCGCCGGTATCACCCCGGCGCCCATCAGTACACCGAGCGGGAAATGCACCGCCGGATTCAGAAGCTCTCCTGGAAGCTGAAGCGGCTGGGCGGTGTGGACATTGTGGTCACCCACGCCCCACCGGCGGGGCTGGGAGACGCGGAGGATCCGGCTCACTGGGGCTTTGAAGCTCTGGTGAAGCTGCTGGATGAATATCACCCGGCCTACCTGGTGCACGGACACGTCCATACCTCCTATGACCATCGGCTGCCCCGGGAGATTCAATACCAGGACACCAAAATTCTCAACGCTTGCCAGAGGTATGTCTTTGAGATTCCCGACCGGGAAATTCCCCTGAAGCAGATGTATCAGGTGATTTACAAAACCCGCAGACCGGCAGAGTCTCATACCAGCATGATTCTGCGCTGAAAGGAACGGGGCCCTATGTTTACCGGCTTTACCCCCGAAACCATGGATTTCCTCTGGGGAATCCGCATGAACAACAACCGGGACTGGTTCACCCAGCACAAGGGTGACTACGTCCGCACCCTGTACGAGCCTATGAAGGAGCTGGGTCAGGCGGTATTCCAGCCCTTTCTGGAGCGGCCCGGAAACCTGCTGAAGGTCAGCCGCATTTACCGGGATGCCCGGATGCACCCGCCCACCCCCTACAAGGAAAGCCTGTGGCTGTGCATCCGCCGGGACGTGGACTGGTGGGCGGAGAACCCCTGCCTGTACTTCGAGCTGAATCCCGAGGGCGCCAACTATGGCTTCTTCTACTGGAAGCCCCGGACGTCGATGCTGGAGGATTTCCGCCGGAACATTTCCGCAAAGCCCGACGACTTTCTGAAGCTGATTTCCGACACCGAGGCCGCCGTAGGCCAGCCCGTCACGGCCGCGTGCTACAAGCGGCCCAAACCCACGGACAATCCGGCGCTTATCCCCTACTTCGCCTGGAAGGGGCAGATCGGCTGCACCCGGGAAATCGCCCCCGGAGACAGGCTGTTCGGCTCTCAGCTGGAAAAGGAGGTTTCCGGCTTCTTTGAGGCTCTGACCCCGCTGTACGAATATTTCAATCAATTCACCCTGTGACACTTGGAGAAACGCTATGAAAAACACCATTTTTACCGGTATGGCCACTGCCATCGTCACCCCCATGCACACCGACGGTTCCATCGACTATGAGGCTCTGGGCCGCCTTGTGGAATTCCAGATCGACTCCGGCATCAACGGTTTGGTGGTCATGGGCACCACCGGCGAAAACGCCACCATCGAGCCGGAGGATCAGAAGAAGGTCATCGCCTACACCGTGGAGAAAGTGGCCGGACGGGTTCCCGTCATCGCCGGTACCGGAACCAACAACACCGAGCACGTTTTGCACAATACCCGCAACGCCTGTCAGGTGGGGGCGGATGCCATTCTGGTGGTCACTCCCTACTACAATAAGGCCACCCAGAACGGTCTTGTCACCCATTTCACCGCCGTGGCTGACGAGAGCACCCTGCCCGTCATTCTCTACAATGTGCCCGGCCGTACCGGCTGCAATCTGCTGCCCAAGACCGTGGCGAAGCTTTCCGAGCATCCCAACATTACCGCCATCAAGGAGGCCACCGGAAGCCTGGCTCAGATGATCGAGATCATGCACCTGTGCGGGGACAAAATTGACGTCTACTCCGGCGAGGACGGGCTCACCGTGCCCATGATGGCCATGGGAGCCAAGGGCACCATCAGCGTGCTCAGCAACGTGGCCCCCCGGCAGTCCGTGGCCATGACCGATGCCTGCCTGCGGGGAGACTACGCCGCCGCGGCGAAAATGCAGTGTGATCTGCTGCCGCTGATCAACGCCCTGTTCAGCGAGGTCAACCCCATTCCCGCAAAGGCCGCCACCGCCGCCATGGGCTTCGGCGCGGATGCGCTGCGCCTGCCTCTGACTTCCATGGAAGAGCAGAATCGGGCAGTGCTCTTCGCGGAAATGAGAAAGCTGGGGATTGCCGTATGAGAGCGGTCATCTGCGGCGCCAACGGCGCCATGGGCACTCTGCTGTGCGGCATTCTGAAAGAGGAAGTGGTAGGCCGGGTCAGCATTGACGGAAGAAACGGAGCCGCCAGAACCTTTGACGAACTGGGAACTCTGGATGCGGATATGGTCATTGATTTTTCCCACCACTCCGCCATTTCCGCCGTGCTGGACTACGCCAAGAAAATCCGGGCGGCTGCCGTCATCGGCACCACCGGTCACACCGAGGAAGAGAAGGCTCTGATTTTTGCCGCCGCCAAGGAAATTCCCGTATTCTACAGCGGCAATATGAGCCTGGGCATTGCGGTGCTCTGCCGCCTGGCAAAAGACGCCGCCCGGTATTTCCCCGACGCGGACATTGAAATTGTGGAGGCTCACCACAATCGGAAGGTGGATGCCCCCAGCGGCACGGCGCTGATGCTGTTGGGCGCCATCAAGGAGGTGCGGCCCAACGCCTGGGCCAACTGCGGCCGCTCCGGCGAGGGCAAACGAACCAAGGAGGAAATCGGCATTTCCGCCCTGCGCATGGGAAGCGTGGTGGGAATGCACGAGGTGATTCTTCACACCGGCACCCAGCAGCTGACCCTGCGGCACGAGGCCGTCACCCGAGCCATGCTGGCAGACGGTGCGGTAGATGCCGCCCGATTCCTGCTGGGAAAGCCCGTGGGGCTTTACAACATGGAAAGCATTCTGAACCAGTAAAGGAGCGAGAACCATGCAAGTAACCTATATGAACGGCGCGGGCAATGATTTCATGGTCATGGATGCCCGGGGACAACAGCCGGACTTTGCCAAGCTGGCCGTCGAGTTATGTAAACTTTCCAACGCCGATGGCTTTATGGCAGTGGATGACTCCGAGAAAGCCGATTTCCGGCTTCATTTTTACAATGCCGACGGCTCCCGTGGCGAAATGTGCGGCAACGGTGCCCGGTGCATCTGCCGCTACGCCTATGACCACGGCATTGCCGGAAAGACCATGGTGGTGGAAACCGATGCCGGCCTGGTGCCGGGGGAGCGGCTGGACGAGAACACCTACCGGGTGCAGCTGAATAATCCCGGTGTTCTGGATTTGCACCGGAAGGGCGACATTGCCTATGTGGAGCTGGGAAATCCCGGCGTGCCCCACGCCGTAGCTGCGTACGAAGGCGACCTGTGGGCGGACGCGGATTCTCTCCGGGAGGAAATGCGGGCTCTGCGCTTTGACCCGGCCTTCCCCAAGGGGGCCAATGTGAACTATTGTCGGCTGACCGGCCCCGGAGAGGCCCAGGTGCTCACCTTCGAGCGGGGGGTGGAGGACTTCACCCTGGCCTGCGGCACCGGCTGCGGCTCCACCGCCTGCGTACTGTGGAAAAAGGGACTGCTCCCCGGCAAGCGCCTCACCGCCCAGGTCCCCGGCGGAACTCTGAAAATCACCATTGAGGGCGAAACAGAAGTTGAAAAGCTCCTGCTGGAAGGCCCCACGGAGATCACCGAGGTTCTGGAGCTGGACATCTGAAAAATTCCCCAAGGGCCGGATAGATCCCGGCCCTTGGGGAATACTGAAAGCGGCAGAAAAAAGAAAATTGAAAAAAAGGAAAATAATACTTGACATTTTCGAAATATCTGGTATAATCCTAACTGTTCCGTGTGACACAGAGGATTTGTGTAACGGTAGCACACCGGACTCTGAC
>OIXQ01000893.1_pt1 | contig 12293 bp, 9 predicted proteins | sample 1587791 | NCBI WGS metagenome assembly OIXQ01 (sample SAMN03283273) | human gut metagenome | biome: human-associated habitat; material: feces | host: Homo sapiens | place: Peru | collected 2012
TATACTCGCGGTAAACCTCGTCAGAGAAGAGGTAGAGGTCGTATTTCTTCACGAGGTCGCGTATCTGGTTCATCTCGCGACGAGTGTAGAGATAGCCAGTAGGGTTGTTAGGGTTGCAAATCATGATGGCACGCGTGCGCTCATTGATAAGCTCTTCAAACTTCTCCACCTTAGGTAGCGAGAATCCCTCTTCGATGGTAGTGGCGATGGTGCGAATCTTTGCACCTGCAGAGATAGCAAACGCCATGTAGTTGGCATAAGCAGGCTCTGGCACAATGATTTCGTCGCCAGGGTTGAGACAGCTCATGAAAGCAAAGAGCACAGCCTCGGAACCACCTGCGGTGATGATGATATCGTCGGCAGAAACATTGATGTTGTATTTCTGATAATATCCCACCAACTTCTGTCTGTAAGAAAGATATCCTTGCGAAGGAGAATACTCAAGAATAGTACGGTCAATATTCTTCAAAGCGTCGAGACCCACTTGCGGGGTTGGCAAGTCGGGCTGTCCGATGTTTAGATGATATACTTTTATGCCACGGTTCTTGGCCGCCGCCGCCAAAGGAGCAAGCTTTCTGATTGGCGACTCTGGCATTTCTAATCCGCGTACTGATATTTCTGGCATAGTTTAAAAGTTTTATTTTGAATTGCAAAGGTAGCAATAAATGCCAACAAAAGTGTCTTTTTATTGATTTTTTTGTTTAATCCAATTAAAATTAATACTTTTGCAGTTATAAATAAAGCAAACAAATGACATACGATTCTAAGCGCGGCATGTATGCCGTATATACTGTAGAGGAGGATGCGCAGCTCTTGGATTGGCTTATAGCAAACCTCAAAGGGCTCAGCCGCAACAAGGTTAAGGACACTCTTCATGGCCGAGGCATCAAGGTGAATGGCAAGATAGTTACTCAGTTTGACTATCCGCTGACTCGGGGTATGAAGATTAGCGTGTCGAAGAGTAAGAAAAACGATACCTTCAAGAGCAGATATGTGAACCTTGTTTACGAGGATCCATATCTCGTGGTGATAGAAAAGAAGCCAGGCATATTGTCGATGGCTGCAGGACATAAGTCGCTCAACGTGAAGACGGTGCTCGATGACTATTTCCGTCAGACCAAGCAGCGCTGCACAGCCCATGTGGTTCATCGCCTCGACCGCGATACTTCAGGTCTGATGGTGTATGCCAAGGATATGCAGACAGAGCAGACTCTGGAGCACGAGTGGCACAATATAGTCTACGACCGCAGATATGTGGCTGTGGTAAGTGGCGAAATGGAGGAAGACGAGGGTACTATTGCCAACTGGCTTAAGGACAATAAGGCGTATGTGACATACTCTTCGCCTGTAGATAATGGCGGAAAGTATGCCGTGACACATTTCCATGTATTAGACCGCACCACAGAACATTCGTTGGTAGAATATAAGCTTGAGACTGGCCGCAAGAATCAGATTCGCGTTCACTCGGCAGATATGAACCATCCTGTGTGTGGCGATGTGAAGTATGGCAATGGCGACGACCCTATACACCGCCTATGCTTGCATGCTTATATGCTGCATTTCTTCCACCCAGTAACTCGCGCTCGTATGGAGTTTGAAACTCCTATACCATCGCAGTTCCGCATGTTGTTCAAGTAGAGAAGTAGGGGGCGTGCTTAAAATATCTCTCTAATTATTCTCTCTAATTATCATTGTAATTATAAAAAAGAAGATGAATACTGATTTTACATATTATATATATGTGCTCATAGCCATCATAGTGGGCATTGTTGTGATAAAGAAGGTGGCGAGCTGCTTGTTTCGTACCGTTTTCACTATTGCCTTGCTTGTGGTATTGGGTGTGATATATTTTTATTTCTTCCGAGGTTAGGAGGATTTCCTTTGATTTTTTTTTAGAGTATTAAGACTCGCATATCTTTAGAGTATTAAGACTCGCATATAAACAAAAAAATAGGCTGAACTACATGCGCGAAGTTCAGCCTATTATTATTTATATAGGTGTAATCCCTTTATATTATATAAGGTGTAATCCTATAGATTAGAGGATTGTCTTAACAGCCTCAAGCATACCCTTTTCCTGGATGAGGTCGAGGTCTTTCTTAACCAACTCTGCAAGACCAGGAACAGCGTGGAGGTCTTCACCCCAAATGTTAGTAGCACCAAGCACACCGTCGGTAACCTTCTGAGTATCGCCAGTAGCCCAAAGCTCCTTCAAGAGGTCCATGATTTCCTGTGCGTCGTTTGGTACGATTTCTGTACCATCCTCACGCTTACCACCCTTGTAGTAAGTGATGATAGCAGCCAAACCGAATACCAAGCCCTGTGGAAGTTCGCCCTTACGCTCAAGGTAAGTCTTAACTCCAGGAAGATCGCGAGCGCAGAACTTAGGGAATGAGTTAAGCATAATGCTTGTTACCTGATGGTCTACGTATGGGTTGTTGAAACGCTCCAATACGTCGGCAGCAAACTTCTGAAGCTCTTCCATAGGCAAGTTCAAAGTCTGCATAAGCTCGTCGAACTGTACCTTGTGGATGTACTTGCCGATAACCTCGTGGTTGCAAGCATCGCGAACGATGTTGACACCGCTGAGGAATGCAACTGGCGACAATACTGTGTGAGGGCCATTGAGCAATGTAACCTTGCGCTCGTGGTATGGCTTTTCGCTCTCTGCGATGAGAACGTGCAAACCAGCCTTCTCAGCAGGGAATTCTGCGCGAAGCTCTTCGCATGTCATGTTCTCAGCCTTTTCGATAACCCAGAGGTGGAAGATTTCTGCCTGTACAACGAGGTTGTCCTTGTAAGAAACCTTCTGCTGAATCTCTGCAATCTCCTTGCGTGGGAATCCAGGAACGATACGGTCTACCAATGTAGCGCAAACATAGCAATAGTTTGTGAACCAGCTCTTGAATCCTTCGTAGTCAGCACCGAGATCCTCTTTCCAAAGTTCGATATACTGATAGATGCACTCCTTGAGGTGGTGACCGTTCAAGAAGATAAGCTCGCAAGGCATGATGATAAGACCCTTCTTAGGATCACCATCAAAGAACTTGTAGCGGTGGAACAACAACTGAACCAACTTGCCTGGGTAGCTGCTGGCAGGAGCATCTGTAAACTTGCACTTGTCGTCGAAAGCGATACCAGCCTCTGTAGTGTTAGAGATTACGAAGCGAATCTCTGGCTGCTCTGCCAAAGCCAAATATGCCCAATTCTGTGTGTAAGGGTTGATGGCACGGCTGATAACATCGATACGCTCAAGGCTATTTACTGCCTCGCCATTGAGACGACCCTGAAGGTTTACGTGATAGAGGCAGTCCTGACCATTGAGCCAATCTACCATACCGCGCTCAATAGGCTGAACTACTACTACAGAACCATTGAAGTCGGTCTTCTGGTCCATGTTCCATATAATCCAGTCTACGAATGCACGTAGAAAGTTACCTTCACCAAATTGGATGATTTTCTCTGGCATCACGCTCTTAGGCGCAGTGCGCTTGTTTAATGCTTTAAGCTCTTTCATGATTTGTTTGAATGATAGTTTTTATTATTTCTTTAATCTGAATGCAAAGTTAATAAAAAACTTCTTACCTAAGCAAATAAAATTATGAAAATCATCCGCAAACCTTTGCGTTTTTATGAATTGTTTAATAAATTGCTATAGACAGTATTCAAAAAACTCCATGCGCATATATTATATATAATAGGTATAGTGTAGGGAAATGTGTATGTTTTATTGATTTTTAAAGATAAGAATCTTTTCTAAAAGGGAAAACCTTTTAAAGCGGGAAAATTTGAAAGTTTTCCAAGATGGTTTTGTAAATGCTTGATAATTACAGGATTGACATAAATTAACATGCGAAAAGTTGTCCAAAACGAAAATCTTTCAAGCAAAAAGACTAACTTTGCAATGTGATTAATCTAGTTGTTTTTAATCAATTACTTTATCATAAATTGCTAATCACTTTATAACCATATAGATAAAACAATGATACAGACAGTTGTGAAACGCGACGGAAGAGTCGTGGGCTTTAACGAGCAAAAAATTATGGGTGCTATTCGCAAGGCGATGATGCATACCGACAAAGGCGAGGACCAGCAATTGGTTCAAGAAATAACCGACCATATCACGTTCCGTGGAAAGGCTCAGATGACAGTTGAGGCTATCCAGGACATGGTAGAGGTAGAACTCATGAAGAGTAAGCGTAAGGATGTGGCTCAGCGCTATATCCAGTATCGCAATCAGCGAAGCATAGCACGTAAGGCAAAGACTCGTGCTGTGTTCCTCGACATTGTTAATATTAAGAACAATGACGTAACACGTGAAAATGCAAACATGAATGCCGACACTCCTGCCGGTATGATGATGAAGTTTGCGTCGGAGACAACAAAGCCTTTCGTTGACGACTATTTGCTAACAGAAGAAACCCGCGATGCCGTAAAACACAACTATCTACATATTCACGATAAAGACTATTATCCAACAAAGTCGCTCACTTGCTGTCAGCATCCTCTCGACAATATCCTCGAACATGGCTTTACTGCTGGTCATGGTTCTTCACGTCCTGCAAAGCGCATCGAGACTGCAGCCGTATTGGCTTGTATCTCTTTGGAGTGTGCACAAAACGAGATGCATGGTGGTCAGGCTATTCCTGCCTTCGATTTCTATCTCGCTCCTTTCGTGCGCTCAAGCTATAAAGAAGAGGTGAAGGCATTGGAGCAACTTGCTGGTCGCGACCTTTCACATCTCTATGATGCTCCTATTGCTGACTATATATCTAAACCTCTCGACGGTCTTGAGGGCGACGAGCGTTTGATGCAGCATGCTATCAATAAGACTACAGCTCGCGTTCATCAGTCGATGGAGGCTTTCATCCACAACATGAATACCATCCATTCGCGTGGTGGTAACCAGGTGGTGTTCTCATCAATCAACTATGGTACAGATACCTCTGCCGAAGGTCGTTGCATCATGCGTGAGCTCCTTAACTCAACATACGAGGGTGTAGGAAATGGCGAAACAGCTATCTTCCCAATTCAGATTTGGAAGAAGAAGCGTGGCGTTAACTATCTTCCTGAAGACCCTAACTACGACCTCTATGAGTTGGCTTGCAAGGTGACAGCTCGCAGATTCTTCCCTAACTTCCTCAACCTTGATGCTACATTCAACCAGCATGAGGAGTGGCGTGCCGACGATCCTAAGCGCTACAAGTATGAGGTGGCTACTATGGGATGCCGCACACGAGTGTTCGAGAATCGCTTCGGACCAAAGACTTCTATCGCTCGTGGTAACCTCTCGTTCTCTACCATCAACATCGTGCGTTTGGCTATCGAGTGCATGAATATTGAGAATAAGGAAGAGCGTATCAGCAAGTTCTTTGCTAAGCTCGACAATATGCTTGAGATTACAGCAAGTCAGCTCGACCATCGCTTCGAATTCCAGAAGTCTGCTTTCGCAAAGCAGTTCCCTCTGCTTATGTCTAAGCTCTGGATTGGTTGCGAAAAACTTAAGCCTACAGACACCATAGAGTCTGTTATCAATCAGGGCACTCTCGGTATAGGCTTCATTGGTTTGGCAGAATGCTTGAAGGCTCTCGTTGGCAAGCATCATGGTGAGAGCGAGGAAGCACAGAAACTTGGTTTGCGTATCGTTACATACATGCGCGACCGTGCTAATGATTTCTCAGAACGTTATCATCATAACTATAGTGTGCTTGCAACTCCTGCCGAAGGCTTGAGTGGCCGCTTCACTAAGATTGACCGTGCACAGTTTGGCATTATCGAGGGCGTTACAGACCGCGAATATTATACCAACTCTAACCACGTGCCTGTATACTATCATTGCACAGCCCGCCATAAGGCAGAGGTAGAGGCTCCATACCATGACCTTACACGTGGTGGTCACATCTTCTATGTAGAGATTGACGGCGATGCTACCCATAATCCTCAGGTTATTCAGCGCATCGTAGATATGATGGATAAATACAATATGGGCTATGGCTCTGTAAACCACAACCGCAACCGTTGTATGGACTGCGGATATGAGAATGCTGCAGCTCATCTTGACATATGTCCTAAGTGTGGAAGCACTAATATCGACCGTCTGCAGCGTATCACAGGTTACCTCGTAGGTACCACCGACCGTTGGAACCACGCTAAGCTTGCAGAACTCAACGACCGCGTAGTACATGACTAATAATCAAACATTGCGTATCCTCGACATCATCGAGGATACCATGGTTGACGGCACAGGACTGCGAACAAGCATTTATTGTGCGGGTTGTAGACATGAATGTCCTGGCTGTCATAATCCACAGTCGTGGGATTTCAATGCCGGTCATGATATGACAGTTGACGAGATAATGGATATCATCGTTGCCGACCCTTTTGCTGATGTCACCTTTTCGGGTGGTGACCCTATGTATCAGCCAGAAGGCTTCACAGCTCTTGCTAAGGCTATCAAGATGCGCACCAAAAAGAATATATGGTGCTATACAGGTTTTAAGTTTGAGCAACTGGTGAAAGACCCACAACGCTTGCAACTCTTAGAGCAGATAGATGTCGTGGTAGATGGTCCGTTCGTAGAGGCGCTACGCGACCCTGACCTTCCTTTCCGAGGTAGTTCTAATCAGAGGATAATAGAAGTGGCAAAGGCATTGGCAGACCCACATTATCTTGAACAATTATAGAAACGTTACTTCATAATTGTAGAATAGATATCATACAATTATAGAATTGATACCATACAAAAATCCCTGCAATACCAAATGCGTATTGCAGGGATTTTTATAGTATACGAATCATTTTAAGTTCTTAACTCTTCACTCTCCGTTCTTCACTTACTTTGCCACTTTCTTTCCACCTATTATATATATACCCTTTGGCAGAAGGTCGAAGTCGTAGCCAACCTTTGTGCCATTGATAGAATAGATGGCTTTGTCTTGAGAAGATTTGTCGACAGTATTGATGCCTGTAGAAGCAATCTCCTTGTTGAAGTCGACATACAGTATGCCATTATCGTGAAGATGGATGTTGTAGAGCTTAACCTCGTCTCCTTCTGTCCACCATTGGCTATTAGGAATATTGGCAGACTGCTCGAAAGTAGTCTTTGCTGATAGGGTAGGGTCGCCATAGAGGTCGCCCAAAAGCTGTGTGCTATATTCTTCGTTTGTTATTTCATGGTTGCTTACTCTATAGCTGCTTATTAGTTTGCCATCGGCAGGCACCATGCCCATCTTTGGATGTCCTACCACGTTGTTTACATTATTATAGCTTATAGAGAAATCAGAAGGATTATAGTCTACATGATAAACCATCAGTCCGTCAAGTTTCTGCTTATTGCTACCAAGTCGGCTGTTCCATCCTTGGTTCTGAATGCGCTGTATGATGAAGTATTCGTCTTTGCCGTCTTGATTATCCGCATAACTGCTGTTTCTGATGCGGTAAGCCTTGCCACCATAATCGATATTCTCCATGGCTAATTGTTGAGGTTGGGTTAGCGTCTCGATGGTGTTCCATCCCATAGCCTCGCGCTCCCATGCAGTATAGGCAGTAGGAATCCATCCGTTGTATTTGTAGATGCCGTTGTCCATCACACTCCAATCTTCCATACCCTGATTATCATATATTGATGATGTGAGGGAAGAAGCATAGAAATCAGGGAGACCTAAGCAATGAGAAAACTCGTGGATGAAAAGTCCAAGACCAGTAATGGCAGGTTCGCCATTGAAAGCATTTTCGTTGCCTATAAGCTCGTTGTTTACACCAGCGCGATAAATCTTCTTGCCGTTGTATTCTGCTTGGCTTCTTACGTATGTAGCCTTTGGCCATACGGTATTGTTGGCAGCACCCATGCTCTGACCGTAGCCTGCATAGATGACGTAAACGAGGTCTACGTAGCCATCGTTGTTGCTGTCATAGAGAGAGAAGTCGACAGAATCTTTCACAAGCTCGCAAGCATCAACAACCATTTGGGCTGTTCGCTCGTCGTTGCCCTTAGAGCTTGTTCCACCATAGTATGTCATATCCTCAGGCAGAGTGACAGGACCAACGATGTCGAACTGAGGAGTGAACTGTCCGTTGCTCATCTCACTAAAATATTGGCGAACGCTACCATAGTTTTTGCTCTCTCTATATCCAAATTCCTCTTGTTTTCCCTCTTCTTTATTAAGATATTGGTTGAACGAGCGCTTAGGGTTTTTGATAGAGAATTTCTTGTCTTGATATTCTGCCAATATCACCAAAGCCTTAGGACTGCCAGTATGTGGAAATATAGCCTGCGAAGAACCCTGTACCGGTTCTCTTCTCATTACGTTAGCTCTACGTATCTTTTTAGCCTTTGCAAAGAAAGCCTCCTTCGATTCTGTGATAGGAGTAAAGGTGTTGCCAATGCGGTTGAGTATTGTTCCATCGAGCGATGTATACCAGCTGAAGTCTTCGTCGCCATGTTGAAAAACTGTTATGGTTGTACCATCAGGCTGTGTGATCGTTATTGGCATGTTCCATGCCTTTGCAGCCCATGCAGACCCCATGGTGATAGCCATTGCCAATGTAAGGATGATCTTTTTCATTGTTATATAGTTTTGTTTGTTTTATGATAAGGTTATGCTTCTTTCAAAGAAAGATGTTACGTCTTTTTTTCAAAGAGCTTGTGTTATGCTTTGTTCTTTCCAAAGTAGTATTGTCCCTTATGTTTTGTTCTGCTGCCGTATTCTATGGCATGAGTAGGACAATGATGATAGCAATTAAAGCAAGCCATACATGTGCCATCTTGCTTCCATGATGGAATCTCGCCCTCGTGCCAAATAATGTTGTCAACGCTGCAAACCTTGGCGCATTTGCCACAATGCAGACATTTGTCTTCCGTTACGTGGAAAGGTTTGTCACTAATAAGGTATTTATGGAAAAAGCCACCAATGATGCGAGAGTTTATCCTTGGCCAGTTGCCGATGTCAAGGTCTTCATTGCTTGTGGCTCGTTGCAATACAATATTGATAAACTTCTCCAACTTCTTGTCGGCATTGCTAATCTTTAGCTGCTCTTTTTCTTTGGTGTCGACATCCATAAAAGGAAGTCCGACATAGCTTTCGGGCATGATGAGCGAGCAAGAAGAATGAAGAGGAATGTGGCGCTCTTTAAGGTCGTTGCGCAATATGTCGATAGTTTCGCCTATGTTGTCGCCAGCTGTTACGAGCGAATAAACATAGCTGTCGTCGATGTTCTCAACTGTTAGCTGCTCAATGAATTTGCGAACCAAGGTAGGTGGGCGCCAACCATGCACAGGAAAGCAGAAGCCTAAGCGTTCGCCTGGTTTCAACTTCAAGTGGTATGGCTTGTTGGCAACATCTGGTAAGAAGACTATTTCGTCGCCCGTCTTTTCAGCCAACTTCTCTACTGCCCATTTGGTATTACCTGTTCCTGAGAAATAAAATATCATGTTGCAAAATTAGTTTAAAAATAATAGACTACAAAACAAATCATGTTTTTTTGCTTTGTGCTCAGGCAAATAGCTCCTTTTTGTAATATCTGTCTCTATAGCTTTCAGCAAACAATCATCTGTCTCTATAGCTTTCAGCAAACAATCTCGTTGCTATCTGTTGTCAATCTTCTCGGCACATCCATTTATCATGTTTCTTATCTGTGCTATCCTTGCCTTCTCGTCGGGACGATATTTCTGATAGTATACGAGAGCCGACTGATAATTGTCGAGTGCTGCTATCCACTCTTGCCTAAACATATGGATAAAGCCTATGCGATAGTACGCATCAGGCTTTTCGTTGTCGTGGCATAGAGAGAGCATCTTGGTATAGTAGGGCAGAGCCTTAGAATATTCTCCGAGATTGAAATAGCTCTCCGCGCAAGCATAGTTATAGAACGACTGCTCCTGTGGCGAAAACTTCTCAAGTTGCGGAATGGCTTTCGAGAGATATTCTGTAGCCTGCTCATAGTTCCAATCATAATAATAGCACACGCCGATGTAAGCCTTGAAGCGAGGGTTCAGATTATGATTCTTCTCCAGTTTTGTGAAGAGGTTTAGAGCCTCAGAATACTTTCCGCTCTGAAAGTATTCAATAGCCATGCCCAGCTTGTCGGTATCTTTCGATTGCGACAGGCTGGGCTGTATGCTAAGTGTAGTCAATAATATTAATATGTATAATGTCTTTCTCACTTTGTATAGAAGTCAATGACATTTTGCAATATGCGCTTGCAGACATCGCAAAACTCAGGATTCTCGTTGGTGCGCATACGACAGTCGGGGTAAGCTCTGTATACTCCCTTGAGCGAATATCCTGCACCCTCGTAGAGTCCGGCTTTACTGTCTTTGCCTATCATATCTTCCCACTTGCCGTGGAAGTCAACCTTTGTGGTGATGTTCTTTTCCCATGGCTCTATGTCGTGAGGATACATCGGAATATCTTCGGTCTCGTAGGCATATTCGTCGGCAAGTCCTGCAAAGCTATGGCCAAACTCATGAACCACAACCGGACGATATTTAGGATGGTGCGTCATAGAGAGGTTGTAGGAGTTGAGGATGCCGCCGCCGCCGTATTTGTCTGAATTCACGAGGACGATGATGTGCTCGTATGGCGTACCAGCCAGCCAGTTGTGCAGGTCCTTCAGATGCAGGGTGGTCAGGTATCGGTCGCTGTAGAAGGTATCGAAATGGGAGCTGAGTGCCGTCTTGTGCCAGATTCCCTTGGATGGGATGCTAGGTCCGCTTTCCTGCGATGGCGACTTCACGGCAACGATGTTGAAGCGGTCTCTCATGCTCTTGAACGGTTCATGGGCGAAGATGGCCTCCGTAGCCTCCTGCGCATCTTTCAGGAAGACAGGCATCTCTGCATCAGTATAGCCTTCAGCCACGTATGCGATGTGGATGCATCGGGTGGTGTCGGCAGCCTGCTGCAGGGTGACGTATGGTGTAGGCTTGTTGCCTTTCTGATGAATCAGAATGTCTTTCGGTGCTACCTGGTGGGTGAGCGTGGTGGTTATCTCGCGGCGGTTGTTGCGCAGGTCGAGGGTGATGTCTACGGTATCTTTCGGCATCGGAACGAGGAATACGTTCTCGAAACTCTGCGTATTCTTCTCAGCTTCAGGATAGGAGAGCCATTCCTGGAAGAGGGTTGAGAAGGAGTTGCGGTAGATGATTTTGCCCGAGCGGTGGTCGCGAACGGTTATCTGTCCGTTGCCCTCTACCGGGAGTTCAGCCAGTCGCTGTCGCTTGCCGTACCAGCGTGGCATTACGTTGAGTTCGTCTACGGCTATCATCTGCTGCTTCTGGTTGCCGGCAAAGGTATAGTCTACTCTCAGCGTCTTGTCTGTGAAATAGTCGTCAAAGTTTTGCGCCTTTATTGTGCCGGGCGCCATCAGCATCGCCATGGTGGCGAGGGATAATATCATTTTCTTCATTGTCTTTTCATTTGAAATTCACATTCACATTCACATTTCATTCACTACTCACTATCTCACCCTCAGCCTTGTTCCTACGCTTACCGGGATGTTCGGGTCGAGATGGTTCATCTTGTAGAGTTTCTCCAGTCGGATGCCATACTTCTGCGAGATGGTGTACATGCTTTCTCCTGGCTGTATTACGTGAGGGCGTTTCTTATACTGCTTAGGTGCCTTGGAGCGTTTCTTCTTCAGATAGATGATGTCGCCCTTGTGCAGCACGGCGTGCTTGTCGCGCTCGTTGTAGCGAGCCAGTTTGCGCCAGCTGATGCCCACCTCCTTGCCTATGCTCTTGAAGGTGTCGCCTTCGCGGGCATAGAGATAGTAATTCTTGTTGAAGATGTGGATAGGGTGCAGCAATCCTTCGGCGTTTACAGGCTGGTCGGTACCGCTGTGGGTAGCCATGAAGCGGTCGTAGCGCTTGGCCTTGTCATACTCGTTGAGCTTGTAGAGCTCGATGATCTGTATCAGCTTGCTGGCATACTGCGGGTTGGTAGCATAGCCGCAGGCTTTCAGTCCGCGAGCCCATCCCTTGTAGTCGTGCTGCGAGAGTTCGAAGAGGCGTGCGTAGCGTGGCTGGCGCGCCAGAAACTTTCTGTGGTCTTCGTAGCTGTCTCTTGCGTCCTGGTATACGCGGAAGCATTCGCCCCGGGCATCATCGTCGTGGTACTGGGTGGGTCCTGTCCAGTTGTGACATTTTATGCCGAAGTGGTTGTTGCCCTGGCGTACGAGGTCGCTCCTTCCTGCCGCACTCTCAAACAGTCCCTGTGCTAGGGTGATGCTGGCTGGAATGCGGTAACGGAGCATCTGCTCGATGGCAAGATCCTTATACTGATTGATGTATGTCTGGT
>OIXQ01000895.1_pt1 | contig 12272 bp, 10 predicted proteins | sample 1587791 | NCBI WGS metagenome assembly OIXQ01 (sample SAMN03283273) | human gut metagenome | biome: human-associated habitat; material: feces | host: Homo sapiens | place: Peru | collected 2012
AAATCGGTTGACATGAATGCCCCAGTCTGGTTTGACGGCACAAATATCAATGAGGCGCTGTTCTGCGATGAATTTCTGAGCAGCCGGAAAATCATCTTTGCCAACGGCGCGTTTTTCACGCCGGACGGCAGAGTGACCGATGATCTGCCGCTTCGTGGCGAAATCTATGAGGAACTGAAATGCTGCGCCGTGAACAATATTCCCCGCAAGATCACCAACATTCTGGAAGTGATGAAGCTGGCGGCTCATATAGAGGACTTTGCGCCGGAGGCAGATAGAATCCATCTGGCAAACGGTACTTTGAAGCTGAATGGCAGCTTTACCGAGGGCAGACCGAACATTGTGCGGAGCAGACTGCCGGTAGCATACCGTCCTGACGCACCGGCTCCTGTTCAGTGGCTTTCCTTTCTCGTTGCGCCTGGTCACACTCTTGTGCATCAGGGCGAGCTTGTAGAATTGTATCCTGTGTGGGTAGAAACCGAAGATTTCGTAAAGAGCCGCACGAAGCTCCTTGTCTTTGCTGAAAGGAAGCCTCATGCGGTCAATGAAATTATTAATCATCATACTTCTTGAAGATTACGCAAGCGTTATGTCCGCCGAAGCCGAACGTATTGCTGAGGGCAGCGCGTACGGTACGCTTCTGCGCCTTGTTGAAGGTAAAGTTCAAGTTGTAATCGAGCTCTGGATCATCATCACCCTCTTCGTGGTTGATAGTAGGAGGAACGATATCGTTCTTCACACTAAGAACACAAGCCATAGCCTCTACTGCACCAGCAGCACCGAGGAGGTGACCAGTCATTGATTTGGTAGAACTGATGTTGAGCTTGTAAGCAGCATCACCGAAGACAGCCTTGATAGCCTTAGCCTCTGAGATATCACCTACGTGAGTAGATGTACCGTGAACATTGATGTAATCAATATCCTCTGGCTTCAGATTGGCATCAGCAAGTGCACGCTCCATAACGAGCTTAGCACCAAGACCTTCTGGATGAGAAGCTGTGATGTGATAAGCATCAGCACTCTCGCCCTCACCCACCATCTCAGCATAAATCTTCGCACCACGAGCCTTAGCGTGCTCAAGTTCCTCGAGAATCAAGCAACCAGCACCCTCGCCCATGATAAATCCATCACGGCTTGCGCTGAATGGACGTGAAGCATGCTCAGGGTCATCATTACGTGTTGACAATGCATGCATAGCATTGAAACCACCTACGCCACAAGCGCAGATAGCAGCCTCTGCACCACCGCTAACGATGATGTTTGCCTTACCCAAACGAATCAGGTTGAAGGCATCAGCCAATGCATTGCTTGAAGAAGCACATGCAGATGTAGTAGTGTAGTTTGGTCCGTGGAATCCGAAGTGGATTGAAATCTGACCAGAAGCGATATCTGCAATCATCTTAGGGATGAAGAATGGATTGAACTTAGGACCGTTCTCCTCGTGAGTACCAAAGTACTTCACCTCATCCTCGAATGTCTTGATACCACCGATACCTACACCGAATACAACACCAACATTGTTCAAGTCTTCCTTCTCAAGATCGATATTAGCATCCTTTACACCCTGCATAGCTGCAATCATAGCCAACTGGGTATAACGGTCAAGCTTGCGAGCCTCCTTACGGTCAATCCAATCATTGATGTTCAGGTTTTTAACCTCGCAAGCAAACTTGGTCTTGAAAAGGGTTGTATCGAAATGAGTAATAGGTGCAGCACCGCTCTTACCAGCTAAAAGGCTCTCCCAAGTCTCCTCAGGAGTATTACCAACTGGAGTCACAGCACCGAGACCTGTTACAACAACTCTCTTTAATTCCATTTAGTATAAATTAGTTGCTAAATTACTTAGCGTTCTCCTCGATGTAAGCGATAGCGTCACCTACAGTAGCAATCTTCTCAGCCTTATCGTCTGGGATAGAGATAGAGAACTCCTTCTCGAACTCCATAATCAACTCTACTGTATCCAAAGAATCTGCACCGAGATCGTTTGTGAAGCTTGCCTCTGGCTTAACTTCTGCCTCATCAACACCGAGTTTATCAACGATAATTGCCTTTACTTTGCTTTCAATTTCTGACATAATTTTAACTTTTAAAATGTTTATAAATCGATTTCTAATTAAAAATTCGAGTGCAAAGGAACACTTTTTTTTTGATATAAGCAAACTTTTTAAGGAAAAAAGTGCATATCAGTGCACAAATACCCCTAATTTGTGCATGAAAAACTGCTTTTTTCTGATTTTTAGTTGGTTATTTGCAATATTTTAGTTACTTTTGTGCACAAGTTGAACTAATAATTAAAGCGATATGACATTTACAGAAAAAGCAAATAAGATTTTCAATCAGGCTATTAATGATTATCACGTGAAAGATAACATTGATACTCCTATCAATAACCCTTTTGAAGAAGGTAGTATTGAGAACCGACTTTACTTGAAATGTTGGATTGATACCGTTCAGTGGCATTTCGAAGATATCATCCGCGATCCACAGATTGACCCTGCTGAAGCGCTGCTCTTGAAGCGCCGCATCGATAAAAGTAACCAGGATCGTACTGATCTCGTGGAACAAATCGACTCTTATTTCCGTGAAATCTATAAAGACGTGAAGGTACAGGATGATGCTCGCATCAATACGGAAAGTCCTGCATGGGCTGTTGACCGACTGAGCATCCTTGCCCTCAAAATCTATCACATGAAGGAGCAGGTGGAGCGCCCTGAGGCTTCTGCCGAGCATAAGGCTAAGTGCCAGGCTAAACTTGATGTACTCCTGGAGCAGCAGGTGGATCTGAGCACAGCTATCGACCAACTTCTGGAAGATATCGAGGCTGGACGCAAGTACATGAAGGTGTATCGTCAGATGAAGATGTATAACGACCCTTCTACAAACCCTGTACTTTACAACCAGAAATAGTCTTTCTTTCAAAGACAACACAAATAACCCTAACCGGAAAGAATATGAGATGAATGAACTTCAACGAATCATTCATTTCATATTCTTTCCTATACATTATTATATATATAGAAGTAAAAGAATGAAAACTGAGCATATCCTTGTCATCAGATTCTCAGCCATGGGAGATGTTGCCATGACTGTACCAGTAGTCTATTCTTTGGCCAAACAATATCCTCACGTAAGAATCACCGTACTCAGTCGCCCCTTTGCCAGACCATTCTTCACAGATCTTGCACCCAACATAGGATTTATGGAGGCTGACATCAAAGGGGAATATAAAGGTATCAAAGGCTTGAATGCTCTCTACCGACGCCTCGTCGCCAAACAGTTTACGGCTATTGCCGACCTGCATAGTGTTCTTCGTTCGGATTACTTACGCATGAGATTCAATCTGGATAACTTTAAAGTTGCCCATATCGACAAGCATCGCAAGGGAAAGAGAAAACTCATAGCTGTCAACAACAAACAGTTTGTGCAGCAACCTACTTCTTTCCAAAACTATGCTGATGTCTTTGCACGCTTAGGTTATCCTGTAGATCTGGATTTCACTTCTATCTATGGAGAAGGAAAAGGGAATTTGGCTTCTCTTCCTGAACAGATATTCACAGACCAGGAAGGAATTATCCACAAACCTGGGGAAAATGCGGCACCATGGATCGGTATCGCTCCTTTTGCTGCGCACAAGGGAAAGATTTATCCTACGGAAAAGATGGAAACAGTTATCCAACAACTTATCCACAGTTATCCACAAGCCCGTTTATATCTTTTCGGAGGAGGAAAAGACGAAACTCCTATCATGAATGAGTGGGCTGGGAAATATCCACAAGTTATCAATGCTTCTGCACAACTCAGCGGTTTATCACAGGAACTCAACCTGATGAGCCATCTGGACGTCATGCTCAGCATGGATAGTGGAAATATGCACTTGGCTTCCTTGGTTCACACACCTGTAGTCAGCGTTTGGGGTGCTACTCATCCTTACGCAGGCTTTATGGGATGGAATCAGAATATCCTCCATGCCGTGCAAATCGACCTGCCTTGCCGTCCTTGCAGCATCTATGGCAACAAGCCTTGCATGAGAGGTGACTATGCCTGCTTGAACAATATAGAGCCAGAAACTATCGTGGAAAAAGTAACTCATATACTAGCTTACTAATAAGCGGAATTGGAGGGTGTACAAAAACTTATACCCCCCTTCGTTTCAGCGCATTCAAATTATATGTGTAAATTTTGTTAAAAACAGGTATATATAAAAACAACATATAAAAAATAATCTTATATTTGCATTACGTATAATCATATAAAACATATTTTTATGAAAAAACTAAATTACATTATTATTGGTATTATAGGTCTTCTCGCATTATGCTCATGCGAAGATGCTATAGATTCTGCATATGTGCCAAGCACACAACAGAATAGTGACAACGAAGTCATTTGTGATAATCAATTGCTTGCAAATGAAATTAACCAAAAGTTTTTAAATGCAACTGTTGTTAAAACCAGAGCTAATGATGCTTATAGTTGTACTATTTATCCTGATTATTATGGTGGTTCTTATATTACCAGTAATGGTCATTTAGTACTACTTGTCTATGGAGATTCTCTTAATGCTGTAAAAAAAATTAAATCAATAATAAATAGTGATATTGTAGAATACAAGAAAAGCAAATACTCATATCAATATTTGAATGAGGTTATGGGGAAAATTTCAGAGTTATTGCCATATGCTAAAAAAGATATTCGTGACAATATTGTTGGCTTTGGAATACTTGATGATGAAAATTGTATAGAAATAGACGTTGTTTCTGCTCAAAAAAGCAAGATTTATGAAATAATAAATTTATTTAAGTTTCCTATGCTAAAAATAGTTGAAACGGGTCGTTTTATAGACAATGCAAGTTTATTACTACAACCTGGTGTTGAAATTGACCGACTTATATCTGGAAATACAGTTAGTGGTGGTTCATGTGCTTTTAGAGCCAAAGATAATTCAACAGGCAAACTTGGTGTAGTTTCTTCTGGTCACGCATTTACTTCTGCTGATGATATAGCATACGTAAATAGTAAAAAAGTTGGAAAATGTATCAGAGCACAGAATAAAGGAAATGTAGATGCATCATTTGTCGAAATTGATACGGCAAAATGTCAACTTTCAAACATAATAGTAAATGCCAAAAATAAAGAATTATCTATAGAGACTAGCAATCCTGGTGTTGGAACTTTTGTTAATTTTAGAGGAGCAATTCATAATGGGAGTGATTCAAATACTAAAGGAGGGGTCATCAAAAGTATAAAATATGAAACTACTTATAAAAACACCAAATACACCAACATGTCAACAGCTGCATATAATTCAACAGATGGAGACAGTGGCGGTATTATATATACATATGTTAGTGCAAAGAACAAATGCTATACCGTAGGAGTACATAAGGGAAGTACAGAAAGTGGTTTGTCGGTTTTCTCAAAAGCCAATTTAGTATTAACCGCATTAAAAATAAGTAGATATTAATAATGCAAAATAAGTTATATCTTATAATATTAACAAGTACTATTTTATTCTTTGGAATTGAAAATTGTAGTTACGCACAAACAAATTTCAATTCCAAAGAATATGTATTTTCTTCTTCTGTAAAAAAAAGAAAAAAAGCTCCAATCCTTTCAGTTTCTTTTACCAACAATACAGATAGTAGCTATATTTGGTTTGGAAAAAACTTTATTTTAGAAAAAAAATATAAAAATAAATGGAGACATTTTAAATTAAGATATTGGTTTTTCGAAGAAACTTATTACAGACTGCCTCCTCATACAACCAAACTTATAGATATAGATTTTAAGCAATCTAAAACTTATTTCCCTAGTGGACAATATCGCTATTCTACAAAAATAAGATTTGGTAATTCATTATCTTCTAGCATTGAACAAAAAATATATACTACCTTTTATATAAGATAAAGACATTTTCAATACTCCCTCAGCAGTCAACGGACATATTTTTGTCAGCAGACATACGTCCATTGACATTTATACGTACATTCATAAAAGAATGAAACTACAAGAACAAGATGTGCATCCAATGAGTTCCTATACCTTCCAATACTTATCCACAAATCCGTGGAAAAGTGTACGGAAAACTCTATTAATAACTATTTAATAACTTGTGGGAAATCCACTGCCCCCTACCCCGAGATGAGAAAATAGGGATATCCACATAGTTATTATTTAGTTTTTAGGAAGTTTTTCACGATTTTTGACCGAAAAAAGATATAAACTTATTAACTTTGCACCGAATTGGGGAAATGTTAATAAGTCATTTAAAACATTATAAGCCAACAAGAACGTAGGAGAATAAGTTTTTAATAAGTAGGGAAAAGACTTGGATAACTAAATATGCAAACTTTCTGAGTATTTTTTATCCACTTATCCACGGCATATCATAATCCCTATATTCTTTTCTTTTAAATTTAAAAATAGAAATATAATATTAATGTTATGGTGAAAAAAGAATGGATTGAAAAAGGATACGTTGACGAACCTGTTGACGAGACCTTGGATTTGAAAGCTGAAATCAGACAGCTTTGCAAAGAGAAGGATGCTATTATTCTGGCTCACTACTATACGGTAGGGGATATCCAGGATATCGCAGACTTTGTGGGCGACAGTTTGGCCTTGGCTCGTAAGGCTGCTGAAACGGATGCCAAGGTGATGGTGATGTGCGGTGTGCACTTCATGGCTGAGACTTGCAAACTCCTGAGTCCTGACAAGACGGTTTTGTGCCCTGATCTGAATGCGGGTTGTTCACTTGCCGACAGCTGCAAGGCTGAGGATTTGAAAAAGTATAAGGAAGAGCATCCTGGATACAAGGTGGTAAGTTATGTGAATACGACTGCTGCCGTGAAAGCTCTGACCGATTGTGTGGTTACCAGCGGTAATGCCAAGAAGGTGATTGACAGCTTCCCACAGGACGAAAAAATCATCTTTGGACCAGATTATAATCTCGGCAACTATATCAACAGCGTGACGGGCAGAAATATGCTCCTCTGGAATGGTGGATGCCATGTGCATGAGAAATTCTCTGTTGAGGCCATCGTAAAGCTCAAGAAAGAGCATCCTGAGGCTGTGGTGATGGCTCACCTGGAGTGTAAGGCTCCGGTATTGGCTGTGGCTGATGTGAAGGGTTCTACGGCTACTATGCTCAACTATGCCAAGGAGCATCCTGAAATCAAGGAATATATCATCGCTACAGAGGCTGGTATTCTGCACGAACTGGAGCGCAACTGTCCTCAGGTTACATTCTATCCTGTTCCTCCTGAGGTAAGTGAAGGTGGAGTAGGGTGTAGCTGCAATGAGTGTGAATATATGAAGATGAATACACTCCAGAAGATTTATAACGCCTTGAAATATGGTTGGCCTACTGTTGAAGTGGAAGAAAATATTGCAAAAGAGGCTGTAAAGCCGATTGAGAAAATGCTTTCTTTATCATAAAATACGTGTAAATTCATATAGGATATTTATAAAATCACAATAAAAAGGTGGATAAAAAGAGTAAAAGGGTAGTAAAAACTGTTTGAATTAGGTGTAAAATCAGATTTTACCCTATAAAAATTAATATTTGCGACTGCTTACATGAAAAAGGCAGTATCTTTGCATCAGTTAAATCAAACAGACGTTGAGAAACGTTATCATCATCTTTTACTTATACAAAATATATTAGGAAAATTAAGCAAAAATTGAGCTCTCATAGTGATGAGAGCTCATTTTTTTTTGCCGTTTCATTTTATTATCGTATCTTTGCAGCATCTTCTTCTTCTATAGAAAGATAAAAATCAAATAATATAAACCATTAAAACGATTTTGTATGATGCGTACTAAATTTATCACTTCATTTATGTTGGCTCTTATATGCGGCTTGCCTTTGTCGGCAAAAGTATATACTATTACTTCACCCAACAAAAAACTGGTTGTCAATATCTCTGTGGATAAAGAGTTGAAATGGGATATCAAGAGTGGAAATTCCATTGTCATGCTCCCGTCTTCCATTGCCCTTCAAACGGACAAGGCGTGTTTGGGCAAAAACATGAAGGTAAGTAAGGCTTCTATATATAATAAGGTGGAAAATGTTGATAAGGCTGATGTTTGGGGAATCAAAGCGAATCGCCCTTATCAGGGGCTGAAACTTTCAGGCAATGGCTACGACGTAGAATTCCGGGTTTTCAATGATGCTGCTTCCTATCGTTTTGTCCCTAAAAAACTTATCAATAGAGTTATCAACGAAACTTCTGAATATCTTTTTGCTGGCAATCCTCAGACCTTTGTACCTTATGTGAATGATAATCGAGGAGGGGAGCGCTGGTGTTATTCCTTTGAATCTTATTATGACGAGGCACCTTTATCCAATATGTATCAGGATTCGCTTGCCATTACTCCATTGGCAGTTTGTTTGCCACAGGGAAAAAAGGCTGTAGTGATGGAAGCTGATGTGGAAAATTATCCAGGAATGTATCTTTTGAAGAAGAATACTGAGGGAAAATCGGCAAATGATGCAGAAAATGCTGGAGGATTGCAGGCTGCCTTTCCTCCTTATCCATTAAAAGAGGAGATAGGAGGTTATGCCCGTCTGAACTTGGTTCCTACTGAGCGTGCTCAGTATATCGCTGAAAAAGTGAATAAACTGCCTTGGCGTATTGTGCTTGTTACGGATGAGGATAAGCAACTGGTGGGGAATGATATTGCCAAAGTGCTCGGTCCTAAGTGCCGTATCAAGGATGCATCGTGGATAAAGCCGGGAAAAGTGGCTTGGGACTGGTGGAATAATACCAATATCACAGGTGTGGATTTCCGTGCTGGTATCAATACTGATACTTATAAGTACTTTGTGGATTTTGCTAAAAACAATCATCTGGAATATATCATCATCGATGAAGGATGGAGTGATCCTGAAGATTTGCTGATTTTCTCTGATAAGATGGATATGGCTGGCATCATCAATTATGCCAAGGAAAATGGAGTAGGTGTCATCCTCTGGTCTTCATGGCGTAATTTGGTACAGCGTGGACATGAGAAAATGGAGGAAATCATGAAGCATTATGGCGATATGGGCGTCAAGGGATTCAAGGTGGATTTCTTCGACCGGGATGATCAGAAAGCTATCAATTCCGTTTATGAAATCGCTGAATGTGCGGCAAAGCATCATCTTTTGCTCGACCTGCATGGTATGCGTCCTTTCGGTGTACAGTGTGCTTATCCTAACATTATCAACTTTGAGGGTGTAAAAGGTCTGGAAAACTCTAAGTGGGAGCCTCGTACTGCTGATGGTCCTCTGCATGATCAGCCTCGTTATGATGTGACGATTCCTTATCTTCGTGCACTTCCTGGTGCCTTCGATTATACTCCTGGTGCGATGGTGAATGCCGTCCGCTCTCAGTTCTTTGGCAATAATGATCATCCGATGAGTCAGGGTACGAGAGTTCATCAGATGGCGATGTACACCCTTTTTGATGCTCCATTGCAGATGCTTGCCGACAGTCCTACCAAGTATATGCAGAATCAGGAGTGTACAGACTTTATTGCGCAGATACCAACAGTTTATGATGAAGTTATTCCATTGTGTGGAAAACTCGGTGAATATGTGGCTGTGGCGAAGCGTAAAGGAAATAAATGGTATATTGCGGCGATGAACAATTGGCAGGAACGGGATATTATGATTGATTTGAGTCTTATTAAGAGTGCTGGTGATTTGGGTTTTGATCAAATTCCTGGATTCAAAGGTAAGGCCAATGTCTTCGCTGATGGTATCAATGCCGACCGTGAGGCTACTGATTATAAACATACTTATCAACAGATAAGTTCTGCCGATAAGCTTCAGATACATCTTGCTCCGGCTGGCGGTTGGACTGCCATTATAGAATAAACTGATATGAACTTATTGAAAAGATGTTTTATCTCTTATAGAAAAAGTATCTTTCCTATAAAAAATATTCTTTCTTAGATAAAATGTGTATTCAGTGACGTTGAATGTCCATTCAAAGACGTTGAACGGACATTCAACGTCTTCGAACCGCCGTTCAACGACGCTGAACGGAGAATTCTATTAGGAAGTATGTAAATACTAACCAGGAATAAGATAGATTCAGAAGTTCCTGCTATGCCCTTCAAGCGGTCCCTCGGGGATCACGTGATGGGGAACCGGTGAACATGAGACGAGCAACCGTTGCTCACGAGGTGGGCAACAAGTGCCCAAACTAAGGACTATAATTTGGGCAATATTCTGTTATGTCAATTAGTTCGCCAAGGTGACTTTTCCTGATAGAAATCCTCATATCTTTTAGCAACCTTGATATAGTCGTGATGCTTGCTGATGTATTCAATACTTTGCCGCTTGAGCAAAGGAATGAGTTCAGGATGCAATACAAGATGTTCCAGTGCCTGATATACGCTTTCGTAGTTGGGAAGCACATTGATAATAGGGCGTAAATGATCCTCGTGTATAATCTCGTAATTTTCTGGCTCACCACCACCGATGCAGATAATCCCCCTTGCCATGGCTTCCAGCGGATTCATACTTGGAGTATAACTGTAGAGCTGGTCGAGGATAGCATCGCTGCCATTCATCATTTCTACATATTCAGCAAATGGTACACCTTCCGCCACACGAAGTTCTACCTGATCGGGATATTTCTGAGCAATGGCCTGTGCAGCCTTGAGCATGATGTCTGTGCCTTTATATTCGCTTCTGCTTTTGCTGATACCGATGAATAGTTTTATCTTTTTAGGGATGTCATCAGAAATGTTGGAATATTGTGGATAAGTATGGATAGGAAAGGGGATAAATGTGGTTTTCTGTGGAAAACTTGGTTGATAACACGCCCAGTATTCATAGAGTCCAGTTACGATTCCATCACAATCTTCCGCTATCATCTTATTGAGACGTTCCTTTTCCGTTCCAAGCCAGTCTTTTCTTTCTTTCAGCGCATCAGCATTGGTCCGTAATTCATCACCGATATTGAAATCGCTGTATCTCAGAGGTTTATCTTTACAACATACATTTACCCAATAATAATCCATGCCAAATCCCCCCAGTATTATCTTTTTATTATGTCGGCGTAAATAGCGGTAGATAGGGAAGATGCGCTCTGCTTTTAATTCTAAAAACATCGGATTGATGAGTTGTACAATGTCATATCCACGTAGTTTATGCACAATTGTTAATAACTTAGCCAAATAGAGCATTCCGCCAAGTTTTCCCGGCTTTCTTACCAGATTGATATCTCGTGGATAATTTTTCCAAAAGTCACCGTTCGACAAAACGGTGACCTGATGCCCCAACTTGCGCAGTCCCTCAGCAAGCGTGGCATGAACATTGCTATATTCGCCTAAAAGTAGAATTTTCATTTTTCCAATCAACTGTCAGTTTAGTCTAAAATATTAAAAAAATGGGCGCTTTTATTATGATAAGTAGAAAACTTGTTTATTTCTTAATGAAAAACAAAAGTCCGATTCTTCCCACATAGGTACTGATAGCTTTTCTGAACATCGTATATTTCTTGGTATAATCCTTGTCAGGAAGCGGATACAGTCCATGTGATCTCAGCTGCTTGATACATTTATTCAAACTGATCAGAGAATGGTTCAGACGGATATTGTTATACAGATAGTCCATCGTGAGTTGGGCGATACGGCGGTTTAGGGCCTGGCGCTCAGCTACAGGTATCTTGTCCAACAGTTGTTGAAGATGCAAAAGAACTTCCAGGCTATTATCCATGCGCATCTGAATTTTCTCCTTATTATATTGATGGCTTACCGAATTTTTATTGTCTCTATAGAAATAAGCCTCAGTATTGGTCTTGAAAATTCTTTCTGCGCGCAAGAAGAGTTGAGGAGTAAATTCCTCATCTTCTCCATAAACGATTCCAGGAGTAAACTGCAGACTTCCTACGATACTGTGACGGAAAATATACGACCATGCTGCTCCATGGAGGTTGTTATTGTTAAGAAAATCTGTACCAGTAACAGGTGTCGGTAATTCGTATGAAGGCTCTATATTCTTATTATTTTTGCAATAATTGAATGTGACGATATCTGGCTGATGGTATCTCACGATATCCAGGCAGTGCTCATAAGCTGCTTGTCGGATATAATCATCACCATCAATAAACTGGATATACTTACCAGTAGCGATTTTCATACCATAGTTGCGTGCTACGCTTACGCCCTGATTAGGTTGGCGCAGGTAGATGATATTTGACAGATATTCCGCCAAATCATTCAAAGGACAGATATCGCTACCATCATCAATGAGAATAATTTCTCTCTCTTTAGGA
>OIXQ01000900.1_pt1 | contig 12232 bp, 10 predicted proteins | sample 1587791 | NCBI WGS metagenome assembly OIXQ01 (sample SAMN03283273) | human gut metagenome | biome: human-associated habitat; material: feces | host: Homo sapiens | place: Peru | collected 2012
GACGGCAATTAATTTTTCTTAACTCTTTTTTCTTTGAAAATAAAACAGTATCTTTGTAGGCATGAAACTAAGCATCATCATACCAGTCTATCACACGCAAGACACGCTGCCAAGATGTCTTGACAGCATCTTGCGGCAATCATTCACCGACTACGAGATGATTCTCGTAGACGATGGATCGACTGATGCGTGCCCGAGAATTTGTGATGAATATGCAGCAAGAAATAAGAATATCGTAGTTATACACAAGGAAAACGGAGGGTTAAGCGATGCACGCAATGCTGGAATTCTACAAGCCAAAGGAGAATATATTACTTTCATAGACAGCGATGATACGATAGCAGAAGACACTCTTTCACTCGTCATAGAAAAAATAATCACGTATCCTGAAACAGATATTTTGGAATATCCTGTAATGGAAAGATTAGGAAACGGTCCAAAAGAACATTTGCTGTCTTTTAAAGAAAAAGAATATCAAAATGCCATTGACTATTGGCTGGAAGAGAAAGCATACAACCACACTTATGCCTGGAATAAGATATATAAACGTGCTTTGTTTGAACATATATGCTTTCCTAAAGGAAAAAATTTCGAGGATGTCCTGACTGTCCCATATCTCATAGGCCTTCTGCCATATCATGGGAGTTTCGTTACTCCTAACATCAGAACTACAAACATTGGTTGCTATGAATATCGGTGGAATGCCAAAGGCATCACGGCAAATGCAACATACAAGGATTTATACAATCTGTATGATGGTCATACCCAAAGTCTTCAAGCCATTATGAACAAAATCGGGAGTCAAGAGAAACAGATCCAGAAATACAGCCTTTCTCTGCAAATTTTCATGACACAAATTCTTAATGTCTTGCTCGACCTCTATGAGTTATCGGGACAATACGAAAATAATCCACCAGTTATCCACCATGTTGAAAAACTTGGTAAATCGGTGAAAATCAAAGTTTTTAAACTAAGATTACTTAACATTATAGGTTATCATAACCTATGCAGACTTAACAAATTCGTACACAGATTATATAGAAGAAAATAATATGATTGCAAATACACAAATACCTTTAGTAAGTTTCATCATCACAACTTACAACCTGCCATTAGAATATCTTGTGGAATGTCTGAAAAGCATCCTGCAACTCTCTCTCAACTCAAGAGAAAGAGAAATCATTCTGGTAGACGACGGAAGCGATATTTCGCTCATCAACGATTTAGTGGAATACCAAGATGACATTATCTATATACGTCAACGTAACCAAGGTCTGTCTATTGCAAGAAACACCGGACTGCAAAATGCTTCTGGCAAATATATCCAGTTTGTCGACGGAGATGACTGTCTTATCCAGGTAGGGTACGAGCATTGTCTGGATCTCTTACGCTATCACAATCCTGATATTGTACATTTCACTTCTTCAAATAAAACATTTGATAAAGAAGTTCCTTATCAGTATTCTGAACCCATAAGTGGCAGTGCTTATCTATACAACAACAATCTTCGGGCTGCAGCTTGGTGTTATACCTTCAAGAGAGATCTCTTGCAGCAACAACGTTTCACTCCTGGTATTCTGCATGAGGATGAGGAGTTTACTCCCATACTTTTTTTAAAGGCAGAGCGCATCATAACAACAGATACAAAAGCTTACTATTATCGTGAGAGAGAAGACTCTATTATGCATAAAACAGAAGATAAGCGTCATTATCTCAAACGACTGGCCGATACGGAGAAGGTAATTTTCCAACTACAAGAGAAATCAAATTATCTTTCAGAACCAGAGCGTATCGCTCTCAACCGACGAATAGCCCAACTCACCATGGACTATCTGTACAATACTATCGTATTGGCACAGAACTACAAACATTTAGAAAAAAATATCAAAAGATTGCATGATAAAGGATTATTTCCGCTTCCTGATAAAAAATACACAAAGAAATATCAGATATTTGCAAAAGCCATCAATAACAAGATTACCAGAAAAATCCTGTTCTACACTCTTTTAAAATTGAAATAAGAGAAAGCCAATGATGAAAATTCTTCTTTTGGGCGAATATAGTAATGTGCATGCCACGCTTGCTGACGGACTTCGCAAGCTGGGGCATCAGGTAACCGTGCTTTCTAATGGTGACTTCTGGAAAAATTATCCACGAGACATCGACCTGGTACGAAAACCAGGGAAAAAGGGAGGTATTATCTATTTAGCCAAGTTGCTGAAGGTCTTGCCCAAACTGCGCGGATACGACATTGTGCAACTCATCAATCCAATGTTCTTAGAATTGAAGGCTGAACGCATATTCCCCATCTATCGTTACCTTCGCCGGCACAACAAGAAAATCATCCTTGGCGGATTCGGTATGGACTATTATTGGGTCAATGTATGCTGCAAATACAAGCCTCTGAGATACAGCGACTTCAACATCGGCAACCAACTACGTACCAATGCTGACGCCTTGAGAGAAAGAAAAGACTGGATAGGAACAGAAAAGGAACGCCTCAACAAGATGATAGCAAAGGACTGCGACGGAATCGTTACCGGCCTGTATGAATATTGGGTATGCTATAAGCCTTCTTTTCCAGATAAAACAACATTTATTCCCTTCCCCATCCGACCTTACGCCCAGCAGGCAGATATCAAAGGTCAGACACCCGATAAAGTAAAACTTTTCATCGGCATCAACAAGAACAGAAGTGAATACAAGGGAACCGACATCATGCTGAAAGCTGCACAAGATATAGCTGAGAAATACCCTGAAAAGGTGGAACTCCGCATAGCAGAAAGCGTTCCCTTTGCCGAATATATTGAAATGATGAACGGTAGCGATGCCATCCTCGATCAATTATACAGCTACACACCTTCCATGAATCCTCTGGAGGCCATGGCAAGAGGAATCATCTGTATAGGAGGAGGAGAACCCGAAAACTACGAGATTCTGCACGAGGAACATCTGCGCCCCATCATCAATGTACTGCCCAATTATGAAAGTGTTTACCAGCAGTTGGAACACTTCATCGAGAATCCCCAGCTGATTCCTGAACTCAAAAGACAGGGTATAGAATACATTAGCCACCATCACGACTATGTGAAGGTGGCTAAAGAATATGAAGCTTTTTATCAAAAAATACTCGCTTAACAGGTCTTTCCGTTATCGCCTTATGCCTGTATCTTCTTTGCTCTTCTGAAGCTGGAGGCGATGCTCCATACACCGAGAAGAATAAGAGGTATGCTGAGAATCTGTCCCATATCCATAGGCAGACCAGCCTCGAAGGCTACCTGAATCTCCTTCGTGTATTCGATGAAGAAACGGAAGGTGAAGATAAGAGTAAGACACAGACCAAAATAAAGACCAGAGCCTACGCTCTTAGGCCCCTTCTTCTTGTAGATAAAGAAGATAAGGAGGAAGATGATGAGATAGGCTATCGCCTCGTAGAGCTGTCCTGGATGGCGGGGATATTGGTCTTCCTTGACAAAAATGAAAGCCCATGGCACATCGGTCACCTTGCCGATAATCTCGGAATTCATCAGGTTGCCGATGCGGATAAAGGCGGCAGCTATGCCCGAGCAAATGCCCATATTGTCGAGCACTACCCATCCTTTTACCTTCAAGTTACGGCAATAGAGCCAAATGGCTACAAACAAACCAATCACTCCTCCATGGCTGGCCAATCCCTCATAGCCGGTAAACTTCCAACTGCCGTCAGGAAGATGGTGCATAGGAATCAGCATCTCTACAACATGATCCCACTGACTGAGAAAATACTCTGGCTGATAGAAAAGGCAATGCCCCAAACGTGCACCCGCCAATATACCGATAAAGATATAGATGAAAAGTGGTTCAAACTTCTCATCGCCTATCTTCTGCTGTCTGTAAAGGCGCTGCATCAGCAGATAACCCAACAGCAAGCCTACAAGCCAGCAAGTGGCATAGTAACGCAATGCTATCGGACCCAAATGAAACAGAATGGGATCAGGATCCCAAACAATATAATTGAGCAGATTAGCCATCATTTCTATATTATAATAGGAGTGGTGAAAAACGCGCAGGGTTAATCACCACACATTATACATTATATATTATTATACATTGAATCTGAAGTGCATGATGTCGCCATCCTGCACAACATACTCTTTTCCTTCGATACCGAGCTTGCCTGCCTCACGTACAGCAGCCTCAGAGCCATACTTGATATAGTCGTCGTACTTGATCACCTCGGCACGAATAAATCCTTTCTCGAAATCGGTGTGGATTACACCCGCACACTGTGGAGCTTTCCAGCCCTTGTGATAGGTCCAGGCCTTCACCTCCATCTCGCCGGCTGTGATGAATGTCTCCAGATTCAGCAGGGCATAAGCCTTCTTGATGAGACGGTTCACGCCACTCTCCTCCAGACCGAGCTCCTCCAAGAACATCAACTTGTCCTCGTAAGTTTCAAGCGATGCGATGTCTTCCTCTGTCTTGGCTGCGATAACCATGCACTCGGCACCTTCCTCCTTGGCCATCTCCTCTACTCTTTTGCTGTACTCATTACCGGTCTTGGCCGAAGCCTCATCCACATTGGCAACATAGAGAACTGGTTTGGTTGTGAGAAGGAAGAGGTCGTGAGCCACTTTCTGCTCCTCTTTGCTCTCGAAAGTCACGGCACGGGCATTCTTTCCCTGCTCCAACACTTCCTTATAAGCTTCGAGCACAGCCACCATCACCTTGGCATCCTTGTTTCCTGCTGCTGCAGTTTTCTGCTGCTTGGAAAGCTGAGACTCAATAGTTTCCAAGTCCTTGAGCTGCAACTCGGTATCGATGATACTCTTGTCCTCTAATGGATCTACGGCAGCACCACCTTCACGAACAATATTGTCATCGTCAAAACAACGTACAACATGGATGATAGCATCACACTCACGAATATTTCCCAAGAATTTATTTCCAAGGCCCTCACCCTTGCTGGCACCTTTTACCAATCCTGCGATGTCTACAATCTCGCATGTAGCAGGAACGATACGACCTGGATGAACTATCTCTGCCAATTTGTTAAGGCGCTCATCGGGTACGGTGATGACGCCCAAGTTTGGTTCGATAGTACAGAAAGGGAAGTTGGCTGCCTGTGCCTTTGCACTCGACAGACAGTTGAACAATGTGGATTTTCCTACATTAGGAAGACCCACAATACCACATTTTAATGCCATTTTATCTTTAAACGTTTAAATTTCTTCGTGCAAAGGTACATTTATTTGCAGACACTACAAAATAATTCATGGTAAATAAATGAAAAATAATCATAGGGATCTTGCGTACTTCAGAAAGATTGTTGTATTTTTGCGCTTATGAAAAATAAAATCATCATCACCATATTGACTCTCTGCATCTGCAGTTGCCAGTACAAGAGTAGTCACACATCCTGCAACACGCCACAAGGTTCTGTTGTCCAAGAAACAAAGTTGATAAGCACAACCCCTGTCAAGAATCAGGGCAAGAGTCCTCTATGCTGGGCATACGCCATGCTTGCCACGATGGAGAGCGAGCACATCATGAAGGGCGATTCGGTCAACCTGTCCGTGGCTTATATTGCCAGAATGATGCTGCAGGAGAAGGCCGTAGAATACTACTTTTCTAAAGGGACCAAGCCCATCTGCATAAGAGGCATGGCGCCCATGCTGATACATTATATAAATAAATATGGTATAGTTCCCTACGACAGTTATGAGGACAAGAAGGATATCGACATGAGAGTTCTGCGCCGCAAGGTGGAGTTTCTGTGCCGCAATGCCATTGCCCAACAAATAGGTATAGAGAAACTGAAAAGCAGGCTCAACCGTCTTTTCGATGACGAGATGGGCTATATGCCTGCCAAGACTGTATATATGCTCGGTGCAGAATATACGCCCGAAGAGTTTGCCAACAGCGTATGCTTCCCTGGCGAATATGAGATGCTCACCAGTTTCACACATCATCCCTTCGGCGAGAGATTTGCATTGGAAACACCCGACAACCAGACCCAAGAAGTTTTTCTTAATGTGCCCATCGACCAGCTGATGCAATACATCCGTAACGCCATCAGCCACGGACATCCAGTTTGCTGGGAGGGAGACATCAGCGAGGAAGGTTTTCGTCATCCCCGACATGGTTTTGTAGACGTTCTGCCTTCTCAGCTTCCCACCACACAGGCGTCACGCCAAAGAGAGTTCGAAAGTCTGAAAACCACCGACGACCACGTGATGGAAATCATCGGCATGATCAGCAAGAACCATCGTAACTACTATGTATGCCGCAACTCCTGGGGCAACCATTGGGGCAAGGCAGGACACATCTGTCTCTCGGAAGACTATCTGCGCCTTAAAACCATAGCTGCAGTTATCAGTAAAGAAGCACTAAGATAGCTGTTTTGCTTGTGCACGCACACAAACAGTTGATTTAGGTCAAAAAAATGGAGTTTTTCTTGCTTTTCCCATCAATTATTTTGGCAGTTATCTCTAATCGTCGTACCTTTGCATCGTCAATAAGACAAAAGGTTATTAGGTTTTTAGGTTAAGATTGTTAGTTGTTTAGGTTTTAGTTAGTAAATTTAAGGTAGATTAAAAAGATTGTTTATTCAAGGACAACAGGTATTAGAAAAGTAAGGTAAATAAAAGATTGTTTATTCAAGGACGACGAAACAGAGTGTGAAACTTGCGAAAGCAGAACACTTTTTGAGTTATGAAAAATTTGGGAATATAGTATTCTAAGTACGCAATTTCGACAAAGTTCGGAGTTGCGTATTTTTTTTATCATTTTATTTTGTTTAACCAACGAAAAGTCGTATTTTTGCACATAACATTAAAATAAGATATGTATTATGGCTAAACATCCCCTTTGGAATGAAGAATACTGGCTCTTGCTGCTACAATTGTATCAGAAGAAGCCCATGGGTGTAAAACCGCTCTATTCGAAAGGTATGGTAGACCTAAGCCTGGAGTTGCACATACCACCCACCTACCTGCATGAGCAGATGTTCAAGCTGAGAATGATGACACCTCGCATCACACGGCTATGGGAGAAGTATGCCAACAAGCCAGGCAAGCTGTCTCACGACATCAAGATGCTCAGAAAGATGCAGGGCTACGGCAATGCAGAGGCATTCTACCAGGGAGTGAAGCTCAACGAAACATTCGAGCGCGACTGGGAGCCGCTTGAGGCTGACCCCACCCTCACGCCCGTGAAGCTCATCATCATACTCGACCTCTACTTCCAGCTCACCCCTATCACCATGGTGGCTGAGACGCCAGAGATTATCGATCTTGCCAAACTGATACATACCACACCGGAGAAGATAGCCGACGTGATGAGCATATACATGTTCTGCGACCCGTATCTCAACCGAGAAGACGTGCTCATCAGTCCTCTGCTCAACGACTGCAGTGCCATCTGGCAACGATATGGGAACGGCAATCCTGACAAACTCTATCAGCTTGCCACAGAACTGAAAATTTACTTCAAAAAACAATAAATACAACTCACACCAAGTAAAAATGGCTCAGAAACTCATTCAGACACAAGAACAGAAGCTTCAACAGCTGCAAAAGCTCTCTGCCCAGCAAATGTTGCAGGTGAAACTCTTGGAAATGCCACTTACCGAATTAGAAGACAGCATCAATGCTGAGCTGGACGACAATCCAGCCCTGGAAAGCGAGAATCCAGACGACATGCTGGCAAATGACACAAACGAAAACGATCATTTGCCGGAAGACAACGACTCGCATAACAATGACGAGGAGGACGACTACGAGGCACAGACAGAAAAGGAGGAAAGAGAAGATGCTCTCGACTCGGCACTGGAAAACATAGGACGCGACGACCTGATGCCCGACTATAATTCAGACCGAAACAACAAGCAGGATGCCGACTACGAGGAAATGGTTTACGGCGACACCATCTCCTTCTACGACAAGTTGAAGGAGCAGATGGACATGCAGATGCTCGACGATACCGAAAAGCAGATCATGGAATATCTCATCGGATCACTCGACGACGACGGCCTGTTGCGAAAAGACCTCGACAGTATTTGCGACGAACTCGCCATCTATCAGAATATAGACGTCAGCGAACAGAAGTTGGAGAAGATATTGCACATTCTGCAAACCTTCGACCCTGCCGGCATCGGAGCAAGAAACCTGCAGGAATGTCTGCTCTTACAAGTGAAACGCATGCCTAAGGGCGTGTTGCGAAAGTCGATGGAAGAAGTATTCACCGACTACTACGACGAGTTCACCAAGAAGCATTGGGACAAGATAAAGACGGGACTTGAACTGAACGATACCCAGCTCGCCACCCTGCAGGAAGAGATACGCAAACTCAACCCTAAGCCGGGAGCATCGTTAGGCGAGACCGAAGGCAGAAACCAGCAACAAATAACGCCCGACTTCATCGTCGACACCAACGACGACGGCACGGTGACATTCTCGCTCAACCGGGGCAATATGCCCGAGCTGACCGTCTCCACCTCATTTACCGACATGATAGACACCTACAAAAAGAACAAGGGAAACATGAGCCGACAGGATAAGGAGGCATTGCTCTATGCCAAGGAGAAAGTTGACAAGGCACAAGGATTCATCGAAGCCATCAGGCAACGCCGACACACACTCATCGTCACGATGAAAGCCATCATCGAAAGACAGAAAGCTTTCTTTCTCGATGGCGACGAGGCCGACTTGAAACCTATGATTCTCAAGGATATAGAAGAACGTACAGGACTCGACAAAAGTACCATATCGCGTGTCAGCAACATGAAATACGCCCAGACAAAATGGGGAACTTTTCCGCTGAAGTTCTTCTTTACAGACAGTTACACCACCGAAGACGGCGAGGAAATGTCGACCCGTAAAATCAAGTTGGCTCTGAAAGAACTGATAGAGCACGAAGACAAGAAAAAACCTCTCAGCGATGATGCCCTTTCCAAGGTGCTGAAAGAAAAAGGGTTCCCTGTAGCCCGCCGCACGGTAGCCAAATACAGAGAGCAGTTGGGCATTCCTGTAGCAAGGCTTAGAAAATAGAGGCAAGGCTTAGAAAACAAAAGATTGTTATGAAAGAAAAGAATATCATATTGACAGCACGCATCATGAGCATGCTTTTCACACCGTTCTATCTGCCCTTGGTAGGACTTGTGGCATTGTTTCTGTTCAGTTACATGTCGCTCCTGCCTTTGGCTTATAAGCTGCCCATGCTGCTCACCGTCTACTTGTTTACCATTCTTCTGCCTTCGGTACTTATCCATATCTACCGCCGATACCAGGGATGGAGCACTACCGAACTGGGCAAGAAAGAGCGACGCATCGTGCCCTACATCATCTCCATCGTGTGCTACTTTGGGTGCTTTTTCCTGATGGAATACCGCAACACTCCCCGTGTCATCAGCATCATCTTAGTGGCTGCTTTAATTATACAGATGGTGTGTGCCTTCGTCAATATATGGTGGAAGATATCCACCCATACAGCAGCCATAGGCGGTGTGGCAGGAGCCTTACTGGCTTATTCTATCAGTTTCTCGTTCAACCCCATTTGGTGGCTCTGCCTGGTACTCATCCTGGCAGGCATGGTAGGTACAGCCCGAATGATACTGCGCCAACACAGCCTGTCGCAGGTTGTAACAGGATTCTTCATCGGACTCGTCTGCGCCTTCCTCGTCATCTGAGGGAAAAAACTGTCAGCAGGAATAATAGAAAACGAATTCAGTAAAATTATAAATATAAGAAAACAATGAAACCATTAGTTAGCATTATCATGGGCAGTACAAGTGACCTGCCTGTTATGGAAAAAGCATGTAACTGGTTGAACGACAACCAGATTCCTTTCGAGGTAAATGCCCTCTCAGCACATCGCACCCCCGATGCAGTAGAATCATTTGCCAAGGGAGCCAAGGCTCGTGGTGTGAAGGTCATCATCGCAGCTGCCGGCATGGCTGCAGCCCTGCCTGGAGTTATTGCCGCATCTACTCCACTTCCTGTCATCGGTGTGCCTATCAAGGGTATGCTCGATGGTCTTGATGCCATGCTCAGTATTATCCAGATGCCTCCTGGAATCCCTGTAGCTACTGTCGGAGTCAATGCTGCTCAAAATGCAGCCATCCTTGCTGCCGAGATGATTGCTCTCTGCGATGAGGAAGTGGCTCAGAAGGTAGAAGCATGGAAGGCTGGCCTTGGCGCCAAGATTGAGAAAGCCAACAAAGACTTGGCGGAGGTGAAGTTTGAATTTAAATGTAATTAAGTTATGAATATAGAATATACCACGAATATAATACTATTTTTTTCATCCATTGCATCTATTGCTATGTTCTTTAAAATGTGGAAAATGACCAATGATGTACATACTTTAATGCAACATTTTTGTCAAGAAAAAGCACAAAAAGAATGTGAAAAAAACAAAGAAGAATTATCATATGATGAACGACTAAATTTGTTAAAAGTTGGAGATAAAGTTAGAAGATTATATGATGGTAAAGAAATGGTCGTAAAAGAAATTATGGATGAAGAAATTAGATGCGATGCTGGTTTTTTAGACGGAACCAAAAATTATCCAAAATCTTCATTAGAATATATTGATTAATTATAATGGTAGACTTATTCAATTACACTCGCCGTGCCTCTTCTGTGGCTCATATCGGATCACTCGACTTAGGCGGCGACAATCCCGTGCGCATCCAGTCAATGACCACCACCAATACCAATGATACCGAGGCTTGCATACGTCAGGCTGAGGAAATCATCAAGGCTGGTGGTGAGTTGGTACGCTTTACCACGCAAGGTTCACGGGAGGCAGAGAACATGAAGAACATCAATGCCGGCATTCGTGCCGACGGCTATCTGACACCGCTTGTAGCTGATGTTCACTTCAATCCTAACGTTGCCGACGTTGCTGCTCTCTACTGCGAGAAGGTGCGTGTCAATCCTGGCAACTATGTTGATCCTGCCCGCAAGTTCATCAAGCAGGAATATACCGACGAGGAATATGCTCACGAACTGCAGAAGATAGAAGACCGATTCGTTCCATTCCTCAATATCTGCAAGGAGAATCATACTGCCATCCGCATCGGCGTGAACCATGGCTCGCTGTCCGACCGCATCCGCAACCGCTATGGCGATACTCCCGAAGGCATCGTAGAGAGCTGTATGGAGTTCCTCCGCATCTGCAAGAAAGAGAATTTCCACGATGTGGTTATCAGCATCAAGTCGTCCAATACCGTAGTGATGGTTCGCTCTATGCGCCTCTTGGTCAGCGAGATGGAGAAAGAAGGCATGAACTATCCGCTGCATTTGGGCGTTACTGAGGCTGGTGAAGGCGAGGACGGAAGAATCAAGAGTGCTGTGGGCATCGGTGCCTTGCTTGCCGATGGTATCGGCGATACCGTGCGTGTAAGTCTGAGCGAGGAACCTGCCGCAGAGATTCCTGTAGCCCGCCATCTGGTGGATTATATTGGAAAGAAGCAGGGGCAGCTGCTGATTCCTGGCGAGGCTTGCCCCCAGTTCGACTGGCTTCGTCCTGTGCGCAGAGAGACTCAGGCTGTAGGCAATATTGGCGGAAATCAGGTTCCCGTAGTCATCAGCAACCGTATCAATGGCGAGAGCACGATTTGCGACAATGAGGATGCCAAACCCGACTATATATATATAGGTGGAAAGAAGCCTCAGCAGTTTGTGCCTGGCCAAAGCTACATCGTAGATTATAATGTCTACGAGACCCTAAACAGCAAACCAGAGACCACGGGTGCCAAGCTCTATCCTATCTTCCCTGCCATGGCTATGCCGCTCATCGCCAGCATCAGGGCTGACATCAAGTTCCTCACCTTGCAGTTTGGTACTCCAGCCGAAGAATACATCGCTTGCTTGAAGAATCATCCGGAGGTGGTAGTCATCTGCGTGAGCAATCACCAGAACCGACTTGGCGACCAGCGTGCCCTGGTACACGAGATGATGAATGCCGGCTTGAAGAACCCTGTCATCTTCGCAGAGATGTATCAGCACAGCAAGGAGGAGAAGAGCGACTTCCAGTTGGAAGCCGCAGCCGACATGGGAGCCTTGATGATAGACGGTCTGACCGACGGCATCTGGTTGATGAACAATGGCGACATCCCTGCCCAGACCATTGATGAGACTGCTTTCGGTATTCTCCAGGCAGCCCGTCTGCGTACCAGCAAGACCGAGTATATCAGTTGTCCGGGTTGTGGCCGTACACTCTACGACCTGCGCGAAACCATTGCCCA
>OIXQ01000904.1_pt1 | contig 12191 bp, 9 predicted proteins | sample 1587791 | NCBI WGS metagenome assembly OIXQ01 (sample SAMN03283273) | human gut metagenome | biome: human-associated habitat; material: feces | host: Homo sapiens | place: Peru | collected 2012
CACCCCGTCCCTCTTTACCCTTAAAGAGGGCTCCACCTCTCACCCCGACCCTCTCTCCTCAGGAGCGAGGGAGAAAACCGCCCTACTCGGTGCTCGGAACCGCTACGCTCTAAGGATGGCGGACCATCAAAGGTCTTCGCCATATTGTGCGGGCTGGGACCGCCTGGGATGCAATGTATCTTTGTAAGGCAATGATGAAGATGAAGGAGCAAGTTTTTGATTTCATGCTTACCATCGCTGGTGGTGGAGTTATTTTGATATTACACCATATGAAAAGCTGGATTGGGTAATGACCATCAATCATTATGTAGGGGATGGAGGAATTTGTAGGATTATTGCAGAATTGTGCATTGTCTGTTTGTTCTTATACAGATGCTACTCAAAGCGGTGTCATTATGACAAGTTATAGCTTCTGTACCCCGTAGACGCTACGAGTGTTGGACGCTAAGACGAAATATGGTAGAGGTCGGTAAAATAGGTATGCTGGTCCACCAAAGGATGTGGATGCCCTTGCCGGATGCCATCATCGCTTTGAAGCAAAACGTGAGAAACGGCAGATAAACTTTGTGGGTGATAAGTCGTGGAAAGTCAATACAGAGAAATATATAAAGTTTTATAAAACAATTTTATAAGCTTATGGCAGATCTTTTTAAATTCGTAGATTCTGATTGTTCACCATCATGTAAAGAACAAAACTTTACCATCCAAGATGAAGATACCTTGGCACAGCATGTAGCTGAATTGTTAATGGGACAATATCGTCATGTTGGTATGGTGCTAGATGCTTTGGACTCTACCCTGGCTGTTCAGTTTCATGAAAACCAAAAGAAGTCAATTATTTCCATCTTGCGGTTGGAAGAAGGCATGACGGCAGAGAAAAGAGATGGTTGGATTTTCCAAATGATTTCTTGGATTATAGTATATCTCAATCATCAAGGCGAGAACTTCCGCCAACAAGCTCCTCATCATCAACCTGCTCAGCATGGTATTGATGGATTTGCTGTTGTCGTGAAAGATGGTCATCTAAAAAAAATACTCATTACAGAAGATAAATGTACTAAGTCCCCACGTGGGAAAATTACCGGGCAAGTTTTTCCAGAGTTTGACAAATATGAAAGCTACAAAGATGCAACAGCTATATTTGATTCTGCGACAACTTTACTCGAACAAATATCTGATAAATATGCTGATTTGCAGAATGAGGTGAACGATTCTGCTAATTGGGTTTACCGCATTTGCGTGACTCGTGATGCATCTCATAAGGATGGTGAAAATATAGCTAAGCTTTATAAAGATTACGAGAAGCATGTTAGCGGTGATGTTAAAAGACGTACAGGCAGTTCTACCTATATTGACAATCTGAGGGAGTGGATGCAATCTTTCTCTGAGATAATTATACAGAAAATAGAAGCTCTTTAAGCCTATGTTTGATCCTATTACAGAAAAACTGATAAAAGATATTCCTCAGTTTGATGATATTGATGTTGAGCGATTGCCTCAGTTGCTTTCAAGTGTTTATGCTCATATTGTCAGTGCAAAATCACAGCTTGCCAATGGACAATTACCCCTATTGATAGGTGACTTTGATGAGACCGTTAGAACACTAAACAAATTGATTTTTGGACTTGAAGCATTGATGATTCAAGACCTGTATCAAAAGCATGTTGAATCGCTTGCTTTTGTGACAGCGACAGCTTATTCCCTGAAGAACATGCTTTTACAGCAACAAGAAGAAAGTGTAGTCTCTATGGATTATATTTCTTCTGATGTTAGTACAGTTTTGCATTACTTGATAGCTGATGCTGTAACAGATGCTGTAGAAGTGGCACGAAAGTTTCATACAGCTGATGATATTCAAGGTAGTTTGCTACGCTATATTCGAATGTTGGCGGAAGGTAAATTAAAAGAAATAGTAGAAAGCGAAACTACTAAAGAAGAATTTCATGGTGATTATCAAGAGTATGCCATCAATCTTCTGATGAATGAATTATGCGAGGGCATCAAGGATGTAGCTCTTCATTTCTTGGGAAATACAACTATAAAACCTACTGAGCGTTTAGAACAAGTTCTTTTATTATCGAGTTATCAAATAGAAAAGTTTGACCAAATAGATACTTATGTTGGCATCAGAAAAATCGCAAGGCTCCTATTGGGGGTAACAAAGCATTTGGAACGAGCTGCCCTCATTAATATTCCTGTGCCAGAAGGGGTAGATGCAGACCAATGGAAAAGTTTCTTATATAAAAGGTGTATGCAAGGAAGACCTTTTATTTGGAGAAATCACGGATTTGCTATATATAATCGTTTCTTAGATTTGGGAGTATCCTCTATCTTCACATATCCTACAGGTGCAGGAAAATCCACGATTGTACAGTTAAAAATTGCTTCTTCTATTTTGGCTGATAGGCGTGTCATCGTATTGGTTCCTACCCATGCTTTGGAAAGCCAAATGAAGCGAGAACTATCTGCTATATTCAAAGAAAACTTTTCTGAACAAATGTTCGCAGGAGGAGAATTCTCTGAATACTTTGAAGAGGAGAATAAGCAAAGTATCGTGGTGATGACTCCAGAAAGATGTCTGACAGTATTGGGAGATGCTTCAGATAAGTTCAATGATGTAGGGTTGGTGGTTTTTGATGAGTTCCATCTGATGGGAGCTCAGGAAAGTGGCAATGATTCAAGGAGTCTGACAGCCATGTTTACTATGTTGGAAATCTTTGAAAAGTTACCTTTGGTGGATTTTGTCTTGCTTTCTGCTATGGTCAAGAATAGCCATGACATAGCGGATTGGCTGAAAAGTGTGACGCATCGGGAGTGCTTGGTGTTTGATAATAAGTGGAAACCAACCCGTCAATTGCAAGGGTGTTTGGTGTATGAACAAACTGAAATCAAGCAGTTACAAAATAAAGTTCGCACTTATCCTCAGCATAAGAGTAAGAAAAAATTGGTGGCTTCTATGCTTGCAACACCTTGGTGCTTGTTTTGTTTAAAAACGGTTTGGAATTCACAAAAAGTAAGGGATTATAGTAAAGTGAAGTTGTTGAATCATCAAATCTCGTTAGGAATAAGCCCTACAACAAGAAAATTAACTCCTAATAGAAATCAAGTTGCTTGCCAGATTGCTTCAGCCTTTGTGCAAAATGGGCTTAGAGTGATGATATTTGTAGATACACCAAGAAGTGCTCAGTCTATTCAAAAGAATGCTAAAGATGCAATACCTTTGGTGGATTTGTCAGCTTTATTTGCACAGAATCAAGCAAAGATTGATCAATTAACATTGGAACTTGGAGATTTTTCTTATTCGTATTTGTTGAATCAAACTTCATGTGCAGTGCATCATGGCTTACTTTTACCAGAAGAACGTGATCTGATGGAACAAAGTTATCGTCAAGAACATGGTGTGCATTTAATTGCTGCAACTCCAACTTTAGCTCAAGGTGTTAATCTTCCTGCTGATGTTGTTATTATTGCTGGTTATGACAGGTATGATGTCAATACAGGAGGTAGAGAAACTTTGGAAGCGCATGAAATTTTAAATGCCGCTGGTCGTGCTGGTCGTGCTGGATTCAACTCATACGGTGCAGTAATTTTGATTCCAAACCATGTGCTTGCCATGCAAGATAACACTATAGGAAATGAGTGGCAAGAAATCAAAGATGGAGTATTTGCCGGAGGAGATCAATGTTTTGTCATCAAAGATCCTATTGAGCGGATGGTAGATGCGATTCTAAATTATGGCAAAGCAGAGAATCGAGATGAAGAAATTTTGTTGTATCGTTTAGGGGATGACGAGAAAACCATCAAGAGAAAACTTTCTCATTCTTTTGGCTCATATCTAAGACGAAAAGAGAATAAGGAACCTTTGGAGAATGATTCCGAAGCTTTAGCCAGACTGGTCCAATCAGACGAGAAAGATATTTTTTTGCAAAATGTATCTGTAAAGTATGGTGTCAATATGGATTCTCTTTCATTTATTCAGAAGTGGCTTGATGAACAGACACTTGACGTTTTGATTGGAATGCGTTCTATTGAATTGGTTGGGGCTTTCTTTGAATTAACAAAAACAAGTGATGGGATTCTAGAATCTCTGATGGCAAATCCAACTGTATTTGATGTGATAAAAGGAATACTTCAAATAAAAGAGGAAAACTCGCCTTACGTAGGCGACCTAGATATAGACAAACTGAAAGATTTGACAATTGCGTATATGGAAGGTAAAAACTTTCTTGATATATCGGAATTGCTACCTCAATCAAAAGGAAACGACCATTTAAAGAATGTTCGCAGATTTGTATTATCTGTTATCCCATCTGTCTCGTATGCTATAGGTATCTTTAGTAAATTATTAAAGCGAAAGGCTGATAACGAAAATGTACACATTGATGGTGACATTCTTTTCCTTGCGACCATAGTTAAGGAAGGTGTTATAAGTGCAAGTATGCTGAGATATAAAGAAAAACATTTTTTGATGCGAGTTGCTTGTCATGAGGAATTTTTGAGTTTACATTAATCAATCATATAAATTTTAGAAAATGAAATAATCATAAGCTAAAAAATCATGCCAAAGCGAATGTAAATTGGAATTAAAATGCTATCTTTGTTACGTTAAACCAACATTGAGCAATTATGACTAACGTAACATTCCCTCAGTTGACCCAGCGAGGTGTGGTATCGACGTCCACTTGAAGGTGGTGGTGGCAAAAATTGATGGTGTAGGCATTCGTAAGGAGACTCGCACTTTTGACACCTTCACGAGTTATTTGACAGGAGTGCTATTCTTTCTTGTGTCTAATACTCACATAAATATAAATTTAGTGTAAAACATATGTTCTACAGTAATGTAGGATGATAATAATTTACGTATGAAAACAATACGAATACTACAACTTTCTGATATTCACTGGAAAAAGCAACGTGATGCTGCCGATGATTATACTGACATCAGAGACAAAATGTTACAGGATTTGAATTATTACTGTCAAGATACAGGTAATAGTTTTGATAAAATCCTCATTTGTGGAGACATAGCATTCAGTGGTTCTGTAGATGAGTATAAACGAGCTAATTCATTTATCAGAGACCTGTGTAAAACCGTTGCTTGTAAAAGCGAAGAAGTTTATACAGTTCCTGGCAACCATGACAAGAATGTAAATGAACACCCCAAATGCGTGAGAGAATTCATTCATCAAGCTATATCTAATCGCTGGAATGATTGTGATTGGTTGTGGAATAAGATGATTGACGAAGATTTTTCTTTCATCAAGAAATTGTATACCCCTTTTAAAGAATACAATAACTTCTGTAATGACGAGAGAGACAATGCTGAACCTTTTATGCTTAGAGCTTTAGAAATGGATGTTGATAAACATAATGATGCAGAAATGTTTTGGCATTCTGAATTTGAAGATGACCTTGAAGGCTATCAAGTCAATTTGTATGGCGTGAACTCAGCATTGATTAGTGATTTAAATGATTATGACCCAGCTCCGAATAGAAAAGAAGGCCATCGTCTTTTCCTTCCCCAAATAGCGTATCGTGGTGCAAAATGTAAGGATGGTATCATTAACATACTGATGTGTCATCATCCATTAGATTTCTTGCTGAATAAAGATACAATAGCCAAAGATTTGGATAAAAGGTATGCTTTGCAGCTATATGGACATGTTCATATAGCCAACAGTGACATAAATAACAATGCAGTGCATATATACTCTGGCTCTTTAAATCCTGGAGATGTGAATGATAACACATATAAACCAGTCTATAATATCATAGAACTCTCCATTGAAAAGCATGATAATGAAAACGATGTATTGAAAGTGGATTTGAGGGTTCAGAAGTATGATGGGGAACAGTTTGTGAAGGATGAAGAACAATCCAAACCATTCAAGGTTACATTGAAAAAACATGACGGTTGGAAAGATTGTAATAAAACTGCGGAAGCCATGGAACAGAAACTTCCAGACGGATTGTCCAAACGTGATGTTAGACACATGTTTAAACAATGTCCAAATTCAAAAGAGATAATAAAAAGAATGTACCCACAGATTGATTGTACAGGCTCTGCCTATATGAGAAATCAGGTGTTCTTGGAAAAAATTAGGAAAGACAACAGGTGGGTTGAACTTTATAACATGATAAAGTGATGAATAATGTACTAAACAAAATTCTCATGCAATGTGGTCTTATTGTACCACTTGAAGAGACTGAAACAGACGTATTGGCAAAAGCCTGTTCCGAATACATTGGTAATGAGTCGTTCTCTTTCGGTGATTTTGAGGAATTGGCTGATTGCTATGTGACAAATCGGGAATGTAAAGAGTTGAACGATTTCGTGACAGAATACATTTCAAACAATGGCTTGGGAAACTATAATTTTCCCAAACGTATAAAATGCGCACTTGTTTTCTATTGCATCTATTTGGCTATAGAAGAATGCGAAGATGACAAGGAAGCTGCATTGCGATCATTATCGTTGCAAAACGTTATGATTCAAGTGCATGGAAATTGGGAGAAATTAAATTATCAAGATGTACTCTATAAGCTATATTTTAAATATAATCAATATGCAGAGGGAGAAGTAATCGGTGAAAAGAAATATCCAAGAGACTTTGTTCAATCAATGTTTATTGATAGTTTTCGACAAGATGAGACTATCTCCGAGGATATGTCTGATAAAATACAGTCTTTGGCATTGATGGCCTGGGATGCAGAAATGTCGCAATTCATAAAAGGATTAAAGGAAACAAATGATTTCTTGAAAATTCAATTGATATTGGAACATTATTTTATCAATAAGCCGCAGATACCTCAAAAAGAAGATTTTATAGAGTTAATGCAACGTATTTTTCCACGTGGCGGAAATGGGCAAAGGCAAAAGATAGAGAAAATTCTTAAAAACTTGGCGGAAACAGACGTATGCCTTGTAGATGAAATCAAATCAGATTCATCTTTGCTATTGCATGAAATTGAAAATGCAAGGGATAATGAATATGGTGATCATCTGAAAGACTTCGAACTGAGTCCAAAAGAGTTCTTTGTTTATCTCTATCATGAACTGCTATTAGAAGATTTGTTAAAAGATTAAAGTAATGGAAGACAAAAAAGATATTTTAGAAAGTTTGGCTGGCGTTACACGACCAAAACAAACTGATGACATCATAGATAATGCTGTTACGCAATCTGCGCAGTATTATTGTGATGCGCTGACAGATGAAAAAATAAATGATGTTTTGGGAGATTGTGATACGCATCTTATAACATTGGTTGGCTTTTCCGAAGTCGGGAAATCAACATTTGTGGCTTCTTTGTATCATAAAGTTATGTCTACAGGAGAAATTGATGGATACAAGTTTATTGATTCTGATACTTATATAGGATTTGAACGCAGGGCGTATATTCGGAATGAAGATTTGAAAACTTCTAAGCGAAATTCCAGAACAACCACTTTGGAAGGTCAGTTTTTGACATTGACACTGACAAAGAATGAAAAAATAAAGAAATTGATTATTTCAGACCGCGCTGGAGAAATGTATAAAAATAACTATAAGAATAACTTGTCTGATGTTCAGAAAGACAAAGGACTTATTAATTCTCACCACATAGTTTTCTTTGTGGATTCTTCATCAATTAATAATGAAGATGATTACGACGATTTTTGTGATGAATTTCAGTTGTTACTTGGACGCATGGCATCTGCTGGTGTTTTTGCAATTTCAAAAGTGTATGATATAATTTATAACAAGATCGAATTGAATTCAACTGATGAAGAAAAAACATTGTACACAAAGCAAAGTCAAGAATTGGAGAATATGCTGAAGAATGATTATGGTATCAATCTCTCGAATAGGTTTGAAATTACAGCAAACAACATGCAAGACAAAGAGTTGAATCATGTCTTTGACTATTTTGTAAACACCTTGAATGGTCAAATTATATGTCAACAAGCAGAAACGAATTGGGTACAAACATTGTTGAACGAATAAAAAAGAATGTATGAGTGTTACTAAATGTATGATAGCAGGATTGCCTGGTTCGGGCAAGTCTACATATATAGGTGCTTTATGGTATTGTCTGATGCATCCAGAAAAAGTCGGTAATATAAAATTAGTTGCTGATAAGATGAATCTTGCAGATGATCTTACAGTGCTAAACAGATTGAGTGAAGCTTATAAGAATATGAAGCTTATAGACCGCAATTATTCTAATCAAAATGAGACCGTTCTGATAAATCTTAAAGAAGCAGGTTCTGATAAAAAAATACAAGTGGAAATACCTGATTTCCTTGGAGAAAACTTTCGCGATTTTATTGTTTTTAAAGAATCAGAACTTGTTTCTAAATGGTTGAAGAATACAGATACCTTAGTATATTTTATGAACGAAGTCATTCCGCCAGAATTCGAAGATGACCATGGTCCAGAAGATGACGAAGAACCATTGCCTGCTAAAGATATTGCTCCATTTACCATTACAGATATTTCCGCTGTAGCAATGAATATCATGGTATTGAAATCTCTGTTGAGCAAAAAGAAATTCAGAAAAGTCGTAATTGTACTTTCTTGGTGGGATGAAAATACTGCAAATGGAACAATACCAAAAAATCCAAAGGATTATCTTAGAGATGAATCGCCAGCATTATATAATTTCATAGAATACTATATTCCAAATGCTGATATTATTGGCTTGAGTTCACAAGGTTTGGAGTATCCAAAAGAAAATGAAGAAAGCTACGAAGCAACAAAAAGGGAAATAAAAGCGAAAACAAGAGAAGGTAAAAGATCTTTTGTTGAGGTTGGAGATGATATTATACACGATTTGTCTTTACCATTATATTTACTTATAAAGGAATGATAATAGAACAGACTTTACACGGCTATAACAAAGGACATGGATTGTTGGCGAGTTCATTTCCGGTAAAACCTAATGATGATTCTTCTTTGATGTCAGTCCTAAGTGATTGGACTGGCTATAGAAATGAGTTAGGAGAAGACTCGTATATGACATTCTATCCTCTGTCTAATGGCGAAAAGTATGCGTTTGCTAAAACTTGGTATGCCGAGGAAATGGAACGTCCTGGATGTGTCTGGACGCATACACTTATTGTTGATTTAAAAAAGTTGGATAGGAATTTTGACTTTAGAACTCTGGAAAATTATTTCAGACGACCTCTAAAAGACAAATATGACTTCTATTACCAAAAAATAGAAATAGACACATTTGAGAATGGAAACTCAAATGCTGTATTTGAGCAATTCGATGATACTTCTTTGATGGTTCTCTATTTATTGTTGCTTGGTAACAATAAAAATCTATTTATATACATGGATAAAGACCACGGGGTATACGATGTGTTGTGCTTTTATCTACTGCAATATATGCCTTTGGATATGCTGAAAAACATTGGACTGAGCACAGGTTCTGTTTCTAAGAGAAAAATTGGAGACATAGACTTTTCCATACAATTCACAGACAATACTGCCAATATATCTTTGTCTAATGCTCCATGGAACGGAAAATTTGATAAGACGAACTTTTATATTGGATTGCAATATATCTTTGAACAATCAAAAACATTAAATGACCCATTTCCTAGTTTGATAAGGCTTTTTCGTGAGGATATACGTGAAGATAAAGATAAGCTCATGGCTTTTGCTGTATTAATGAAAAAACTTGATACAGCTTTGACGGAGAATGTTGGGGCAGAACAATATGCGGAGGTTCTTCATTTGTTAGAAGAATCATTTCCAACTATATACGATGGAGTTCGATTGAAGTGTAATTTCTTGTCAAAGAAAATTTCCAGTTTATATGGAACAGAAAAAGATTATCTCTATCAAATTGCATCATTGAAAAATGATTCTTTTTTATACCCAGAAGAAACACAGTTTGAAAGTCGTTTAATGGAGTTGGATAAAGAGGACCATGCAGGTTACATAGATTTAATCACCAAGATTGCAGCATTACCTCACCCTAATGACACCGCTTGTAAAGCCTTGCACTATGCCATTAATAATATGGAAGAACAAGAATTATATAATCTCATTGACAAAGAATGGGAAAAATTATTGCCTTTTATTAGCTCTAACGATAGATTCTTTGAATCAGGTTGGTGGCTTAAAGTTTCTAATGATAAATTTAATACCATATTTTTACTGTTCAGCCAAAAACTATTTGATAAATTCATATATTGGGATGGATTGCTGAATAAGGCTATTGATGCAGAAACTCTTGTTGGTGAGGATGTCTCAAAAAAAATCATAGAGAAGGCAAAAAATGCCGTTAGGATTATCTTTGAAGCTGCAAATAGTGATAGCCACCATTTTGTATCGTCTTCTTTATTGCAGGCTTGTTTGTTAAAAAAGCAAGATATATTCATATGGATGAACTCGCAAGAAATCATTAATGAACGAGTTGAGCGATTCTTGTTATATAATATAGAGCCAAATGATTATGATTTGAAAAGTAATTCTTCATCAGTATGGAAAGCTTTTTTGAATCAAGACAATGAAAATAAGAACATTGATTTCTATATATACCTATATATTCTTGCACACAATTGGCATGATGTTATAGCGATAGAAATGCTTAAGCATAGCTTTTATCACATATATATTGCGCTAAGCAAAAATCAGTTGGACGAAAAAAATTGGAATAGAATTAGTTGCTTTACTTCTATATCCTATTTTATAGATAAATGGGATAAATGCAAGATACTGAGTAGAGGACTGGTTGATTATCTAAAAAATACAAGTGTAGACATTAGGGTACTGAAAGAATTTACTCCAAATAAGAAAATCAATGAGCGTTTAGTACGCTATTGGAAGAAAGGCTAATTTTAAGAAGTATAAGCATATCCCTAAAATTATGGAACAAAGAAATCCACAATACAAATCCTTCCTCCGGTATCTCGACTTCGAACCATTCACCTGGCACACCTTCTACGGAGAGCAATGCCCGCTATTTGTTACCGAAGAAAACAAGGAGGCATGGCGACGCTATCTGAAAAAAGTCATCAAGAAGCATCTGAAGAAAGAGGTGATGAATACACCTGAATTCAGAGATATTGAACTCCAGATAAGGGAAGAAAAGCTGTTGCGCATCAAATGGGACAAGCTGAGAAAACGGTCTATGGAGAAGCAACGGTATCGCGCCAAGATGGAGCGATAGTATTCATAATTTAATATAGTTGAATGAATGATATAACTGCTTGTTTCGCTTTCCAGAAGTATTGCCTTGGATATAAGGTTCCTTACCGTTAAGAAAGGCTCCACCTTTCATCTCGGTCTTCTTCTCTTAGGGAAGAAGAGGGAAACCGCCCTCCGGTGCTCAGAACCGCTACGCTATAAGGTTGGCGGGGCATCAAAGCCCTCGCCATGTTATGCGGGATGGGACCGCATGGGGATATGAGTATTAACTGTTTAATAATGATGTATAATGAGAAATTATTCAAATTGGATAGAAAATGTTGCAAGCAACTATAATCCTGATTCAGATTCAATGTTGAGGTATAGAATGTTTTCAAGCTTGATGGATGCTGATAAAGATGCTGCTAAATTTGTGAAGTTAGCAATGTCTCCTGTCGATGAATCATATACACTTCGTTCTAAAGCTGCAGGAAATAATGCACGAGATTGGTTAAAAGCTAAACAAACGAATGTTGATTATGCTTTTCAAGGTTCTGTGATGACGAATACCCATATTAAAGGCTATAGTGATATTGACTTGCTGACTCTTTGTGATAAGTTTTATGGTACAGAAATAGACAAAGTTCGTGATATTTTAAAGCAGCCTTATAATGGTTATTCCTGGATTGATGAGCAGAAGTTGATGGCATTTGAAAAGAACTTTTCTCGTTATGATGGTTATGGTTTGCAAGATTTGCGAGACTTACGTAAAGAAAATGAAGAAATCTTATCAAAACATTATGTGAAATGTGATACGTCTAAGGCTAAAGCTATTAGAATCACAAATCAAAACTTGAATATGGAAGTTGATGTTGTTACAGCTTGCAAATATCAATCTATACAATACATATTGAATGACTATGATAAAGATTTCTTAGGTGTGTGTATTTACGATAAGGAAAAAGATAGAATATTGGATGTTGATTATCCTTTTCGTAGAATTCAATTAATCAATTGTAGATTCTAACTTAAAAGTGTACCACCCCTAATAATTAAAAAGTATACCAC
>OIXQ01000908.1_pt1 | contig 12153 bp, 9 predicted proteins | sample 1587791 | NCBI WGS metagenome assembly OIXQ01 (sample SAMN03283273) | human gut metagenome | biome: human-associated habitat; material: feces | host: Homo sapiens | place: Peru | collected 2012
CCGCAGAAAGATGTCCGTTTTCTTGCAATCAATAACAGCATTGACAGCAACAATGCTTCGGATAATGATTTTGCTCCGTTTTTGAATATTATGAACGAATGGTATGCCAAAGACACGAGCAATAAAATCAAGGCTGTGTTCGATGCCCGGATGAAAGATGGAAAACGTTGCAGCGGCTCTATTCCGTATGGATATAACCGTTTGCCGAACGACAAGCAGACACTTGTTGTTGATCCGGTGGCATCCGAAGTCGTAAAGCGCATTTTTCTTCTTGCGAACGAAGGAAAAAGCCCACGGACAATCGCAGAACTGTTGACAGAGGAAAAAGTCCTGATTCCTGCTGCATACGCAAAGAAATATCACCCGGAGCAGTACAATGGGACAAAGTTCTCCAATCCGTACCTGTGGGGCACCTCCTCCGTAAGAACGATTTTAGGTCGGCAGGAATATCTGGGACACACTGTTTTACGAAAATCTGTAAGCACAAATTTCAAACTTCACAAGAGAAAAGAAACAGATGAAGATGAACAGTACGTTTTCCAGAACACGCATGAACCGATTATATCGCAAGAACTTTGGGATAGTGTTCAGAAACGCAGATGCCGAGTGAAGCGTGCTTCTGCTTGGGGAACGCACACCAACCGTTTAAGCGGGTATCTGTATTGTGCCGACTGCGGCAGAAGATTGACCTTGCAAACACACTACAGTAAAAAGGATGGGTCTACTCAATATTCTTATCGTTGTGGTGGATATGCAAGTCGGGTGAATGGCTGTACTGCCCATTCAATCAGTGCCGATAATGTTGAAGCCCTGATATTGGCATCGGTCAAACGCTTTTCGAGATTTGTTCTAAAAGATGAAGAAACCTTCGCTTTGGAACTGCAATCACTTTGGAAAGAGAAACGTGAAGAAAAGCCGAAGCAGAACCAATCGGAATTGAAACGTTGTCAAAAACGCTATGATGAGCTTTCTGCCCTTATTCGTAGTCTGTACGAAAATCTTATGTCTGGACTGTTGCCCGAACGACAGTACAAGCAGCTGATGGCACAGTATGATAGCGAGCAGGCAGAATTGGAATCGAAGATGGAAACGATGAAATCCGAAATTGCCGAAGATAGGTCAAGTTCTGTTGATATTCAACATTTCATTTCGCTGATTCGTAAGTGCAAAAATCCAACAGAAATCTCCGATTCAATGTTTAACGAACTTGTCGATAAAATCGTTGTTTATGAAGCCGAGGGTGCAGGCAATGCCCGCACACAAAAGGTTGACATTTATTTCAACTATGTCGGCCAAGTCGATATTGCTTATACCGAGGAAGAACTTGCCGAACTGAAAGCGCAGAAGGAGCAGGAAGAACGGCAGCGCATGGAAAAGCAGCGCAAACGTGAAAAAGCCTATCGAGAAAAGCGAAAAGCAAAGATAATCGCTAAAAACGGTGGCGAGATCATTAAAACCAAAACGTGTCCGCACTGCGGGAAGATGTTTACACCTACGAGCAACCGACAGCTTTTCTGCTCAAGGGAATGCTGGAATCAGGCAAGACAGGAGCAAAAGAAAGCGGATAGAGAAGCCGAGAGAGGAACTCACTACTACCGGCAGCGCACCTGTGCCGTGTGCGGTCACTCCTACTGGCCTACACACAGCCAGCAGGAATTTTGTTCCGATGAGTGCAGAAGAATTAACCACAACAGGAAAACCTTGGAATTCTATCACAAGAAAAAAGGAAATCTAAAACGAGACCCAGAAGCAACCCCAACGCCGAAACCAAAGGAGGATAATGCAGCATGACTACCATGAAAAATTCCATCCATGACAACGCTAACGGTCTGGACTACACCCTTGTCAATGACCACTATCTGCCGAATCTGACCGTAGCAGCCCCGACAGAGCAGCACCACACCGGGCGGTGGGGCCGCTTACATAAAAGGTATCTGAAAGAACATCATCCCATCCGGTATAATCAACTGCTCCTGTCCGGTGAGTTGGGCGGCTATCTTGCCAAGCTGGACAAGCAGACCGAGGAGCAGCTTGCATTGACCGTCTGGCAGATGCAGGAAGCCGAAGGCGTGACCGAAGCCCTGAAAGCTGCCGATCAACTGGAATGGGTGCGCAGGATGAACAGCATCCGCAACCGTGCCGAGGAGATCATCAAGACCGAGCTGATTTTTGTATAGGAGGTGCCCACGATGGCTGTGCTGAAATGGATGCTGAAACTTGCCCTTCTCCCGCTGCTTCTGCTGCTGATTCTGGCGCAGTGGGTGGGCATCTTCCTCACGACCTTCTCCATTGTCCTGACGAATCTGCTGGCGGGACTGTTCTTCTTCGTGGCTCTGGCAAGCTGGATTATGAGGCTGGCAGACGGCGGCGAAGTCCTGAAAATGCTGATTACCGCATTTGTGGTTTTCGTCCTGCCTTACATAGCGATAGCTGCTATCGCAAAAATCTCCTTTTTCGCTGAGGAACTCCGGGATTTTCTCCAATCCTGAGTTCAAGACCGCCCTGCGCAATGCACGGCGGTCTTTTTTTGTTACATCGGGTCTGCACAGGGCAGGCCCTTTTTTAATACGGAGGAACAAGCCTATGAAACTGACGTTTGAAGAAAAGAAGCTGCTCTACACCTATGGCTGCGCCGATCTGGAACTAACACGCAAGCGGCTGTACGAGATTGCCGGGCTGACGGTTGACCCCAATCAGAACAAGCTGGTGTATGACTTCTGCCGGAAGCTGGAGGACGAAACGCTGGCAGACTGGTATGACCAGATGTTCTATTTTGTCCGTGCCGAGATGGAGTGCTACACCAATATGCGGCTCCTGATGCAGGACATCGAGGAGGACGAGGACTGGGGACCGACCATCTTTGACGAATCCGAGGAGGGAGAACTGATTGACGATGTTTAAGCTGGAAACCATGATCTACGCCAGCGAGGACGGAACAAACAGCGTGTTCACGCTGAATCCTGACTTGCAAAAGCAGCTTGATGCCCTTACAGCGCAACACCCGGAGGTGTGCCAGAGGAAAACAAGGGGCGAAACTGGCGGGGTGACGTATCAGGTCAGGGGTGCAGAAATTGCGATTCATGGTCTTCATTAAGGTTTAAGTGCTGAAAAGATAGAAGACGAAGTTCAGCAGTTGATTGTAAGCAAGCACCTGCTGAATTTTATTTTGTGTTTTTTCGCTGTTGTTCTTGAGATGGTCAATACGGCATGATATACTAATGATTGAAATTCAGCGATTGCGGAATTTGATTCCAAGATTGTGGAAAATTAGCATTGGGAGAAAATCAATGTCAGTAAGTTATAAAAAGCTTTGGAAGCTGTTGATTGACCGGGATATGAAGAAGAAGGACCTATGTGTAGCGGCCGGGATCAGCCATACTTCCATGGCCAAACTTGGAAAAAATGAGAATGTTACAACAGATGTGCTCGTAAAGATTTGCACAGCACTTCAGTGTGACATTAGTGATATTATGGAACTCACCGTAAAATCTGATAATTGAAAGGAGGGAAGCATAACTATGGATAATACTGCAAAAAAGCTCAATTCTGTTCAGGCAAAGCCTATTTTGAAATGGGCTGGTGGAAAAACGCAAATGCTAAATGACCTGCTGCCTAAAGTGCCCTCCTGCTATGGAAGATATATTGAGCCGTTTTTTGGTGGCGGCGCACTTTTCTTTGCGTTACAGCCTGAAAATGCGATCATTGCAGACAGCAACCCGGAACTGATTAATATGTATCGTCAGGTTGCAAACAATGTTGACGACGTGATCTCTTATCTAAAAAAATATGAGAACACGAGCGAGATGTTTTATCAAGTCCGATCTCTGGACTGGAACAATCTTGCTCCAGCAGAGGCGGCTGCGAGAACAATCTACCTGAACCGAACCTGCTTCAATGGCTTGTACCGAGTGAACCGAAAAGGTCAGTTTAATGTTCCCTATGGAAAGTATGTGAACCCTAAAATATGCGATGAAGAAAATTTGCACGCAGCATCTAAAGCCTTACAGAATGCTGAGATTGTCTGCGGGGATTATCTATTAGTGCTAGAGCATTATGCACAATCGGGTGATTTTGTTTTTTTGGATCCTCCGTATCTTCCGATCTCTGAATACTCGGATTTCAAACGGTATACTAAGGAACAATTCTACGAAGAAGACCATGTTGAGCTTGCAAAAATGGTGATGCGTTTGCATGAGATGGGCTGCACCATTATTTTAACAAATTCTAATCATCCGCTGGTTCATGAATTGTATTCACCCTTCAAAATTGATGTCATTCAGACGAAACGTCATATCTCTTGCAACGGTAACACGAGAAAGGGCGAAGATGTTGTCGTAACGGCTCTGCCCAAGCGACAGAGCCTTATAAGGCTGGCTCCTGAACCTCTGCCACAGCAAGTATCCTTTTATCCACCGACACGTTTTATGGGGTCGAAGAGTAAGCTGCTCTCTCAAATTTGGGCGATTGCATCTCAGTTTGAATTTGAAACAGCAGTTGATCTTTTTTCTGGATCTGGCATTGTTGGATATATGTTTAAGTCTCAGGGCAAATCTGTGATCAGCAATGATTATATGGCGATGTCCGCAACTTTTACCAAGGCAATGATTGAAAACAGTCACGTTCTCTTGTCGGAAAAAGAAGCCAAAGAACTTCTGCTCAAGAAAAAAGAACCCGATCATTTCGTTGAAACCACATTTAAAGATTTGTATTACACCGATGAAGAAAACAAACTGATCGATATCCTTCGTACTAACATTGCAGAAATTAAAGATCCCTACAAACACGCCATAGCTATGACTGCCCTGATTCGTGCGTGTACTAAAAAGCGTCCCCGTGGAATTTTCACCTATACCGGGAATCGCTATAATGACGGAAGAAAGGATTTGCAAAAAAGTCTTGAGCAGCAATTTATGGAAGCTGTTGATGCTGTAAATAAAGCTGTTTTTGATAATGGGAGAGAGTGCAGTTCTAAGCACGGTGATGCAATGAATCTCCGCACGGAAAAAGCTGATCTAGTCTATATGGATCCCCCCTACTATTCGCCCTTATCCGACAACGAATATGTCAGAAGGTATCATTTTGTCGAGGGTCTTGCTCGTGATTGGAAGGGCGTTGAAATTCAAGAACACACCCAGACCAAAAAATTCAAATCCTACCCGACCCCTTTTTCCACCAGAAAAGGGGCGGCAGATGCGTTCGATAAGCTTTTTAAGAAATTTGCGAACAGTATTCTGATTGTGTCTTATTCTTCCAACAGCCTTCCGACACAAGACGAAATGTTAGAGATTATGGCTCGGTACAAAAAGCACGTTGAAGTGATTCCTGTTGACTATAAATATTCCTTTGGAAATCAAGGCGAAGCCAAAACCCATCGAAATTCTGTGCAGGAGTATTTATTTGTCGGCTATTAAGAGGAAAATAAAAAATGAATAAGACGATCACAATTTGGATGCTTGGAAATAACGGCATGCGAAATCCGAACAGAATTATGGAAGGATTTAAGGTGTTTGCCGCATCACCTTTTGTTGGAAAGCTCCATGGACCAGAATATGAAATTGGATTTACGAACTTTTTGAATGAAAAAGGAATTATCCATAACGAAAAAGGCAAGGATGAATCAGGTAGTCATGCAAGAAAATGGAGATTAGTCTTTGAGAGAAACGGACTGATTTATCGGAAGTTAAAACCATCGGAGGGCAGTCAAGAAGAACTCGGATCGGTTGATGATATCACGCCTTTTGGACAGGCCTTTTTAAAGGCAGATACCTACCCGGCAATCCAAGAACTTTTTCTTCGGGCAATGAGTACAGAATGCTCTAAAATCGGTAAAACATCATTGCATTTTTCGCCGCTTCGTTGGATACTTTCCATTATGCTTGAACTTGAAAAACGCACAGGGACATCTGAACTCACTCGCATAGAATTTGCGTTATGGGGACACACTACCACTCCGGAAGATGGACTTTCAAATGTTGTAGATCACATTCTTGATTTGAGAACTCGGCGACAGGTTTCACCTTCAAAAAAGGCATTTGATAAAAAAGAAATTGAAATCCGAGGGAAATTCTACAAGGGTAAATCCGGAAATTTCCTAGATTATGCAGACATGAATATGAGATATCTGCGTATTTCGGGAGTTCTTCAACGAAAAGGCCGCGGTCTTATTATCGCATCTGCAAAGCACTTACTAGCAGAAGCTTTAGCAAAAAGCACTGCCAATAATAAACCAATTATTGAAGATTACCGGATGCTCTGTAATGGAGCTCCGCTACCTACAGATAATGAGAATGTCGCAAAATCCGTTTTGAACGACCTGATGCGTCAGATGAAAGAGCGTCGAATTGCATTTGATATTTCCGATCTCCCACTAAATACCTCTGCGGAAATCAACATTGCACGTCGTCGGCTTGAAAGTATTATCGCTCAAACAGATGAAATCCAGTATGCTCAAGAACAACGAAATCAGTGGAAAGAGATTTCCGAATACATGAGTCTCCTAATTAAGGGTGGCGGAAAAACTGTATATGACGAGGACAACGCCATTGAAGTTCCCAAAGACGAAACCCCGGCTTACTTAGAGTGGACGCTTTGGAGAGCATCGTTAGCCATTGACCATCTGGTGAATATGCCCTATGAAGTGCGTGGTTTCAAACTCGATTCCGATTTTATGCCTGTTTCGGCGGCAGGTGGCGGCAAGGGTGATCTGTACTGTGAATTTGAGGATTTTACCATCTTGACTGAGGTTACAATGTCCACTTCTTCCAGACAGGAAGCTATGGAGGGCGAGCCTGTCCGCCGCCACGTTTCTGATGCAGTTCTTAAATATGCTAAGCCCGTCTACGGAATGTTTATTGCTGTCAGAATCGATACCAACACGGCAGAGACTTTCAGACATGGTATCTGGTATGCAAAAGACGACGTGAAACAGCGTCTTAGTATTGTGCCGTTGACATTGGCACAGTTTCAGAAATATTTTGTTGCAATGTTTGATGCAAACAAGGCAACCCCCGAAGCTGTTAGAGATTTGCTTGTTGAATGTGAGTCTCAGCGTGATGTACTTGAAGCGCCGGCATGGAAAGATTATATAGGAAAGCATGTTATAGAAAAAGCAAATGAATTAAAAACGGCTGGATAAAATGCACGAAAGGATTTACTATGGCGGTCGAAGTCAATTGGGAAAATTTTGCATCAAATAATAATGATCCCGAGAGCATCCAACATAAATTCGAAAATTTGTGTCGGCAACTTTTTACCAATGATTTTCTAAAAGAAAATAAAATAACAAGGAATTTGCATTCCAATCCTAATAATCCGGGTATTGAAGCAGAGCCTATACTTGATGAACGAACCAACCAGTATATTGGATTTCAGGTAAAATATTTTGATGTCAGTGTAGATTATAGCCAAATATTGCATTCTATGGAAAAAGCTGTGCAATATTATGCAGGAAAGCTAAGCCACATTGTATTGTACTGCAATAAGGCCATAACAAGCACCAGTAAGAGTTATATTAATATTGTAGAACTTCTTAAGAAAAACAATATCACGATAGAACTTATAACGGATATGGCTATTTTAGATGCTGTAAGAAAATATCCATATCTTGCAAATTACTATTTTGGTGTCAACATCATTTCTTTTAAGTGGATTGTCGCACATAATGAAAAATCTTTTTCCGATTTAGGAGAACGATTCAATCGTGATTTTAATGTTGAAACTGAAACTTCTAGAAGATTGTCTCTTTTTGCAAGAGATCAAAGTGCCGTTCAATATATTAATGAAAAGAAGCAAAATTTGATTCGGAAAATCGAGCATATAAAAGATAATGCCCCAAAACACTCTGAATATCTTGAAAAAGTCAGGTTCACTGTTTCAGCTTTTGAAGATGTCAAAAGTGAAACCATTGAAAGTTCACTTGAGTGGTATCAACATTTGCAATCTTTTATAGTTGACGATTTATCGAAAATAGATTCTGAGATAAATCAAAAGAGAAATTTGCTCGAAAAGATACAGTTAAAAATCGAAAAAGAACGGAGTAAAGCTGAGTACAAAAATATAGAACAATACCATTCCATTCGAAGCGAAATTGATGTGCTTTATGAATTGCTTGACTTACCGGAAATGTTATCTTTGAATGCTGATGAAAGTCAACTTATTGCTGCAAAAGAACTTTTTATTACAGGCAACGCGGGCATTGGAAAATCACATTTGCTAGCTGCAGAGTGCCAATCACTGATGAATAATCAGCAATTTGCTGTTTTGCTACTAGCTGGAAATTGTTATTCTGATTTTCCGGTACTAGACCAATTATCACAAGATTGCGAGTTAAAGTATTCTTTCGGTGAGTTTATTAGTATATTAGAAATGGTAGGTATAGAACATCATTCCTGTGTTTTGTTATGCATAGATGCATTAAATGAAACTGCAAATTACCGACTTTGGAAAAACGGTCTGCTTTCACTTTCTCAGAAGGTAAAAAAATGCACACATGTAAAGTTGGCTGTTACTTATCGAATGGAGTATGAAAAATCCTTAGTCCAAGATGAACTCTTATCAGAAAAAGAATCTAAAGATATTTACAGGATTGTACATACAGGTTTTGAATTTAATGGATTAGAAGCGTCAAAACGATTTTTTGACTATTATAGAATTCCATTTACCTTGTATGAATACTTTGAAGCTGAAATGGAAAATCCATTGTTTCTAACATTGTATTGTAAAACCTACAGAAATGATGAAGCAAGTCTTCCTATTTTGTATGATAGGTTAGTGGAAAATGCAAACAAGAATATTTTCCCGATACTAGAAAAAAGGCATAACCTCATCGGTTTCACCGAAGATGATAATATTGTTCAGTCTCTTGTTGATGAGATTTCGACTCTAGTTTTTAATAAAAAAGAAAAAAGTATTTCGGAATCCGATCTTGCGAGCATACCGTTTTGGACTGTAAATGGTCTTCCTTTAAGACAGTTTATGTCATTATTAGCAAAGGAAAATCTCGTGCACATGAATTTGGCTGCAGGCCATGAACGCTATTTTTTTGCTTATGATCAAATGAATGACTACTTCTTTGCAAAGAGTTTATTTTCTCATAGTATATCCGATACGTCTATCCGTGAGATTTTACACGAAGATATTTTGCAAATAAACGGTGATAGTGTAGTAAATTTGAGTAATTGTGATGTCTTTGTTACATGCTGTGCTTTTTACGCTCAGAAATTCGGTAAAGAGTGCATTGATTTAATTGATGAACTGCCCGAAGGCTTTGAGAAAAGTTATATCATAAAATCATACATGCGGTCATTTGTTTGGCGAGACAAAGAGTATATTTCTGGAAATGTATTTTTAACTGTTGCGCAGAAGTATAAAGTATCTTGTGAAGATTTTTGGAAAGTCCTTATCGGTAATAGTATAAAATATAATCATCCCCTAAACTCAGATTTTCTACATGCACTTCTAATGGACTTCCAACTTAATGAGCGTGATTATTACTGGACAAAACACATCAATAGCTTTTTTTATGACGAGTCTAATCGACTCATGCAGCTTGTAAAACTGTACAGTTCAGGCCAAAGCATTTTAATGAGTAAAGAACAGGCTCGTCAGTTGCTTGTTCTATGTGGATGGCTGTTGAGTTCATCAAATCGCATGCTTCGTGACTATACTTCAGAGGCCATGATTGAAATTCTGCGGAATGAATTTGATCTGTGTATTGTGATTCTGAAAGCTTTCGAAAAAGTAAATGATCCGTATATTATAGAGCGTTTATATGGTGTTGTATTTGGAGCCTGCTGTAAACGTCGAAAAAAGGAGAATACCGTATACATAGCCTTAGCAGAATATGTTTACTCAACAATTTTTGATCAAGAATTCATTTATCCTGATATTTTGCTTCGTGATTATGCAAGACTGATAATCGAACGATTTCTATGGGAGAATCCTTCCTATAGTGGTCGCATTGTACACGAAAAAATCACTCCTCCCTATAAATCATTACCAATTATACCGGTCGATGAAGATTATGTCGATAAAAAGTTCGATAAAGGACTTTGGCAAATACAGAGTTCAATGTCATTTGAAGGTTTTGGTATGTACGGAGATTTTGGACGTTATGTTTTTCAAAGCGCGTTAAGAAACTTCAACGTGGATGATCGTGAGATATTCAATTATGCTATGTCCTTTATTGTCAATGGTTTGGGGTATTCCAACCGACTTGATGATCATAATGCCTATTGGGGATACGACAGGAGCGAAACAAAAAAGCTGGAGCGTATTGGAAAAAAGTATCAATGGATTGCAATGCATAACATTTTGGCAAGAGTTTCTGATCATTGCAGTATTGACACGGATTCTTTTGAAACGCCAACTTTTGAAGGGCCTTGGGAACCATTTGTTCGTGATTTTGATCCGACTTTGAATTTTGAGTCCATGAAATCTAGTGACATCCCTATTTTTGATGAGATCGATGTATTGAAAATGATTGCCCGTAGCGAACATTTGAGGGTTGATGTTTCAGATGAGAGTAGCGTGTCTGAATGGTTGAATTCTGATGGTGCTTATTTTGCTGAGATGCCGAAAGCACTAATTCTTTCTAGTCCGGATGGTAACCAATGGGTTAGGTTGAGTAATTATTTGTGTTCAGGAAGAGAACAACTGAAAGCGGAAAGGCTATTAACTTGGAGCTGGCTGTATGCTTACTTCGTTACAGAAGAACAGTTTAAGTTGTTCCAAACCGCAGCTGCAAACAAAGTTGACTTTAGTAGTTCAAATGGTATAGGTCTTGACCCGGAAACCTATTCTACTTTCAATCGAGAATACCCTTGGTCACCTAGCTGTTATTCCGTCAATCAGAACAACATGAAAGAATCAGGTGTGTCAATCACAATATCAGAGGCAGAAGTAGAGCAGGAGGTTGTTGATACCAAGTTTTTAGAACAGTACATTAAATTAATTGAAGCAGATCCGACTCAAGTGCTTTCCGCTCAAGAGTTAAACAAAAAGCTCTATAAAACGGAGGTTGTAAGAAAGCCCGTTCAGAAGCAAGTTGGAAAAATTATGCACGCAAGTACCAATCTTGTGTGGGAGAGTGAATATGATGCCTCAAAGGATAATACACTTTCCATGAATGTGCCCTGTCCAATGCTTATCGAACAACTTCATCTCCATCAGGCAGACATTGACGGTTTATACTACGATTCAAATGAAAAAATTGCAGCGTTTGACCTAAATATTTCACAGAAAGAATCAGGAGTAGTCCTTAGAAAAGATCTATTAGATGCTTTTCTTAAGAAAAACAATCTGAAATTAATCTGGTTTGTACGAGCATCTAAAGAACTTCATAGTGGTGAAAATTTAGGGATACTTCGCTATGGTGATAGAAGTGGCGCATATTTTTACAATGGAGCAGAAATAACCTCAAATATTTATATTGTGGAACAACGGTAAATCATTAATGATATAAGAGGAGCGTGATGCCATTGCCCCAACCGAAAACCGACCTTGCCTACCTCCGCAGCGAAAAAGCCAAAGCAGAGCAAAAGCTGCGCTCTTGCCAGCACCGGGAGAAAATCCTTGAACGCCGGATGTCAGAGCTGAACCGGAGAGAGCGTGTGCATCGTCTTTGCACCCGTGCCGGAATGCTGGAAAGTTTTCTGGTCTGTCCGGGAGAACTGACCGACGATCAGGTGATGGAGCTTCTGAAAATCTCGTTCCGTCAACCGGAAGTCGTGCTGGCGCTTGCAAAGATGGTGCATGACGTTCACGAACGCAGCAACGTCCAAAACCCTTTAGAATAAAGGGCGCAATTATACACCGTTCCGGTGAAATTGCGGTCTTGCAGACGGCTCGATGAAATCGAAGCTGGCGTTTGTGCGCCAGCCCGATTCCATCCCAAGGAAAACTGCATTTTCCTTGCGCTGCTTTGCAGCTATCCTTTTGCGGCTCCCGCCTAAGACCGAAGCGCATGGCACTCTGTTCTAAGGCGGCGAGCACAACCGAATACGATTCCAGACCGTTCATCAAGAGCAATCTTGCTGGGCGGTCTTTTTGTTTGGGGGTGATGCCTATTCCGTGTCCGCATTTCAAAATCACCATCGTCAAGCGCAGCCAAGGGCAGTCCGCTGTTGCCGGGGCTGCTTACCAAAGCGGCGAACG
>OIXQ01000916.1_pt1 | contig 12080 bp, 12 predicted proteins | sample 1587791 | NCBI WGS metagenome assembly OIXQ01 (sample SAMN03283273) | human gut metagenome | biome: human-associated habitat; material: feces | host: Homo sapiens | place: Peru | collected 2012
CAGCACCCCGTCGATGATCTTCTCCGCCGCCGCACGGGCGTGGGGGCGCAGGGTGTCCATGGACACGTCGTCTGCCATCAGCGCCTTGCCCAGCGCCGTCATGTCGGCTTCAATGTCGCGGTAGTCGGTGCTGCTGCCGTAGTCGCTGATAAACTGCCGCCCCAGCTTCTTCACGTCACTCGCTCGCACGCTGGGCGTCTCGGTGCGCCGTAGCTCTCCGCGCCACTTGGCCACGCGCTCGGACAGTACCTTGTTCCGGTTCTCCAGCGCCCGCCGCTCCTTCTTCAGCTCCCGCACTTCCTGTTCCAGCTCCGTGGCGGATTTCAGCTGAAAGCGAATGTCGGGGTCACTGGTGGGGGTCAGGTTGTCAACGCGCTTGACCTGCTCCGGATTAAATGCGATGAATTCCTCTCCGCCGTTGTTGACGCCATCGTATCCCAGACTTTCAAGGTATTCTCTCGCCTTTACTCCGGCGTTGTTCTGCCCCTTGAATCTGTTCAGCGCTTTATATCCCACACTCTCCGTCGCCGGATTGGTTATGTTGATATAAAAAGCCCGCACATTTTGCCCATCGCCCTGGGCGTCGAGTTCCCACGGAGTAAAGAAGAGCCCTTGAATATCCATGTTGCTGCGGCCTTTTGTTTTGTCGAACACGGTAAAATCGGAATCCGTGCCATGATAAACGACCAGCAGATTGCCCTCTTCATCCCGCACCTTGCTGTCCTTGAAGTATTCCCGTTGCTGTTCCGACAACTGCCGCCCGGCGCTGTCGGTGCTTTTCAAAGAAAATTTCTCGTTGACATTCTTGCCGGAAGTGGATATACTATCAGTAGAAGCATTCCCCCGCTGAGCGCCGGAGTTTCCGGAAGAGCCGTTAATTTGGGGAATGCTTCTTTCTTGCATATCCCCAATATTATATACGATACTCCCATCTTCACCCAGCGCAACAGAAATGCGCGTCCGATAGTATTTTTCATCGAAATCCATAAAATATGCGGTGCGATAATTCCAGCCGTTTTTTGCCATGTCGCCGTGACGCCCACCGAAGTCAAGAACAGTCCTTCCTCCGCGCACAGAAACCTTAATGAGTTCGTCGATGTGAGACGCCGCATTTGCTTTACGTTCAAATGCTTCTTCACCCAGCGTCCGGCCGTTGTTGTCGTAGATGCTGCTCAGTTTTCCCGCAGATTTACTTGTCAGGAGCAGAACATCGCTGTCCTCGGCAATCAGGCGAACATCCTCGTGATTGCGGATTTTCCCGTTGATATAGCTTTCCAGCTGTTCGCTCCATGCCATAGGATCACTTCCAAACAGTACCTGCCTGTCGGCTTTTACATATTTCATGCCATTAGGGAACTGCTTAATGGAAAGCCGTCCCTCACCGTCGCCCTCGCGGGCGGCGGTTTTTGCTTTCTGCGCCCTGTTCTTAAATGCTTCATGCAACTCGCGCAGCTCATTTGTGTAGGCCGCGAAATCGTGAAATACTCCTGTGCCTACGCCGCTGGTAAACAACTCCGTCTTTCCAGCCGCAATGTGTCCGTATATGGTAGCGTTGAACTCGTCGTACAGCCGCCTGGGGTCTGCCGTTTCAACAGTCGTTCCCTGATGGGCCGCCACATGATCCAGCAGAATACGGGTCACAGTGTCGCTCATATTGAGCATCTCCGGTGTGCGCTCAACAAAATCCATATACGGTGCGAAATTCACCTGCCGCATGACATGAGTGATCTCATGCGCAGCAAGCATCCCGCGATTCTGTTCCGGCATCGTCTCGCGGAAATACACCTGCCCACGCACTGAAAATGCAGGGGCCGCACCCTGTCCTCTGTTTTTGTCCCACACGGCATCTGATACCACAAAACTGGGCACTTTGTAATCTACCGCTATTTTCTGTTCCTCATAGGCAACGCTGCCCTCTTTCGGAACAATGAGGCCGCCGTTTACCCATGTACGGTACGGTTTTTCTCCAAAGGCTGTGTCTCCTTCTCCGTATCGTCCAGCAGCAATAGAAAATCTTCCGCGAACGTTTTGATCGTCTCCTCGTCCGCCTGTACGCCCTTCTCCTTTGCCGCGTCCATAAGCTTCCTGGTCAGCTCGTCCTTCTCGTTCATGTAACGCGCCCTCCTTTGTCGTTCTGCTTGTAATAACCATTATAGCACGTTTTCCCGCCGCGTCATAGGCTTTCTGCCACAGCGCTACACACTGTTCCAGTTCGGCCATGCTCTTGCCGTAGGCATCCTGTGCGGCCCTGTCCTGCGCCGTCTTGCTGCGGAACAGAGACTTCACCTTTGCGATAAAGGCTTTCAGGGCGTCCAGCAGCTTCTTGGCGGCACTGCGGTTCTCCTTGGCAAGGTTCTCAAAGAGCTTTCCGTTCTCCATCATATCCTCGGTGAAGTTGGCGGCGATCTCGTCCATGGCCTCCTCCTGCGTCAGCTTCACGCCAGCATCCTCGGCGTCGGCCATATATCGCGCCACAATACCGGCGGTGGTTTCCTCGCCCAGCACCTTTGCGCGGTAGCTCATGGCGTGGTCACGGTAAGCACGATACTCCTCCGGCGCCAGCTCCTGCATCCGGTGTGTCACCTCATGGGCCGCCACATATTCCACGGCAGTGTTGGCATCGGCGGCCGGATCAGGTTCTTACCCGCGACGTACACGCCGTTGGCCTTGCCGCCGGAAATCGTGTCCACCATCTCAATACGCACGCCCAGATTCTTGCCCAGCGTGTTCAGCAGCGCCGCCGTACCGGCCTGTTCCTTGGCCATCTTCCGGGAATACTCGTTGTCCACAAGGCCGCTTTCGCTGCCTGCGCTGCTCACGAAGTCCAGCCCCGCCTTTTCCCGGGCAAGACTGGCCGCCGCGTCGGAAAGCCCCGCCTCATAGGCCGCCGTCTGCACACTCTGGGGCAGTTCGCTGGCCGCCGTGCTCTTTACGTTGACCGCAGATTCTCTCCGCAAACCGGCCTGATACAGCGCCGTGAAGCCCGCTTGCAGCTTGCCCTTGCTCTCCACGTCGGCGTTCTGCACCTCGGCCCACGCCCTGCTGCCGTTCTCGCCCAGCCCGTTCTGCCATGCCGCAGCCTCCCGGCCTGCGATATAGGCGATCTTCCGCTGGGTCTCGCTGAGATAGCTCAGATCCTCCTGCTGCATCACGGCATCTTCCTTGGCTCCCGCCTTGCCGTACTCATAGGCGATCCGGTACGCCGAATCATACAGCGCCACGTCCTGCCCCTCGGCATAGGTGCTGCGGAACACCTCCGCCTGCGCCCCGTACTTGTCGGAAGCCTCTGTCAAGGCCGTGTCCTCCGCGCTTTGCTGGTCATCCAGCTGCACCCCGGCCTCCTGCAAGAACTGGCGATACCGCTCCGCTGTCAGCTCATTGCTGTGCTGCACGGCGGTCTGTACCGCCATGTTGCCGCCGCCCATAATGCCACCGGCCAGCGCACCGGCGCCGAAGTCCAGCGCAATGTCCTTGATCGTCTCGCCCACGACCTTCTGCTCCGCTTCCTGATGGCTCATGCCGCCTGCCATGTAGGCATTGATCCGCTGCTCCACGTCGGCCATGTCACCGTTGATCACCTTATCCCACCACAAATTGGCAAGGTCGGTGAACATCTCCTCGCTTCCCTCGATACCGCCCTGAATGGCGGCATTTTTCAGCATTCCGGCCAGCTTCTGCTTTGACGTGCCCGTGGGCAGCTTCATGTGGATCAGGCTTTCCAGACTTACCTTCTCAAAGAAGCTTTCCATCACGCCCGCCGCCACACCGGTGACAATGGCGTGGCTGTCGTCCAGTCCGCGATCCTTTGCCGCCACCATCGCGTCGGTGGCCGCCGCGCCGCCCAGCGTGGCCGAAGCGGCAGCAGGCGGAACGCCCAGCGCCGCCAGCGCCGCCGTGGCCGCGCTGTCCAGCATGGACGTACCCACACCATATGCAAACGCCGCCGCATCGCCGTGGTCATACTGGAGGTTTTTCGTCACCTCGCCCCGCACACCGCTGGCGTAGGCATAGGGCAGCATGGCCGGGGAATGGTAGTCCGCCGGGGTATCGGGATTCCGAAGCTTTTCCACCGCCGTGTATACCGTGCCAATGCCGCTCAGAAGGTTGGCAGGGACGGACAGCAACGTGCCGCCAATAGGCGACTTCTCGCCCTCATTCCGCGCCATCTCCTGTACCTTGGCGTACCGCTCCGCATTCTTCTCCCGCTTGGGAATATTGCGCTGATAGTTCACCAGCTGGGAAAGCTCGTCCTCCGAGAGACCGGACGCCAACAGTGTCTCCCGCGCAGCAACCTTTCGGTCATAGTCAGCCTGCGCCGCGGCGGCCGGAACACCCTCTGTGCTTGCCAGCACCTCCAGCGCGGCAGTCTGCTCCTCCGTCAGCTTGTCCAGCGTCTCGCGGCCCTTCACGTCGTATTGCAGGCTCTCCGCCTTGTTCAGATCGGCCTTCATGGCGGCATACTGCCGCTCCGCCTCCGTCGTCCGGTTGGCGTCATAGCCGCCGAAAGCATGGATGTTATAGGGCGCTTTCTCCTCCTGCGCCTTTTTTCCGGCCTTTTCCACCTCGGTGCGGTACTTGTCCAGTTCCAGCCCCAAAAGCCGTTGGTACTCCTGCTCAGACAACTCCTGCTGCGCCTTTTCGTCCGCCAGCTCCTTGGCGGTTTTCTGCCGATCTCCGGCAAAGGAGAATCCCCCCAGAAACGTACCGTAGGGAGAGACTACCTGTCTCTCCCGTTTTTTCTGCTGTGTCTCCACCGGCTCCGGCGTAATCACCATGCTGCCGGGGGAATAGAGCTTACTCTTGCTGTCGCCGTATCTGCTGGGGTCAAACCCGGTTTCCGTGCCGCTGTCCACCCTCGTATCCGCAGCGCTGCTCCCGTAGATTTTGCTCTTCTTACTGCCGTATTTACTCGGATCAAATCCCGCCATGTGTTGACCTCCTATGTTAATACAGTTCGTTCATGATCTGTTCCGCTTGGGCGGCGGTGATCTCGCCCCGCTGCACGAACCCGTTCAGCAGGTTCGCTGTGCGGCGGGACTGCGCCCCCGCCTTTGCATAGCGAGAGCTTTACCACCGTGCTGCCGGGACACTGGCAGGTCACGCTGGACGAAACCCCCATCACCATCGAGAGCGAGGTGCTGGCGGAGAATGTTCCCCTGGCCTACGGAGGTGAGACGCTTCAGGTAAAAAAGGTCGCGTGCTCCAAGCTGTCCATGGCAGTCTATTTTGACAGCTATGTGGATTCCACCGCCGATAACTGGACATTGGAAATATTTGACGCAAACGGCGATCTTATTCCCAGCTGGTGGGGCTTTATCGCAGCGCAGACCGATGACAGCTGCATGTTCTTGACACGGTTCGACGAGCCCATCGAGCCGGAGACCATCCGCAAGCTGACGTTCAATGGCGAGACCGTGTTCGAGAGATAGCACCGGAGCGACCACCGATAAAAAACCGTCTCAAGCGGTGCGCTTGAGACGGTTTTTTTGCAAAATAAGAAGCATTACGGCACTATGGCGCTTGCCAGAAGGCTGGGCAGAGAGTTTTTCAGAACGCGGGAGAGGTACTCCACCACCTGCTCGGGATCATGTGCCCCCTTGTTGGTAAATTCCCCGATCAGCAAACCGGCGATGGCTTCGGTATAAAAATGAGAGAGAAATTCCTTGAACTGCTCCTCTGCGTGGATCCCCATCTGCCGCTCGGTATCGCAGATGACGCTTTGGGTGATGCCGATGAAATCCGCGCAGAAAAAGCGCTTCATCTCCTCCCGGCCCATACTGTCGTAGGCGCAGCACAGCAGATGCTTGTTGGTCTGCACGTAGTTCAGCACGAACAGCACCGCCTCCCGGTAGTCCGCAAGAAGATCAAACTGCTTGACCACCTCGACGGCTTCCTCCTCCAGCATCCACTTCAGCAGCGCGTAGCTATACCCGCATGGTGCTGACGGTAGACACCGCGTATGAGGGCGACGACACCTTCTCTCTGGTGGAGTCCATCCGGAACACGGCGGAGGAATACTATCCCGGCACGTGGTATCTGGCCGGTGAAGGCGTGTCCACCTACGATTTGATGGACACCGTCACCGCCGACATGGTGAAGGTAAATCTGGTGGCCATCGGCGCGGTGTTTGTGGTGCTGCTGTTCACCATGAAATCGCTGATCGCGCCCATAATTCTGGTGCTGTCCATCGAAACAGCCATCTGGATCAACCTGTCCATCCCCTATTTCAGCGACCAGACGATCTTCTACATCGCCTATCTGATCATCAGCTCCATCCAGCTTGGCGCGACGGTGGACTACGCCATTCTGTTCACCGACCGGTATAAGGAGATGCGCCAGACCTACGAAAAAAAGGAAGCCGTTGTGCAGACCGTTTCCGCTGTGTCCGTCTCCGTGCTGACCTCGGCCAGCGTGATGGCGGTGGTGGGTTTCCTGATGGGCACGCTCTCCACCCACGGTCTGCTCTCGCAGCTAGGCTACTTTTTAGGGAGAGGAACGCTTTGTTCTCTGGCTATCGTGCTGTTCGTGCTGCCGGGGCTGCTGTATCTGTTTGACAGGTTTATCACCCGGAATAAATCATCCAAGGAGGTTCTTTCTCAATGAAGCATATGCAGAAATTCACCGCAGCGGCGATGGCCGTGCTGCTGCTGGGTTTCACAGTTGTACCGGCCTTTGCTGAGACCGCACCCTCCGCCAAGGAGGAGGTCATCTACGCCATGGCAGACGCCTCCGGCAAGGTGACGGACGCCGAGGCGGTCAACATCTTCGCCGGCGGCGATATCGTGGACTACGGCGATTACTCCGCCGTCAAACCCCTAAACACCAACGACACGATCACCCAGAATGGGGATTAGATCGTCTTTTCCTCCACTGCCGATAAGGTCTACTATCAGGGGACGATGAAGAACGCCGCGCTGCCGTGGAATATCTCCATCCGGTACTATCTGGACGGAAAGGAATACGCCCCGCAGGACGTGGCGGGAAAGAGCGGTGCGCTGGAGATCCGGTTCTCCGTTACGAAAAACGAGAGCTGCGGCGGCAGCTTCTATGACGACTACGCTCTGCAGGCCTCGTTCACGCTGGACACCGAGCGCTGCCAGAACATTGTCAGCAACGGCGCTACCGTTGCCAATGTGGGCAGCGACAAGCAACTGACCTACACCATTCTGCCCGGTAAGGGGATCGACACAGTTATCACCGCCGATGTGACGGACTTCGAGATGGACGCGGCCGCCATCAACGGCGTGCGGCTGAATCTGGACGTCGACGTGGACGACACGGATCTGATGGACAAGGTAGACGAGCTGGTCTCCGCCATCGGTGATCTGGACGACGGCGCCTGGGAGCTGCATGACGGCACCGAGGAGCTGTACGACGCCACCAAGACCCTGAACAGCAAGGTGGGCGACCTGCATTCCGGCGTGGGCGATTTGACAGCGGGTGCCGGTGATCTGTACACCGGACTGACCGACATCACCGCCCAGAACCAGCAGGCCGACCAGCTGTATCTGGGCTATGTGAAATCTCAGGCCGACAGCATTTATCTGGCCTATGTCACCACGCAGGCCGACGCCCTCTATGCACAGGTGGCGGCACAGGCCGTCCGTGAGCAGCTGATCCAGAGCGGATACAGTGAAGCGCAGGCGGACGCTTATCTGCAAACCGCCGACGGGCAGACGCTTGTTGCGCAGACAGTTTCCAATATGACCGAGGAGCAAAAGGCACAGATCCTCAACGCCGCCGTGGCCAAACTGACGGATGAACAGAGGAAGCAAATTCTGCAAGGTGCGGTCGCCTCTCTGACCGAGGAGCAGAAAGCGGAAATATATAACATGGATCGGGCGGAGTATCTGCGGTTCGCCGAGACTGTCCGTGAGCTTTTGAAGGAGGATGACGACCATGAAGAAAACTGAATTTCTGAATCAGCTCCGCGAGGAACTGGAAAAGCGGAATGTCCCCGACACGTCGGATATTCTGGAGGAATATGAGCAGCATTTTGACCTAAAGTTGGCGGACGGCTTCTTTGAGGAGGAGATCGCCGCGCGGCTGGGCGACCCGGCCATACTGGCGGCACAGTTTGACGAGACGGAGCGCGCACCGCAAAAGGAAAGCGGCAGCAAGCCGCTGACCGTGATCGGCCTTGGGTTTGCCGATGTATTTGCAGGGCTGTTCTTCCTGCTGCTGGCGGGCTTCGGCATCGTGCTGGCCGCCGCAGCGCTGTCCTTCGGGGTGGCTGCGGTCTGCCTGCTGGGCGGGCTGAATATCCACGGACTGCTGCCCGCCATGCCCTACTGGTGCGGCGTGATTCTGGGGTTGAGTCTGTTGGCGCTTACGGCGCTATTCGCGGTAGGCTGCGTCTACTACGGTGCGTTCCTGCGGCAGCTGATCCGCTCCTTCGGGCGCTTCCAGCACAACGCGATGGCCAACGCGTCCGGCTTGGCCGTGCCGCCGCCGCTGCCCATCAGCCCGCAGTTTTCCGCCAAAGCAAAGCGCCGCCTGCGCGTCGCTGATCTCACTGGCGCTGTTCGCCGCCTATTTCGTTCTGTCCTATGTGGTGTGTGCCCTGTCCGCCGGAAGTCTCCAGTTCTGGCATGTATGGGGCTGGTTCGCGAATTGAGGTGACTTCCGTGCTTGGCATGAATGCTGTTGCGCTGGTGTTCTTCGGCTGCATCAATGTGGCGTCCGTGAAGCAGCTGCTCCCGCAAAGCGGGTGGACGATGGCGCTGCCGGTGTATTACATTGCCCTGACGACGTTCGTGCTGCTGAAGATTCGCGGCTTCTTTCGCAAAAATCAAAAACAGTACCGTAAATTCTCCACAAAAGCAACAAGAGGTATGGCCGAAGACCATACCTCTTGTTGTTTTCATTATTATTGTTCGGCGTAGCGGGCCAGGAAGTGGCGGGTACGCTCCTGCTTGGGATTGTCAATGACCTCCCGTGCAGGTCCCTGCTCCACGATGACGCCGCCATCCATGAAGATCACCTGATCGGCCACATCACGGGCAAAGGCCATCTCATGGGTCACGATGATCATGGTGGTATGCTGCTGGGCAAGGCCGCGAATGACCTTCAGCACCTCGCCGGTCAGCTCCGGGTCGAGTGCGGAGGTAGGCTCGTCAAAGCACAGGATATCCGGCTTCATGGCCAGCGCGCGGGCAATGGCCACGCGCTGCTGCTGTCCACCGGACAGCTGGTGGGGATAGTTCTCCATGCGGTCGGCAAGGCCCATCTTCTCCAGCAGCGCCCTGCCGTCAGCCAGAATGGCATCTTCGCTCTCGCCGGTCTTTTCCGTTTTCGCCATCAGCTTACGGGCCAGTGTCACGTTTTCCAGCGCCGTATACTGAGGGAACAGGTTAAAGCTCTGAAACACCAGACCGAAATGCAGTCGCTTTTTACGAATGTCCGCCTCACGGCGGGTGTCAGGGTCGGCAGCGTCAAACAGCGTCTTGCCCCGAACGGAGATCACGCCCTGATCCGGCGTCTCCAGGAAATTCAGGCACCGCAGCAGCGTGGTTTTGCCGCTGCCGGATGAGCCGATGATGGAGAGGGCCTGTCCCTCCTCCAGCGAAAAACTGATATCCTTCAGCACAGAGGTGTCGCCAAAGTGCTTTTCAATGTGTTGTACGTCCAGAATCGCCATCGCGTCCGCCTCCTTATTTGAAATAGTTGAGCTTGCGCTCAATGTAGTTGAACAGGATCGTCAGAACACCCACAAAGGCCAGATAAAAGACACCGGTGTAGAAAAGAGGCCATGTGATACCCTTGGACTTGATAAAGCTCTCGCCCATCTTGGTCAGCTCCATGATGGCGATGATCCGGGCAAGAGAGGTGTCCTTCACCAGCGTGATGATCTCGTTGGACATAGGGGGTACGATGCGCTTGACCATCTGCAGCAGCGTGACCTTGAAGAAGATCTGGCTCTTGGTCATGCCCAGCACCTGACCGGCCTCCTGCTGCCCCACGGGGACGCCCTCGATGCCGCCCTTGTAGATGACGGCGAAATAGCAGGCATAGTTGATGACAAACGCCACCACACAGGCCGCCATGCGGCCATCAGAGAAATACGCCCAGATGTTATTATCGAACCACTTGCCGGGGCCATAGAAAATGATGATCAATTGCAGCATCAGGGGCGTGCCACGAATGATCCACACGATCACGTTGAACAGCCAGCTCACCGGCTTGCACCGGCTGCGCAGAGCAAAGGCGATCAGCAGTCCCAGCGGCAAGGAAAACAGCAGCGTCAGGAAAAACAGCTTCAAAAGCTGCCCCATACCGCTCAGCAAGGAGAGGGTGACGGTCCAGAACATGGTAAAACTCCTTTAATGTATAGTGGGGGTCTATCGTATCTATCAAAAAAGTAACAGGATCAGCCGTATCAAAAGCCGCCCAAAGGCAGAGGACGCGTCACGCCCTCTGCCATGGGAAACTGTATTATAGCACACTTTTTGCCGTCTGGCAACTCACTTGGTGATGACAACCTGCGCGTTCTCGCAGTAAGCGTTGGTGCACTCCATGGCGGCGGTCACACCCTCGGTCAGGGTCATGCCGTTCCACACCACGTCGATGTTCTTGCTGTCCAGCTCGTTGACCTTCATGTCCCAGTCGATGACCACAAACTCAACCTCAACACCCAGTTTCTCGGCTACCAGCTTGGCCATGTCGGCATCGAAGCCGATCCACTCGCCGTTGTCATCCTTGTAATCCATAGGTGCAAACTCGGTGATACCGACCACCAGCTTGCCCTTGCCCTGGATGTAGGCCACATCGCTGTCGGACTCGGAAGCGGTGAACTCAGCAGCGGGCTGCTCCAGCAGAGCCTCCTGTACGCCATAGGTCTTGGCCAGCTCCAGCATGCTGCCATCGGCATAAGCCGCGGACATCACGCTGTTGATGTAGGAGGCCAGATCGCTGCCCTTGCGGCAGCCGGCGCCGTACAGCTCAGAGGTCAGCTTTTCATCGGTGACCTTCAGGTCGGGATAGCTGGTGCCCTCGCCCACCATGGCGCCGGCCATCAGCAGGTCGATGATGGCGGCATCGGAGGTGCCGGAGGACACTTCCATCAGCGCGTCAGCCTGAGAGCCCACAGAGGTGATCTTCCAGCCCTTTTCGTTGGCCACTTCCTCACCGGCGGAGCCGGCTTCCACGGCGTAGGTCACTTCAGCCGGGGTATCGCTGTTGTCGTCGCTTGCATCATTGTTGTTCGCATCGGGGGTCGCCTGATTACCGCAGGCGGCCAGGCTCAGCACCATAACCAGTGCCAGCAGCATTGCCAAAAACTTTTTCATGTTACTTTTCTCCTTTTTCGTTGGCATCCTTTGGGATGCCGTGTGTTGTTTTTAGTATGGTAATACTCTACCACTTTATCACGCTAATGTAAAGTGTCAGTGCTGACAAAAGTCGCCAAAATTTCAAGCCCCGATTGCACAAATCTGACAAAACCGGCGGACACAGACCGTCAATACAGCCCTGTCGCGCCCTCCGTCACGTGCAGCGCCTCGGAAAAACCAGCAGCGTCTCTCCGCATTTTTACCTGCATCTCCCCTTTTCCCTGTTGCGAAAAGCGGCAAAACGCGGTATGATAGACGGGAACATTTCCCCCATCAGGAGGTTTTTATGAAGATCATGGCCATTGATTACGGCGACGCCCACACCGGCGTGGCCATTTCCGACGCCACCGGTACGCTGGCGGGGTTCTCCACCGTCATCGACAGCCGCAAGGCCGACGTGGTGACGGCGGAAATCTGCCGTCTGGTGCAGGAGCACGGCGTGACGGAGCTGGTGCTGGGCTATCCCAAGAACATGGACGGCACGCTGGGGCCTCGCGCCGAGAAATGCGCCGCCTACGCCGATACGCTGCGGGAATCCACGGGACTGAACGTCACGTTGTGGGACGAGCGGCGCAGCACCGTGGAGGCCCACGCCATCCTGTTTCATAACGGCAAAAACGGCAAGCAGCGGAAGAAAACCGTGGATGCGGTGGCGGCTTCGCTGATGCTGGAGGGCTATCTGACCCGGAAACGACTGGAGAAGCAGACATGAGAGTACTGGTGATCGGCGGCGGAGCCGCCGGGATGATG
>OIXQ01000917.1_pt1 | contig 12076 bp, 13 predicted proteins | sample 1587791 | NCBI WGS metagenome assembly OIXQ01 (sample SAMN03283273) | human gut metagenome | biome: human-associated habitat; material: feces | host: Homo sapiens | place: Peru | collected 2012
CTCAGCAGTATTAACGTAATGATTCCAAATATTGAAGAGCAACAAGCGATTGCTGATATCCTTTTAGGCATGGATAAAGAAATCGAGTTGCTGGAAAGCAAACTTGGAAAATACCGTCAGGTCAAGCAAGGCATGATGCAGCAGCTTCTGACGGGTAAGATCATACTGGTGTAAAGGAGAGAATGACATGGAGACAAAGATTGTAGACTTACTATCCGATAATACTGCTTTGCCGGTTCTGTTTATAGGTTCCGGTCTCTCCCGGAGATACCTCAATCTGCCTGATTGGGAAGGCTTGCTCAAACAATACTGTGTCAAGCCGTTTGAATATTACAATGATAAGGCGACGCGGGCTTGCCGTGATAACCCGGAAATGAGACTGCCAACTGCGGCTGACTACATTGAAGAAGATTTTAATGAACGTTGGTACATCGACGCTGCTTACGCAGAAAGCAGAGAAAAGCACAAAGAGGAAATGGAACGGAAAATTTCTCCGTTTAAAATCTGTATCGCAGATTATTTCCGTAATGCAAGCGATCAGATCGTGGAGCAATATCAGGCAGAGGTTGCGCTTTTAGGACAAATTGGCAACAAAAATATTAGCTGTGTGATTACAACGAACTATGATTGTTTTTTGGAAAAATGCTTTGGAGGAGGTCAGTTTCAGACCTACATAGGTCAAGATGATTTGCTATTTTCCACCACCTATGAGGTTGGCGAGCTCTACAAAATCCACGGTTGCTGCACAAAGGCGGAGTCCATTGTAATCAATGCAGACGATTACTACGGCAAGGAGGGCTTCAAGGCTGTCCATGAGTATCTGGTGAATGGTGGCAAGTCCTGCATGGCTGGCTTTGTGCTGAAGAACACGCTGTCCGATAACGGTGGCGTGACCCGTGGTATCTGCAAGATGGATGAGAATGGAAACTTGACTGAGGTTGTGGAAACCAAGAACATCGTAAAGACTGCAGATGGAGTAGAGGCAGACGGTGTAATTGTTGATGTGAATTCTCTGGTATCCATGAATATGTGGGGATTGACTCTTGATTTCCTAACTACATTGGAAGACGGTTTCAAAGAATTCTTCGAGAAAGAAGTCCTGGGCAATCCTTTGAAAGCCGAGTATCTGATTCCGATCTTTATTGGAGAGTTGCTGAAGAAGGGCAAGATGTCCGTAAAGGTTTTGAAGACTAACGACACCTGGTACGGAATGACCTACCGTGAGGATGTTGCAGCAGTAAAGGATAGCTTTAAAAAGATGCTGGAGAATGGCGTGCATAAGGCTGATTTGTTCAGCGATTTGCAATATGATGGGAGCGATAGAATGCGGCAAATTACCGCATGATTGGAAATCTGCTCCCGGAGCAGAGGTTGGTCAGCTTTCAAATTCAAGAAGCACTGCCGATTGAAAATGGGAGAGTGCTGGACGGAACAGTAAGCCCCACGTTTGCCCTGTGTCGGGCAGAAGGCTCTAACAATCCCACCCCAGAAGAAAAATCCGACAGTGGGGCAATGTGAGGGGCGTGTGGCGAAGCAAAGGAAGAGGTCAAACTGGAAAATAGAATATCTGAAATTAAAGAAGCCCACTTGGTTACCATACGGCTTGCTTAAAGCATAGCAGGCAGGAACGGAAGCCAGGTGGGCTTTTTTCTATAATCAAATAAGTGAGCTTTTTGCACCGATATTTAGGTCATCAATTTTCGAGTTGATGGCCTATTTTTTGCGCCTGGAAACATAGAAACACTATATGTAGTGGTTAGTGATTATTTTATACCGACATATTGTATTTTGCCGAAGAAATGCGTAGTAAAGGAATCTCCTCTAACCGAACGCAGGTAGTGAGATGTACACAGTGAAAACGCCGGAAAGGTCCATCGGGTAAGTCCCTCTGGGCTCTGGGAGACGGCCGTTATAGTCAGGTGCTCTTCCTTTGCACCAGCTTCCAGGGAAGCTTCTGACCGGAGACGGGCTCACCCCGGATGCGGCTGAGAATGGCCTGGGCACTCAGAGCGCCCAGCATTCCCGGGTCGGGAGCCAAGCTGGTCATGCCCACAGGGCCCAGACTGCTGTAGTGACTGTTGTCGAAGCTGATAATGGCAAAGTCCCGGGGAACCTTTACCCCCTGATTCAGGAGAATTTCCAGCAGCCGGGAGGCGATTTCGTCGTTGTAGCACACCACGGCGGTGCAGGTCTCCCGGAGCTTTCCCGCAAAAAATTCCAGCCAGGAGGTATCTCCCTGCTCAACCAGAGTCAGCCGCTGATTGGTATCATACCAGAAAACCGCTTCCTCCCGGGAAAGCAGATTCCGCTCCCGCAGAGCCTGCATCATGCCGGAGTAGCGCAGGGCGCCCTGCCGGTCGTCCAGCTTGAAAATACCGCCGATCCGGGTGTGACCCTTTTCCAGCAGATGCCGGGTGGCCAGATATCCGCCGGTCTCATCATCGTCCCGCAGCACAGGCAGGCTCAACTCCGGATAGCAGCTGTAAATGAAGACAATGGGCATTCCGGTGGCCCGGAGCTTCTCGTACAGATCCAGATTGGGATTGGGCAGGGCGGACTTGGTGCCCTCGATGATGAGGCCCTGCACCGGATGCTCCAGCAGTTGGGTCAGGATCTTCCGTTCTTTTTCAAATTGATTGTCCGTGCCGTAGACCAGGGCGGAAAAGCCGTTTTCCAGCAAAGTCTGCTGACATTCCATCAGCAGGGCAGGGAAGATATAGGTATTGGCAAAGCTGATGACGATGGCCACGGTGTTGTTGCCAGTCCGCTCCGGCTCCTTCTGCTCCAGGATTACGGTGCCGCTGCCCTGGCGGCGGGCGATGAGCCCCTCCCGGGTGAGAATTTCCAGAGCGCTGCGGACGGTCTGACGGCTGACGTGATAGATTTCCATCAACTGCTGCTCGGTAGGCAGCCGATTTGTAGTGCGGTAATCCCCAGCGGCGATGGCGGAGCGCAGCGACGCGGCCAGCTGGGCGTATTTTGTGGGCATTTTTCCACCTTCTCAATGCGTGTTAACCACACTATAGCATAAACCCGGGAAAATGCCAAAACTTTTTTCACAGTTCGATACAATTGAAAAATGCAAAGAAGTTGTCCGGAGTATGTTCCGGATTTCTTAACAAAGTTGTATTAAATTCGGGAGATTCCCGCAAGAATAAGGAGAAAAAACACGAAAAACGGAGGCGGGGAATCGTTTCCAAACCCGGGGTGGAAAATGCAAAGCATTGAAAGAAAAGCTGGATAGCAGACAGTTTTTGTGAACAATGACGGAAGCGGCCTGCAAGACATGACAAGCGGAATGACAGTCGAAAATGATAAATATAGCAGGTGTTTTCCGGGAAAATCAGAATTTTTAACTATAAAATGATAAATTCTTAAAAATGAAAGGAGGAATTGTATTGCTAAATTTTAAATTTGTATTGTCCACCTATACGAAAAATCTCTTAGAAGCATACGAATTCTTGACAAGTCCCATTTGGGCAGTTATACTTGCACTATAAGCCGTGTGTAACAGCCGGCGAAAATTTTGTAAGGAGTACGAGACGAATGAAAAAGATTATCGCACTGGTTCTGGCCCTGATGATCATCATGTCCATGACCGCCTGCGGCGCAAAGCCCGCAGAGACTACCCCCGCAGCTCCCGCTGCTACCGAGGCCCCCGCTGCCGCTGCCGAGCCCGCCGGTGATGTCAAGACCTACAAGGTCGGCGTCGCCATCTATCAGTACAACGACAACTTCATGACCCTGTACCGCCAGGAGATCGAGAACTACTTCAAGACCCTGGAGACCGACACCGTCAAGTACGAAGTCACCATGGTCGACGGCAAGAACGACATGGGCGAGCAGACCAACCAGATCGACACCTTCATCACTCAGAAGATGGACGTCATCATCTGCAACCTGGTTCAGACCTCCTCTGCCGAAGTCATCATCGACAAGGTGGTTGCCGCCGGCATTCCTCTGGTTCTGATCAACCGTGAGCCTCTGGGCGACGACGGCGACGAGTCCTACCCCGGCATCATCAACAACCCCACCGTTTGCTACGTCGGTGCTGACGCTCGTCAGTCCGGTACCTACCAGGGCGAGATCGTTCTGGCTCTGCCCAACAAGGGCGACATCAACGGCGACGGCGTTGTTTCCTACGTCATGGTCGTCGGCGACCCCGAGAACCCCGATGCGCAGTACCGTACCGAGTACTCCATCAAGGCTCTGACCGATGCCGGCGTGCAGGTCAAGGAGCTGGTCAAGAACGTTGGTAACTGGGATCAGACCAAGGGCCAGGAGATCGTGGCTGCCGCTCTGACTCAGTACGGCGATGAGATCGAGGTTGTCTTCTGCAACAACGACGGCATGGCTCTGGGCGCTGCCGCTGCCATCGAAGCCGCTGGCCGTAAGGTCGGTGAGGACATCTACCTGCTGGGCGTTGACGCTCTGGACGAGTGCCAGGAGATGGTCCAGAAGGGCACCATGACCGGTACCGTTCTGAACGACCACATCGGCCAGTCCCACAAGGCTGTTGATGTCGCCATCCAGGCTCTGAACGGCGAACCCATCGACAACTACTACTGGGTTGACTACGTCAAGGTTGACGCTTCCTACTTCGGCTAATATCCCGTCTGAACTTCTGTGGGTGGGCTGCTTGCAGCCCACCCCTTTCAGAATGGGGTTTCGTTTGAGGGGATTATGAAAAAAGCTGCCGTTTATAGCCTGTCATTGCGAACCAGTGCGCACACTGGTGTGGCAATCCCCTGGTTGAACGGAACAGTCTTTCATATCCCCCTGAGACGAAACCATAAGTCTTGAATAAGGAAAAGAATAGGAGGTCTGCTCTATGAGTGAATACCGCTTGGAAATGCGCGGTGTTTGTAAGTCTTTCCCCGGTGTAAAGGCCCTGGATCATGCTCAGCTGTGCCTGCATCCCGGCAAAGTACATGCGCTCATGGGAGAAAACGGTGCCGGCAAATCTACGCTGATGAAGTGTATGTTCGGTATCTACAGCATGGACGAAGGCGAGATTTACTACGAGGGTCAGAAGGTCACCATCAAGGACCCTCTGGAAGCACTGAAAATGGGCATTGCCATGGTTCACCAGGAGCTTCAGCCCATCCCCGCCCGTACCATCGGCGAAAACATCTTCCTGGGCCGCTATCCCATGAAGAAGCTGCTGGGCTTTATCCCCGTGGTCGATCATGAAAAAATGTACGCCGACACCGCCAAGCTCCTGAAGAAGGTGCGGATGGACTTCGACCCCAAGCAGATGCTGGGCGAGCTCAGCGTTTCCCAGATGCAGTCTGTGGAAATCGCCAAGGCCGTCTCCGCCAACTGTAAGGTGCTGATTCTGGACGAGCCCACCTCCTCCCTGACGGCAAACGAAGTGGAGGCCCTGTTCCGGATCATTGAGGATCTGAAGGCCGACGGCGTTGCCATCGTTTACATCTCCCACAAGATGGATGAGATCCTGCGGATTTCCGACGAAGTCACCGTCATGCGTGACGGCCACTACATCGGCACCTGGGACAGCAAGGATCTGACCACCGACTTCATCATCTCCAAGATGGTGGGCCGGGAACTGACGAACCTGTACCCCGAGCGGCACAATGTGCCCGGCGAGGTGGTGTTCGAGGTGGAGGACTTCACCTCCATCAACCCCAGAAGCTTCCGTCACGTCAGCTTCAACATCCGCAAGGGCGAGATCCTGGGCGTCGGCGGTCTGGTGGGTGCTCAGCGGACAGAGCTGATGGAAGGCCTGTTCGGCATCCGCTCCCATACCACCGGTACCATCCGGTTCCAGGGCAAGGAACTGAAAATTGATCGGCCCAAGGATGCTATCGACCAGGGCATCGCCATGCTGACCGAGGATCGGCGGGCAACGGGTATTCTGGGCGTGTTGAGCATCGCGGACAATATTTCCGTGGCTTCTCTGAAGAAGTACCTGGATTACGGTATCATGATCAACGACAAGAAGGTCGAAGCCCTGGTTCAGGCAAACGTCAAGAAGATGAACATCAAGACTCCCTCCAGCAAGACTCAGATCCAGAGCCTGTCCGGCGGCAACCAGCAGAAGGTGCTGATCGGCCGTTGGCTGGCAAACGCCCCGGATGTGCTGATCCTGGACGAGCCCACCCGTGGTATCGACGTGGGTGCCAAGTACGAGATTTACTGCATCATCGAAGAGCTGGCCCGGGCAGGAAAGAGCATCATCATGATTTCCTCCGAAATGGCGGAGCTCATCGGTATGTCCGATCGGATCATGGTCATGTGCGACGGCAGAGTGACCGGCTTCGTGGACGGCAAGGATGCCACCCAGGAAAACATTATGGAACTGGCAACCCAGTTTGAGACAGTTTGAGCAAGGAGGAAATTTGAAATATGAAAACACAGATGAGTGTACCTCAGAAAATTTGGAAGGTCATCAAGGGCAACCCCATTGTCATTATGCTGGCCATCATCAGCCTGGCCGTGGGCTTTACCATCAATAACTTCTTCTCCCTGGATAACCTGAATAACCTGATGTGCAACACCACAGTTCGATTCCTCATCGCTTTGGGTGTTTCCGGCTGTCTGATCACCAAGGGCACCGACCTGTCCGCCGGCCGTCAGGCCGCTCTGGCCGCTACCCTGACCGGCGTCATGGTTCAGCGTGCCGATTATGCCAGCCGGATGTTCTCCTGGATGCCTGAGATGAACATGTGGGCGGTGCTGCTCATCGTCCTGGTTGTGGGCGCTATCATCGGTACCATCACCGGCCTGATCGTCGCCTACCTGAACGTGCCCCCCTTCATTGCGACCCTGGGCATTCAGACCATCATCTACGGCATCAACCTGATCTACACCAACGCTCAGCCCATCGGCGGCTTCACCGACAGCTTCAAGTCCTTCTTCAACTGGAAGATGCTGCCTATCGGCTCCTTCAAGGGCTTCAACGGCTATATCCTCTTTGCGCTTCTCTTCGGCCTGATTTTCTGGTTCATGTATAACAAGACCACCCACGGCAAGTACATCTACGCCATCGGCGGCAACGAGAACGCCGCTGAGGTCTCCGGTGTCAACGTGCGGGTGAGAAAGACCCTGATCTACATGACCGCAGGCCTGATGTACGCCTTCGCCGGCTTCCTGATGACCGGCAAGTCCGGCGGCGCCTCCGCCTCCATGGGCGTCAGCTACGAGCTGGAAGCCATCGCCGGCTGTACCATTGGCGGCGTGTCCACCACCGGTGGTATCGGTACCGTTGGCGGCATCCTGGTGGGCGTGCTGGTGTTCGAGCTGCTGAAGATCATCCTGCAGTTCGTGGGTGCCGACCCCAACTTCAACTACATTGTCCAGGGTCTGGTGGTCATCACCGCCGTTGCCATGGATATCCGTAAGTACGTCGCCAAGAAGTAATTCCATGGAAGAAAAAGACCCCAAGGAAGAAACGGCAAAAGAAGAGCAGCTCAAGTCCCAGTGGCAGCTTCAGAAGGAGAACTGGTATGACCGGGTTCCCCTGAATCAGAAGCAGCTGGACATCATCATCGGCGTGTGCCTTGTGCTGCTGGCGCTGACCTTCGTGCTGATCTATCTGGACGCAAAGGACATTTTCCACCTGTTTGGAAGATAATCAAGCCCCCGCGCTTTTCCATCGGAAGAGCGCGGGGTTTTCGTTGACGGCAGGATACCACCGTGGTACAATGACCGCGAAGGAGGCGATCCGATGCCGCAAACACAGACAAAATTCGGCCTGACCGGCAATCAGCTGAAGCTCATTGCTCTCGTGACCATGACTATTGACCATGTAGGGCTGCTGCTCCTGCCGCAGCTGGTGATTTTGCGGATCATCGGCAGGCTCTCCATGCCTCTGTATGCCTACATGATTGCTCAGGGCTGCCGATACACCCATGACCGGCGACGGTATTTCCTCCGGCTGGCGGGGCTGGCTCTGGCGTGCCAGGTCGTGTATTATCTGGCTGACCGCTCCTTGTATCAGTGCATTCTTGTGACCTTCTCCTTGTCGGTGCTGTGCATCAGCGCCATCGATAGGGCTCGGCGCAGAAGCGGCCTGGGATGGACGCTGGCGGCAGCTGCCGTGCTGCTGGGGGCGGGGTCAATCTGCGAACTGCTGCCTCGCTGGATTCCGGGCTTTGCGGTGGATTACGGCTTTTTTGGGGTGTTCCTGACGATACTCCTCTACTATGCCGGAAAAAAGGGCATTGTGCCCGGAGTGCTGCTGCTGTGTCTGTCTCTAGGCGGGCTGCAGTGGTGGTCCCTGGCCGCGGTGCCGCTGATGTTTTTGTACAACGGCCAGCGGGGTAGCCGCTCATTGGGCTGGATGTTCTACCTCTATTACCCGCTGCACCTGGCGGTGCTCTATGGCATTGCAATGTTACCGCTATTGACCGGAAATGGCTGATGGTTTGAAGCAAAATGAAAAATGGGGATACCAACAATGTGATGAAGGCCTGCTGCGCTGATCTGATGGATTATGTGCGAAAAGCGGCCAAGTTCAGCCGCCTTCCGGTTCCGATTCAGGTAACGACACTGCTCGTAGAGACAGAGAATGTGAATGACCTTTTGCAGGCCGCATAGGTTTTCGGGTGGAAAACCGTGACGGCGGCTGCGGTGTACTGGAAACCGCGTGAATTATAGATATGCCCGTGGATGCCTTCCCAATGTTTGGGGAGGGCATCCTTTTTTGCGGCGTGACATTGCCGCATCCGAAAGGGAGCGGGGGCTTTCCGAAGGGAAAGACGCTGGATTTTTGGGTTCCTGGCAAGTTGCACAATTTTGACTTATGTTGTTTTGCTGTTTTGACATGTGAATTTTCGGGGTTCTTGGCTGTGACAATATTGACTTTAGTTGGAAATAATGTTAAGATTGCAACATAAAACAACATAGTAGCAACTATGTTGAAGAAAGGGAGCATAAAAATATGAGTTACATTGAAACGATTGTTGAAAATGCAAGAAAAGCCCAGGCGGAATTTGAGCTGTATGACCAGAAGCAGGTGGATGCCGTGGTCAAAGCCGTGGGCAAGGTCATCTATGACAATGCGGAAATGATTGCGAAGGAAGCCGTGGAGGAAAGCGGCTACGGTCGCGTGGACAGCAAGATTATCAAGCTGCAGCGCTGCACCCTGGGCGCCTGGCATTTCCTTCACGATAAGCCATCTGTGGGTATGATCGCCTATGACACCGTGGAAAATCTGGCTACCTTTGCCAAGCCTCTCGGCGTAGTGGCGGCTCTGGTGCCCACCACCAACCCTGTGTCAACGGTGGCCAGCAACGGCATGAACATCCTCAAATGCCGCAATGCCATGATCGTTTCTCCCCACCCCCGTGCCAAGCGGGTGACCAAGCACGGTGTGGATCTGATCAATGAGGCCCTCAGAAAGCTGGGCGCGCCCGAAAACCTGATTCAGGTGGTGGAGGAGCCTACCCTTGCCTATACCCAGGAGCTCATGCAGCTGTCTGACGTAGTCGTAGCCACCGGCGGCGCCGCCATGGTCAAGTCTGCCTATTCCAGCGGCCGCCCCTCCTTCGGCGTTGGCCCTGGCAATGTGCAGGTGGTTGTGGATCCTGAATATCAGGACTTTGACAGAATCGTGGGCAACATCACCAACGCCCGGTCTTACGACAACGGTATGTGTTCCTGACCTACACCAAGTACGGCCGTTACATCTACGCGGTGGGCGGCAATAAGCAGGCCGCGAAGCTCTCCGGCATTCCCGTTGCCCGGTACCGCTTCATTGCCGGTATGATTTCCGCCGTGTTCATCGCCATTGCCGCGCTGCTGGTTGTTTCCCGGAACAGCTCCGCTCAGATTCAGGCTGCCGACGGCTATCAGATGCCCGCTCTGGCCGCCGTGTTCATCGGCCGTTCCGTTGCCGGCGCGGAAAAGCCCAATGCCGCGGGAACCCTGCTGGGCGCTCTGCTGGTGGGTATTCTGGACAACGGCCTGACCATGTGCGGCGTGCCCTACTACACCCTGCCCGCAATCAAGGGCCTGGTGCTGGCTGTGGCACTGATTTCTGCCTACATCTCCAACAAGGAAGACTGATTGGAGGTTCATTATGGAAAAGTATACTGAGCACTTCCGCCTGTCCGAACGGGACGTGGAGGAGTATATCCGCACCAAACTTCCGGATTATTTCGGAGAAGGCCCTCTGGAGATTTCGGAAATCGGCGACGGCAACATCAACTATGTGTTCCGGGCAAAAGACAAAACCGGAAAATCCATCATCATCAAGCAGGCCGATAAATTCGTCCGCTCCACCGGTCACACCGCCGACACGGATCGGAATCGGATTGAGGCTCAGATTCTCCAGCTGGAGTACAAGCTGTCTCCCAATCACATTCCGGTGATTTATCTGTATGACCCTGTTATGTGCTGCGTGGTCATGCAGGATGTGGGCGATCACAAGAATCTGCGCTACGCCCTTATGAACCATGAGACCTATCCGACCCTGGCAAAGGACATGGGGCAGTTCCTGGCGGATACCCTGATTTCCACCTCTGACCTGTGCCTGGATGCCCAGGAAAAGAAGGCGCTGGTTAAGAATTATATCAACCCCTCCATGTGCGACATTTCCGAGCGGCTGGTTTTCTCCGAGCCCTACACCAATGCCCGGGGATCCAACCAGCCCTTCGCCCCGAACAAAGACTGGCTGGAGCAGGAGCTGTATCGGGATCCTGCCCTGAAGCTGGCGGCTGCCAAGCTGGAGACCCGCTTCATGGACAATGCGCAGGCACTGATCCACGGGGATCTGCACAGCGGCTCCATCTTCGTCAAGAAGGGCTCCACCATGGTTCTGGATCCGGAGTTCGCGTTCTTTGGCCCGGCAGGGTACGATATCGGCAACGTGATTGCCCACTTTGCCATTGCCTGGGCGGCCGCCGAGGCTTCCATGGGCGCTTCCGAAGAAAAGATGTGCTACCTGGCCTATCTGGAGACGTGCATGACCCAGGTGATCTGCCAGTTCCGCAGCCACGCCTTGGAGCTGGCGGAAAAGGCCACATATCCCATGTTTACCGGCACCGATTATCAGCGCTGGTTTGTGGAGGAAATGGTAGCCGATGCCGCCGGTTATGCCGGCACCGAAATCATCCGCCGGATTGTGGGTTCTGCCAAGGTCAAGGACATCACTACCCTGACGGACACTGCCCGGCTGAGAGCGGAACGCACGGCGGTGCTGGCCGCTAAGACCATGATCCTGACCATGCAGCGACCGGGCATGGATCCTAAGGAGTACACCGAGGCGCTTCGCGCGGCGGCAAAACTGGATTAAAACAGGAGAAGGAAGAAATGATTAAGCAGGAAATCAAAGAGCGTGTATTGGACACCACACTTTTGAGCTACCGCCAGGGACTGTTTGCCGGCACCAGCGGAAATCTCAGCGAATACGACCCGCAGACGGGTTACATGTACATTACGCCCAGCTCCTATCCCTATGAAGCCATGACTGTGGACGATATTATGGTCATTGACCTGGATGGCAATATCATCGAAGGTTCTCACCATCCCTCCTCCGAATGGAGAATGCACGCCATCGTTTACCGGAATATGGCACCCAGAGTGCTGTCCGTAGTTCATACCCACTCTCCCTACGCCACGGCCTTTGCCGTGTGTCAGAAGGCCATTCCCGTCATCCTCATCGAGATGGTTCCCTTCCTGGGAGGGGATGTGCCTGTGGCGGAATTTGCCGTACCCGGCACCGATGACGTAGGTACCAACGCCGTGCGGGCATTGAAAGATCGGAACGCCTGCCTGATGGCAAACCACGGCGTCCTTTCCGTAGGCAAGAATCTGGCACAGGCGCACGTTCAGGCCATTTACGCGGAGGACGCTGCCAAAATCTGCGGCATTGCGAATTCCATGGGCTACGGGATCCGCACCGTTCCCGATGAGGCGGTGGAGATCATGCGCAATCGGGGCAAGCAGAAAAAGTAAGCAAAGGGCGGAGAAATCCGCGGAAATGGAGGAAAAGTAATTATGTTTCGAGCAGACGAAGGATTGGGCTTCCTTCTTAGGTATGAGAACGTTGCCTGGTATGAGAACGGCGCGGTCCGCATTCTGGATCGGCGGATTTACCCCGTTCGCACCG